>Ga0105237_10000437_pt1 | contig 59394 bp, 36 predicted proteins | sample KBSC24metaG_FD_81520 | JGI IMG/M metagenome (GOLD analysis project Ga0105237, IMG submission 81520) | Corn rhizosphere microbial communities from Kellogg Biological Station, Michigan, USA - KBS C2-4 metaG | ecosystem: Host-associated > Plants > Roots > Rhizosphere > Soil | place: Michigan, USA... | reverse complement strand
GGGATCAATCCCCGGTCAAATCCAAATACGTTAAACACATCCTCGGACAACCCATCCGCCTTGAAATCCCAGAAAATACCTTCCGACAAGGCAGAAATATGTGTCGTCGCCTCACCTGTCAACCGCATTGCAATAAAATCACCGGGTAAAAGTATCTTATCTATCTTCTCATAGATAGCAGGCTCCTGCTCCTTGACCCAGGCCAGCTTGGCCGCAGTGAAATTGCCCGGCGAGTTCAAAAGGCGGTCGAGACTCCGCGCCTCGCCAATAGCAGCCAACGCCTTGTCCCCATAGGGCACGGCCCGGCTGTCACACCAGATGATGCTGTCCCGCAACACCCGCTGCTCTTTGTCTACCAATACCAATCCATGCATTTGATATGCTATCCCGATCGCACCGATCTCCATCGGATCGTAAGCCCCCGTAGCATGAGCCCGCTGGATAGCCTTTTGTACATACTCCCACCATGTATCGGGAGATTGTTCCGCCCAGCCAGGTTGCCGGGATATAATGACCGCTTCACTGTCCGGATACTGCGCCGTAGCCAGCACTTTGTGCGTCCCCGCATCGGTCACCGCTACTTTTACCGAAGACGTACCCAGATCAATGCCTAATAACAACATGTAGAAAGGATTTTTTTCATACGCAATTACTCCCGCCATCCCGCGGCGCGGCGGTAAATATAGGAATGATTTCCCATTTTGCAACCGATTGCATTAATTTTTTTTAAATCCTTAATTTTAACCTCTTATCTTCCCTCCACCAATGACAGGAAAAAAAGACATCACCATCTACGACATTGCCAAAGTCCTCAGCTTATCCCCCGCTACAGTCAGCCGGGGACTAAAAGATCATCCTGCCATTAACATCAAGACCCGCAAACGCATCATGGACACCGCAAAGGAAATGGGCTACCGGTCCAATAGCTTTGCCAGCAACCTGCGAATGCAAAAAACCCATACCATCGGGATTATCGTACACGAACTTAAAAGCCAGTTCATCAGCTCGGTACTCGCCGGCATCGAAAAGATCACCACTGACGCAGGATATGACCTCATCATCGGCCACTCTTCGGAAACCTACCGCAAAGAAGTCGCCAATGTCCACAACCTCTTCCACAAAAGAGTAGATGGACTCATCGCCTCGCTTGCCTTCGACACTACCTCCCTTGACCATTTTGACCCCTTCGTTCAAAAAAGCATCCCCGTCGTCTTTTTTGATAGGGTAGAAGAATTCCCTTACGGCACCCGCGTCGTCATCGACAACGTAAAAGCCGGCCACGAAGCCACCGCCCATCTCGCCGCACAAGGCTGCCGCCGCATCGCCCACATCACCGCCGACCTCCACCGTAACGTATATGCCGGCCGCCTGAAAGGATATAAACAAGCGCTCTCCGACTACGGACTGCCCTATGACCCTTCCCTGCTCATCATCAACGATCTCAGCGAAGCTGCCGCCGTCCGCACGGCCCGCCAGGTACTCGCTATGAAACCACGCCCCGATGGCGTCTTCATCACCAATGATTTTTTTGCTGCTGTATTTCTGCAAACACTAAAAGAAGCCGGTCTTCGCATACCCGAAGACATCGCTATCGTAGGATTTAATAATGACGCCATCTCAAGGATCACCCAGCCCAAACTGACCACCATTAACTACCCCGGCGAAGAAATGGGCGAACAGGCCGCCCGCAGCCTTCTCGACCAACTCGGGGGCTCCTCCTCCGCCCGCTCCACCGACACCATTATCATTCGGTCGGAACTTATCATTCGGGAGTCGTCGATACACAGAAAAGTGTAAATCGTACAAGGATGGGTATTCGGCCTATGCCCGCTGTATCGCCCACTTCTCCAATAGGCGCATCAATGCATCTAACCTAATAGGTTTACTAATATAATCATCCATCCCCGCCTGCAAACACTCCTCCCGGTCCCCCTGCATGGCATTGGCCGTCAGCGCAATGATCACCGGCTGTTTCAACTGTTCCCGCCGTATCCGTCGCGTAGCCTCCAGCCCATCCATCTCCGGCATCTGCACATCCATCAATATCATATCATACTCCTCTTCGCCCACAGCCGTCACCGCCAGTTGCCCATTCTCCACCGTAGCCGGCTGGTAACCCAGGTTCCACAATATTTGCTTTATCAATTGCTGATTGATCAGGTTGTCTTCCGCTATCAATATCCGTAAAGGGAATTCAGTGGCAAACCCTGTTTTCATCGCTTCCCCGGCCCCCGCCGTCTCTTTGCTCACACCGGCCTTGTCCTCGCCTGCCCTCGCCTGCATCGTAAACGAAAAAAGAGTCCCCTCTCCCACCTTGCTCTTCACCGTGATCTGCCCACCCATCAGCGCTACCAGCTTCTCGCTGATAGCCAGCCCCAACCCCGTGCCACCATATTTACGAGTCGTCGAAGAATCCACCTGCGAAAAAGATTTGAACAACATCCCTATCTTTTCTTCCGGTATCCCAATGCCCGTATCCTTGATATCAAACGATAAAAGCAGCTCCCCCGTCGGCTCCGTGTTTAACAAATGAACAGCCACAGTAATTTCACCTTCATGCGTAAACTTAACCGCATTGCTCACCAGGTTCATCAATATCTGACGAAGACGCAACGCATCCCCGATAATATACGGAGGCACCGTCCAGTCAATATGATATCCCAGGCGCAGCCCGGATTTGATCGCCTTTTCATAGAAAAGACCAAGCACTTCCTCGATAGTCTGACGTAGATCGAAATCCCGTTGCTCGATCTCCATCTTGCCGGAATCTATCTTTGAATAGTCGAGGATATCATTGATCACGCTCAGCAGACTCTCCCCGCAATTGATGATGGTCGTATTATACTCCCGCTGTTGCGGCGTCAGGTTGGTCTGAGCCAGTAACGAGGCCATGCCGATAACCCCATTCATTGGGGTACGTATCTCATGGCTCATGGTCGCCAGGAACACAGTCTTCGCCTTATTGGCATGTTCAGCCTCCTCCCGGGCCTTTCTCTCCTCCTGGCTCAACGCCATCAGCCGCTCCGTCCTTTCCCGCACCTGTCGCTCTAACTCCCGGTTCAGCTCATTCATCGTCCTCAACCGCAGCCGGTAAAAGACAAAAATACTCCCGAGAATGACCAGTATCAGCAACGCCCGGAACCACCAGGTCATCCACCACGCCGGAGTGATCTCCAGTCGCAGGCTAAGTACCTTGTCCGACCATTCCCCGTCATTGTTCAGCCCCTTCACTTTCAAGGTATATACGCCAGGATCCAGATTGGTATATGTCACCGAACGTTTCGCATTGACATAATTCCAGCTTTTGTCAAACCCTTCCAGCATGAATGCATATTTCTTTTTTTCCCGGTCTGTAAAGTTCAGCGAGGCGAAAATAAAAGTGATCACCGAGTTTTTTGACGGCAACACAACAGACCTTGTCTCTCCAATGGCGGCGCTCAATGGGGAAACGCTCTGACCATCCATGCCGATCGGCACTTCCCGGTTGAATATCTGGAAACTCGTCAGCACCAGCGGCGGGTCAAAAGGCTCGCTCCGCATACTGTTTGGCGTTATGACGTTAAACCCATTGCCGCCTCCAAAATACAGCAATCCCGAACGGCTTTTGCAATGGGCCTGCTCTTTGAATTCATTAGCCTGCAACCCGTCATAAACACCATAATTCTTTTTGCGGTCGAGAGCGGTGTCCCAGCGGCACAGCCCCTTATTGGTACTTATCCAGCGTATTCCATTGGCATCCTCGAGCATTCCAAAGACCACATCATCGGGTAATCCGTCCCGCGTCGTATATACGGTAAAGCGGCCCGTTTCCACATCCAGCCGGCTAATACCTTCTGTGGTGGTGATCCAGATATATCCTCCCTTATCTTCAAATATTCCATTGATATAATTGCTGCCAAGACTGTTCTCCCCATCCTTGTGTTTGTAATGACGGAACTTTCCGGTCTGCGGGTCAAAAAGGTCCAATCCCCCGCCATCCATCCCTACCCAGATACGCCCTTTACTATCCTCGACGATGGTATGGATCTTGTCGTTGCTCAGACTGCTGGTATCGGCATTGTTATGACGATAATGAATGAAACCCCGGGTGACGGGGTCATATAATTCCAGACCGCCGCCATAGGTCCCCAGCCACATTCGATGCCGCCGGTCCTCACAAAGCGCCCAGACATTATTACTCCTCAGACTGCGGGGGTTGCGTGGATCATTTTTAAAATGGATATAACTATTGCGCCCGGGATTATAGATGGTCAACCCATCCGCCCAGGTCCCGATCCACAGATTGTGCCTGATATCCTCTGTTACACTCAACACATAGTCCCCCGCTATGCTCGCAGGATTCCCGGGAATATGCCGTAAATGCGTGAACCTGCCCGTCTTCGGATCAAGACGGTTTAAACCGCCGCCATCCGTACCGATCCATATATTGTCATGAAGGTCTTCAGTGATGCACAGCACATGATTGTCGCTAAGACTGTATGGCGAAGAATTGTGCTTGAAATGCGCAAACTTACGCGCGTCCCGGTTGACAAGATCAACCCCTCCATTAAAGGAACCAACCCACATATTTTTCTTGGAGTCACGGAAAATGCCATACAGCGAATTCGTTCCGATGCTGGAAGCATCTACTTCATCATGCAGATAATGCCGCCACACACCCGTCTCCAGATTTAAAATGGCGAGCCCGTCATTCTCCGTTCCTATCCAGAGATTGCCTTCGCCGTCTTCCGCCAGGGAATTGATGGTGTTATTGGTAATATTGGTTGAAGAATAAATATCCTTCCGGTAGTGCCTGAACCCGCCAACAGACCGGTCATAGAGATCCAATCCGCTGTACGTGCCTATCCAAACCTGTTTTTTGCTGTCAACAAATAGAGTGGAGATCGCATTGCTGTTTATTGACGCCGGGTTATGATCGTCATGCACGTATCGGATAAACTTCCCCGTTTGCCGGTCCAGACGACATAAGCCGCTGGTCGTGCCCACCCACAACTGGTGATCGGCATCCTCGCAGAGAGCTTTTACAAAATTATCCCCCAGGCTCTGCTCATCATTTGGCTGATGGAAAAAATGTACGAACCGCCCATTGGAATCCATCCGGTTCAATCCCCCATCTTCCGTTCCCACCCAGAGATATCCCCGGCTATCCTTCTGCAGCGACAACACCAGATTGCTGGACAAACTGCCGGGATCCGCCGGATTATGCTGAAAATGAATAAACTGATCTGTCTTCCGGTCATAACGCTCCAACCCGCCTCCCCAGGTGCCTATCCACAGATCCCCCTTGTCATCCTCCACGATAGAATTCACCAGGTTATTGGAAAGACTCTTATTGTCACCCAACTTGTTTTTGTACACGGTAAAAATATACCCATCATATTTATTCAGCCCCTCCCTCGTCCCAAACCACATAAATCCCCGGCTGTCCTGCAACGTACAGATCACATTGCTATGTGACAAACCCTGCGCCGTACCCAGATGCTCAAAGGAGAGATGCTCTGATTGTGGATAGGCCAGAAGGACATGGAACAGGCACAGTAAGACACAGAAGTAGCGGTAAGGCACCATAATTCGAGATCCGGTTTCAACAGGGAGAACGCACACAAGACCTTCTTTATTACACTATTTTTTAATTTCTCCCTCCCCCCAAACCCTACCACGCACCTCAACCCCACATCCTCCCCCACAACCCCGTACTCTCACCCCACACCACCCCCAAGCGGGGTTCCCAAAACCAGCCCCCTCCGCGACCCAGGCCTGGTGGCATAGCCCAAAAGCCGCCTTGCATGGGCCTTTTCATGCATCTCCCCCTAAAACCAAGATAATGCACAGCGGCGTTGGGCCCTATGCCACCAGGCCCCCAGCCAAGAAACCCCGGCTAATACTGGAACCCCAGCTTAACCAACACCACCCCTCCATCCGTCCCCTGCCCATAACTCGCCGAAAACACAAACCTCTTCAACGGGCTGATCCATACCCCGCCCCCATACCCATCATGCCACTGGTTGCTCTTCTCTCCTTTCAACCACACCCTCCCGACATCATTGAAGAAAAGCAGCCCGAGCGACCCGGGAAACAGATAGGTCTGGAATTCCCCCAGCTTGACCCGCAGATCCAGATTATGATAGAACAGCTCATCCCCCGCAAACCGGAACTTACGATACCCCCGGAGATTATCCAACCCTCCCAGGAACTGCGCCTGATAAAACTCGTACTGCCCGAACGTTTTCCCATAACCCACCCGCGTCGCCAATACTACATCCGCCCGGGTGTTAAAGCTCGTATAAAGAGATAGATCCGAATTCAACTGCGAATAATGATGACTATTATTATTCAACGCCCCATAGCTGCTATACCGCGTTTCCCAATTGATCCCCCGCGACGGAGATATCTTATCATTGCGATTGTCGATAATAGCCGTCGCCCGTCCCCCGACAAAAGCCTTTGATAGATAGAGTTCAGCACGATTTAACCCATTCTGGCTGGTTTGATTGATGAACCGGTCTTTGTTTTCTGCGCTATCCACCGTAAAATACTGGAGGGCCGGACCCGCCGCCAATGAAAACACCGAACCAAACCGCTTGCGCAATTGCACATCCCCATCATAACTATTGAACCGGGCCCTGTAATACCGGATCCCCTCTTTCGCGTTCTTGTTGTAATTACTTTCATTCCCCAGACCGAAAAAGTTGATGGTATTATCCGGCGCGAAGATATTGGCATGTACCAACAGATCCATCTTTCCGATGGCGTGGATCGCTTCAAAACTATATCTGAAGCTGTAAGCCTTCGTAGCCAACGCATGCAGCAAAGACAGATTATGCAGTTGCTTATACGGGTCTTTATGGAACCCCTGCGTCACATAGCGGAATTGAACCCCCAAAAATAGTCCGTCATCCGGGTTAAACCCAACATTCAACAACGGCGTCAGCACATTGTATTTATATCCTAGCCGGTTCACCGCATTTACATCGGGGCTCTTTGACAGGAACTCCCGGTAATTACCCTGTCCCTCGAACACATTCTTCTCCGTGCTGAGGTCATATATCTTGGTTTTGACAGCCGCCGAAGTCGCTTCATTTTTGAACACGTCATTCCCCGCCCCGCCGACGATACGTACCACAATGCCTCCGCCTCCATCCCCATGCGTCAGGAACTCATCGTCACCCCCCATGCCATACAGCCGTATCTCTTTGGTCACCCCTCCCTGAAAGGTCCGCTCGTATAATTTATTATCTCTCTCCCCCCCTTTGTTTATTTTGAACACCGTCACCTTCACAGAATCGCCCTTTCGCTCGACATCAAACAGTTCTCTTTTATCGGAGCCATATACGCTCACCTGTTTAGCTAAAAACCGGTAATAGGTCATCACATCTTCGACATAATAGTGCCTCCGCAATTTCAGTTTGGCTATGATGGAATTCATCGCATACGGCTGTATCGGAGTGGGCTGGTTCTTCAAGGCCGTTTCGATCAGCGAATCGGTCATCGCGGCAAGCACGGTCTGGGCCATATCATGCCAGTCTTTTTCACCCGGAGCATTCAGATATTTCCGGTCGAAATTGCGCGCATTGAAATTAAAGGTCTTGATATTGCGGGCCTTCGGCCGGAACCCCTGCAACTGCGGCGCGACAAAGGGAAAACCCGCTATCCAGGGTATAAACCCGGTATTGATAAAAAAAGGCTGATCCCTGTCACGCGGCACCGGCGCATAGATCTTACCCTTCCCATTGTCATCCGCTTCCCAACGCCACTGATCTTCATGCCTGTCGAAATCCATGATGAACATATCCAGCAAACGCGCCCTCAGCACCCGCTGCTCATCGACGACATTGTCGTTGTCTTTCGTTATCTTTTTCTCCATGTCATCCGTATTGAGCGTCTTCTTCCCATTGCCCGGCTCACGCTCCTCAATAAAAGCAAACAGATTTCCATAGTCGGCTCTGAACTTTCCCAGCCTGGGATCATCAGGAACATACACCAGTCTTGGACTGGCATGCGGCACATGCACGGCGCTTGCAAACGGCGGTACCGATAAGGCGGCATAAGGATAGGAAGCAGAGACACCATCCGTTACTATATCTTTTGCAAAGGCATCATCCCGCACAGCCTCCGGCAAAGCTTCGGAAGTGATATACTTCTTTACGCCCCGTAACACATACTGCTCTCCTTTTTCATTTTTCATCCGCAGCGAACGCGTCTGCAGCCCCCCGCCTCTCTCCAATGGCGTCCAGCCCGACATATCAAATACGGGCACCTTTACAGGAACCGACCATTCCTTCCGGTAATTGGTCCCCAGCAACCAACGGCTAAATCCACCCGCAGATACAAACTCGGAGTCGGCTATCACCGTCACCGAATCAGGCCAGGTGCGGGCCAATTCCTGTACATCGGGTTTTGCTTTCAATGGCGGCAGAGCTACCGTATAAAAAGACTGCCCCGAACTGGTTGCACTCCCCGGATCTTTCGCACCCACCGAATAGAATTGGATCTCACTCTTTCCGCTTTCCCGTACCTCTATCACGGAAAATCCATGCTCTTCTCTGGCCATCAATGAATATTTCCCCATCTTCACCCGCGTGTTCTTCGACCCTGCCCCGCTGACAACATAATAAATACTGTCATGCTGTAACAGCTGCAACGTATGCTCATGTCCCGCCACATGCACCACATTTTGATGCCCGGCGATCACCGACTCGACCTGCTCCCGAAGATCTTTATAGCGGGGATTGTGCACATCCTGCACATTCCCGAATACTCCACGGCTAATGGGGTAGATAGACCCGATCACCGGCAACGGTATCCATAGACCGGGCTTCATATCGGTCAACGGAAAAATATGTTGTTTGATGGTATAATATCCCCCATGCTCGCCATGCGTATAAAAAGGATGATGCATGGCCAGCACGATCAGCTTGTCAGGATAAGTGCTGATAATATCTTTTAACGCATTAAGAATGTCCTTCGCATTTTTGCAATCACAACCCGACTGCGCCCCGGGTCTGTCTTTTTCATCCTGCAACCACCACTGACTATCCATACCCACGAGCACCACTTTCTCTCCTACCGTGACAGCCACCGGCCCCGGACACCCCTCTTTCGGCAGATACTCCACGTTCGGCATCCCCAGGGATTCTATATACTCCTCCTCATTCTTCACCTGCTGCCAGCCACCGGGTTTTCCCTGTTTCCAGTCATGATTACCCGGCACGATAAAGACCCTCGCCTTCTTTCCCGCTACTACCGATAGTTGATAATCCATGATCTTTCTGGCTTCATCCAGACCGGCGCTTCCTTCCGAAGGCATGCCATGCGGATAAATATTATCCCCCAGATATACCAGTACATTACTGGTATCATTCCAGTCCACATGCTGTTTCAGCCAGTCGCAAACAGGATGATGCCCATCGTTCAACTCACCCGCATCTCCCACCAGGTACAGCCGCTGAATAACCCTGTCGCCCTGCCCCCCCGCGAGCCCGCCCTGCACGGCAACACCGCCACCCTGCGCCCCCCCATTCTGCCCATAGGCCAGGGACAAACTTCCACTAACAATAAATACCAGACTGATGATTCGTAAAATTTTTCTCATAAACTAAAGGTTATTGGTCTGTTTAAGGCTTATAGCTAAACAACAAAACATTGGCATTCCCCCCATGCCCCTCATTGCTGACATACATATTTCCTTGCCGGTCAAATGCCAGCCCTTCCGGTTGTTTGAAAAGGATCGGATCCAGGGAATAGCTATTCTTTAGCTTCCATTGTGCATCCAGCACCAGCAACACTTTGTTGACGGACGAAAGAATATACCACTCTTTCGTCAACGGATGCCGCGCCAGCGCCGAAGGATGAAACCGCACTTTTTTATGTTCGCTCTTTAATTTCGACGCTTTTACTTCCACCAGTATATGATCCGTTATCGCCAGATCATGTTTTGCATTATACTGCAGCACATAGGCGGATACCTCATCGCGCTGGTCGTCTTCGGGACAGTTCTTACACAATGCGATCAGCCTGCCCCCCTCATCCGCAAAAAGCCCCTCATATTCCCCGGCCGGTAGAATATGCTCGTAAGCCCGGGTCAGCACCTCGCCTTTCTTTGGCTTGTCGATATCCCCTCCTTTCTGCGGCTGGTCTACAGGAAACACGAACAGGCTGCCGTCGCTGCGTAATACGACGAACTCCTTCCCGTCCAGTATCGTAACGTCTTCATAGTCGCCCCGTTTACCAAATTTCCAGTGAGGATACCTCCCCTCCCCTAAATGAAAATAGAATAATCTGCCCGCCTCATCCTCGATGGCATACATCGTGTCGGCATTGCCGTTCAGGAACACAATGCCCGATATCTCGTGGAGAACCTCACCCACCACAAATTTCTTCGGCGCCGTCAGGTCATAGCCCGGCGGAGATGACACCGGCTTTGGTTCACGACAACCAGCAAAAGAAGTAAATAACGCTATACAAAAGATACAAAAGGCCCTCATCCCTTTCCGCATATCATAGTTTTTTCCTGTCTGTCCCTTTCACCGCCAGTCTGCACCTCATCTCAGCCGCCGCTCCACGCGGCCTACTCCGCCTCAGCCCTTTCCATCCTGCTCTCCTCAACCCTGACCCCACTGGTCTCCTCCTCTATCTTTACACTTACCCGCAACGCCCTGAGCCCGCTAACTCCCTGCAATTCCTCCAACTCCAGATTCTCGATCCCCTCATTCAAAACACCCTTCTCCTGCAAATACCGGATATACCCCGAATATTCTTCGGCCTCCCGGTCGTTGAGATAAATGATGGCGATCTTCCCCGGCTGCGTCAACCGCTCATTGGTATCCCGCACATGTACTTTATCGATCCGCTTCTTAACCACCTGGTAGCGGATATTATATCCGCCATCCACATCAAAACGCCGCTCATCCTTGCGGAAACTGATATCGATGGAAGAAGAATGGACAAAGATCAGTTGCGTCGTCAGCAACCGCTCCGGCATTTGCGGCAACAGCGCATGGGTCAGCTTTACAATAGTAGCCATGGAACTCAATTGCCACAGCCGCAGATTACGCAGGTATAATAGATCGAAAGGATGGGCAGGCGAGATGCTCTGACCAATATAAATATCGTATTCGATGCCATCCGTTCGGAACTTTTCAAAATAGGAAGGATAGGACTGCTGTATCTCTGTCGTCGCTTGTTCCAGGTGCCGGTTGATGGTCTTGTTGATCAGTTGGATCGACGTCTCCAGATCCCGCCGGTGGGCAAAAGCGACCCCTTCCACTTCATCGATGGCATCCAGATAAGGCTTCACCTGGTCCGCCACATCCGGCCGGGTAGCTTCGAAATGCTCCAGGAAATGACCGATCTTATCTTTCAGAAAAGTATTCAGGTTCAGCTCATCAGCCGTGGTCAACGCACCTTCCAGGGCCTTTTGCCATTTTTTGGCCTGATGCAGCGATTCTTCCAGCAATTGCAGATTCACCGACTTTTTCAGAGAACTCAATGTTGCCGTCAATACCTCGAATTGTACCTGCAGGTCCCGCCGCAAAGCACTGTTGCGCTCAATGGTCGAATTCCGGATATCGATCGCGCCATATAAAGGATAAACATCTTTGAAAAAGATCGTCTCTACCACCGGGGGATTTTCCCCCATCTCCCGCATCTCCTCATAATGCCAGGCCGCTTCATTGAACTTCCATTCCACTGCCGGTTGTATGGACGTAAAATTTTCTTTGACAATGGATTTCAGCCGGGCATCAAAGTCGTCAATACTCCGCTGCAGCAATTGCGCCAGCAAAGGGATCACCACATCCAGCTTGGACAACAGCTCCTGATCCACCACATTGTCCCTACGCGAGGAAACTTCAAGTACTCCCGCCAGCCGGTTATTATAAAACACAGGGATCAACCCATACCCCTTCACCCCAAACTTGCGCAGGGGATCCAGAAAGAAAGGCTCGCCTGGCTGATGAACAGGCAGTGAATGATATACCACCAGACGCGGCTCCAGGAAATACTGTTCCACCATGTTCACATAGGTTCGCTCCTTCTCCTCGTCACCTCCCAGCGCTTCCGCCAGTACACTGTGACAACATATCTCGTCGGAAAACACAGGGCGGCCATTTACCTTCAGGAAAGGCAGCAGCCCAAACTTGATATCGCTCTTGGCGGCCAGTATCTTCAGATAATGAATGACCTCGTCCTGGTGAGAGTCATTGTTACAGTGAGACGGGCTTAGGATGATATTCTTGATACTGTCCACCACATACTCCGTTGTAACATCCGTTACCGTTATCGCCGATATACCTTCAAACCGTACCATCGTCAAAGGGATATGCGTTATCAGCCAGGCCAGTATCTCCGATGGAGGTAAATGGGAATTGAACAGATGCGGATCGATATCCGGCATTTTCCCATTAGGCACGACTTCGATAAACCGCGTATCGATATTCAGCCGTATAAAGCTGCTCAACCCGGTCTCCCCGTTCATCCAGCTCCGGATAATACTGTTGCCCGCCGGGAAATCGATATTATACAGCTTCCGCAATATCAGCGCGTACACCAGTTCAAGATTGATCTTTTTACGCTCCTGGTCCATCTTATCGATCATACAGGCCTTCACCTCGTGGCTGGAAGGGTCCCGCAACAGATCGTAAAAAGGCTCGGTCCCATAAAAAATAGTCGGCTTCACCGGCGCTCCCAGTGCCCAGACGTTTTCCTTTTCATCGACGATGGCGGGAAAGACAGAGGAATATACCAGCTCCAGCAGATCTTCGTATTGACCTATCTCACTGATATCAATGATATCTTTCCCCCGCAGACGCTGTTCAAAATGGTGGATGACAAAGTCGAGATATTTGACCCGCATGGTCTTTTCATGCCTGCGCCTCTCCTTCAGATAGTTGATAAATCCCCTGAAAGACAGGCAGGAATCTACTTGCTCGCCCCCCTCCACCTCTTTAATGATATGGACGACGGTATTTTGCATATAAATCTAATTCTAATAGTCAGGTTATTATTTAAGTCCCCTTCTGCCCTTATTTGGAAGGGAAGAAAAGGGCCGCGATCAGAAATGCCAGTACTGACGCTATCAATCCATACATGAATACATTGTAGGACCAACGCAGCCAGCGATACTTTTTACCCAGGGCGATCCCCTGGTAATATACGTCCCGGATCAGACTGCCATAAAGGAAATCCTTGTCTTCCATCATGATCAGCATACCACCGGCATACTCCTCGAGGCTCATCCGGTAAAAGTTCCCGAAGAACAACAGATTCACCTTCTTGTTATCCAGGTCAGCCTTGTCGAACGTACCAGGGGGAATATGCGGCCGGGTCGCCAGAATGGAAAAGATGATCGTGATCAGGTTCACAAACAGCAATAGCGTCGCCGGTATAGCCAGGTTGGTGTGATCCTCTATCTTTCGCAACAACAGGCTCAGCAACACCGAAATGATGATGGCATTCACCTGGATGAGGATATGCGCCTTGCTGTCTGCCTGTGAACTCAGCTTTTGATTGTTATTTGACGTGATCCGGAATACGGTGTCTATCCCCCTCCCCGGATCTTTTTTCTTGTTCTTTTTGTCCTTAGCCGTTACCGGTCTTTCCTCTTCCTGCTCATCCGAAACGCCATGCTTGCGCAATAAACCCTCCAGCGGATTGCCATTACCGCTTACCTTCAGATTCATTCCCGACTCCAGCAAACCATGCTGCCGTAAAACCCCCTCCAGCACATTTCCGTCTTCCCCGGGCGACGGCTCTTTGGCCTTTAATTTATTCAGATTCTCCTGCTGTTTTTCATTCAGCAACAGCTGGCAGTAATCCGTATAGTAATGATGGCTTTCCAGGAACCTGATCGTCCCCCTGCGCCATTCCTCTTTGCTTATTTTTTTATGATACACAGCCTCCGCCTCCTTGCGCATCAGCTTATTGCGCTCGCTGAATTCATCGGTCCCCAGATGATAAAGGTCGGCGTCACAAACGATCTGCTCCAACAAACTCGTCGCCCGCTGTGGCAGTTGCGTTGCAAGGATACATTTGCGGATGGAGTCAATGATCCCCCTGTCCACCCCCGTCCCTACCAGAAATGCTTCCGCCGTACGCGCTCCCCTCTCCTCATGCCCGGGCCCCTCGCCCGTCAAATAGCCGACATCATGAAAATTAGCCGCAACTTTTACAATGAAAAACTCCGCGTCGTTGAGTTGGTAATGCTGTGAGATCTGTACAGCCGCCCGCACCACCATTTCCGTATGCCGCCCGTTGTGATAAAATAGATCGTCTTTGACATGGGTGTCAAAAAAATTCCTGACATAATGTTCTGCCTGTTCTAAAATACTATTATAATCTATACTGGTATAATCCATTGCAGGGTGCTTTACGGGATTTCCCGTTCGGCACCAATTTAACAAATTATCTTCCTTTCTGGTTGAAATCCGAAGAAAATGACATCAATATGTTGATAATGTACAAATTATTCGGCCGCAATAACCCTCCCGCCACCCGAGCCCGCCCCCCGGTACTTGGATAGATTTATCAATAATACGCTGACCAATATTACAGCCAGCCCCGTCAGTTGCAAAGTCGACATCGTCTCGCCGGCAAAAAACACTCCCAGCAACACCGCCACCACCGGATTTACATAGGCATGCGTACTCACCTGTGTAGCCGGCCTCACCTGTAACAGCCAGACAAATGCGCTATAGCCCACCAGCGACCCCATGGTCACCAGGTAGATAATACCTATCCATGAAGACATCGGCACCGCTGCGACATCGAAAGAAGCCCATTCCCCACTGATCAGACTGGCCGGAACAAAGGCAATACCCGCCGACAACATCTGCCAACCCGCATTCACCGCATTACTGCCGCCCGCCGACTTGTATTTCGAATACAAAGAGCCTGTCGCCCAGGAGATCGACCCCAGCACAAGAACGACCAACGCAATGATACCCATGTGGGACGCGGCCCCGTTCACACCGCCTTTACCCTGTACACCCGCAAGCCCTCCTTTCAATTGCTCGGCAAATAAAAGGAGCACCCCCGCAAAACCTACTACCAACCCCACGATGGTTTCCTTGCTCCGGAAATTTTCAGACCATTTCCCCTTGTCCAGTAACACGAACCAGATGGGACCCGCAGCCAGCAAAATAGCCGCCAGACTGCTTGGAATATACTGCTCCGACCAGATCAATGCGCCATTGCCAAGCCCCAGCAACAAGAGACCGCTTATAATGGCCGGCCGCATCACGGTCCAGGAGAATAACTTTTCTTTGGAAAAAAAACACCACAACAACATCAAAATACCCGCCAGCAAAAATCGCAATACCCCAACCATCATCGGCGGAATATGCGCTACCGACATCCGGATAAAAAAATAGGTCGATCCCCAAACGATGTATACGATGGCGAAGGCTACCACCACCATCATCGTAGGGGCAGGTCTGTTAGAAGGAGAGGACATAACTGTTATTTTGGCGGCTGTTATTTTGGAAGGTCTGGGATCTTTAATTTCTGTTCTTCTTTCACTGTTTCAAGAACGATCGTGGTCTTCGTGGAATGAATGGTGGAGATCTGCGCGAACTCCTTTCGCATCAGCGCCATCAGCGCCGCCGAATCGGACGCTCGCACCTTGACGAGATAACAATCGTCACCGGCAATATTATGCACTTCCTGCACCTCCGGGATCTTCGCCAGCGCAGATCCAGTGACGGTTGAACCAAAACCATCGTTGGTCTTGATAAAAATAAAAGCCAGCAGACGCTGTCCGACGACAGCCGGATTGACTTGTGCAGTATAATGGAGGATCACATTCTTTTGCTCCAGCTTCTTCACCCTCTCCAGCATAGCCGAAGGCGCCATTTCCAGTTCCCTGGCCAGCTCCACATTCGAAATGCGGGCGTTCTCCTGCATCAGCCGGAGAATACGCAGATCAATGTTATCAAGGGTTATTTCCATAATTTGTAGGTAAAATTACAAACAATTTCGAATAAAATTCTAAAAAAAATAAAAATGCAGAATTAAATTCTCCTCCTTAGCCACACACCTCGCCGGCACCGCCACCCCTCACCCCTCCGCCTTCCCGCATGAACCGAACCACCCCTCACCCCTCCGCCGGCACCGCCGGCACCGCCGCAGCCCGCCCCACCCGCTTGCGATGACTCAGATAATGTATCACCTTGTGTTCCAGCCAGTGATGCAGCGGCACCAATATCGCCGCCAACCCTATCTTGATCATCAACACCTTCCACGGCTCCTCATGCGTCACCCGCGCAATGGACTTGTCCGCCAGCATAATGATGAACTCAAAAAGAAAAATAAAAGACAGGAACCCCAACGCCCGGATCAGTCCGGCAGGCACCGCAAACCAGCCCAGCATCACCAGGATGATGAATAAAACGACGAGCCCTATCGTAAATCCCATATATTGTACGTTATGCCGGCGCTCCATCCGCACCTCTTCCTCCCGCGCCAGCCGCTCCCGGCGCTGATTGTCACTCTCGACTTCCAGCTTCAGCAGATCGGCTTCCTTGCTCATATCCCTCAGACTATCCTTTAATTCATGATAACGCGTATTATAAAACCGGGCAGACTTATAATCCGCCGTCAACCCATATATCGAATCCAGCAGCTGCGCACTGCTTTGCTGCATATCCAGATCCTTTATCGCCTCTCCCACCGCAAAAGCCTTCTTATAATATGCAATGGCCTGAGGATAATCTTTCCTCCGGATATGATAGTCGCCGACAGCACTGTAAAAATCATAATGGCCGCCGGGATTTGCTTTTTTCTCCATATCCGGCTCAGCCCGCCGGAAATAATACTCCGCACTGTCGAACCGCCCCTGTTCGGAAAAACTCATCCCATATATCTGGTCGACGTAGAACCGATACCCCACCTTATTCAGGAAATCCAGTACCGTCTGGTGCGCTTCAAGGTACTCCAGCCCTTTTACATACCGGTGACTGTTAAAATACATGTTGAAAATGCGGAAATAAGGATCCAGCTTCAACAGATCGTAATGGACTGTATCGGCCAGCGCAATAGCATTCTCATACATCTTCAGCGCAAGATCCTCCTGTTTGTTTTGTGCGAAAAGATCCCCCAGTTGATATTCGTCGGCACTCACATCAAAGACATTCCAGACCTTTCTGTCATATGCATACGCTTTCATCCCATAATCTATCGCCTTACTGTATTCGTGGATACTGGCGTAAAAACGCTCCATATAGTTATACACATAACGCGCTAACCCTTCATCCCCGCCCTTCTCAGCGATCGATAATGCCTCCAGGAAATTCCGGAATGAAAGCAGTTTTTCATCCATGAACAAATACGCCTGGCCCATGGAAATATAAGCATACACCCTGGCCGTATCGTTTTCTGTATTGCCCGCTATCGATAAAGCCTGGTTGCTGAAAGCGAACGCCTTTTGATCGTCACCCTTGTAATGCCACGCTATCGACTGCTGTCTGTAACTCTCCTCCAGCAATAATTCCAGGTTGCTTGCCCGGGCTATCTCTTCGGCCCGGTGCAAGTCGCCGATGGCACGGTCGAGATTATCAGCCAACCCCGAATTGTTCAGGTATCGTTTTCCTTTAATAAGATAGGCATTCGCCATGAGCCGCCGGTCCCGGCTTAACTCCGCCGCCTCCACCGCCTGTGTACTATAAGATCCGGCTACCACAGGGTCAAGGGACAACTGCGCCAGAGACAACAAAAAACGCACCTTGTCGGCAGCGGTCTGCGCTTTCGCTAAACCTTTCTTCAAACTGTCGGTGATCGCGCCGCCCGTCTCACCCTGCGGCTGGGCAAACACAGAAAGAATACAAAAAATAAAAGTACACAACAGGGAATAACGTCTAAACATAGGTCATCTTTAATATCGGCCTAAAGATACCCAATTCCAATAGCGTCCCCACCCCATAAATAAACATTTGTAGAACGGGCCGCCCAGCCCTAATAAGACAATTTTCCTAGAAATTCCGGGTCGGGATTAACAATTCCCGGATATCCACGTCCAATGCCAAAGCCATCTCCCGAAGCAGCTTTAAGGTAGGTTGAAATTCATTGTTACAAATCCGTGTAACGCTGTTGGGCGCGATGCCCACTCTGATCGCCAATTCTTTATGCGATATATCTTTTTCTGCTAAGACAGCCTTGATCCTGTTAATTTTAATCTTTTTTTCCATTTTCTCCAGCGGTTTGAGGGGCAAGACAATTTAGGCTATTTCTTGAATAACCAATACGCGAAAGCGAATATAAGTTTCTAGGAATCAATATCTTCTAGAATTATACGATACGATATTGATATTTTTTGATCAGTATAATGTATCATAAAATAATTTTTACGTATCTTACCATCAGCATAAAATTTTGGTTATGGCTCTGGCATTTTATTTTACATAATATATCAGGGGATCCGTCCCTCATCCTCCCCTGATTTTTTTTCCGGGCCACAAATGCCCCCCGACCGCAAACGACCTCCGGACCGCAAACGACCCTGCACCGCAACGCACCGTATGATGCGTCCACCTCGCAAAACAAGTACCGCCTTTCTTTCCTAAGATTATTGTTAGTACAATTTTCCCTCTATACGGAAAAATTGGGCAAATCTAATCGTAACTTATATCCTCCCGCGATTAAGAACAGACCTTGCAGGTACAAATAACTCGCCACCCAGTGGGCCGCCATAATGCACCACCCACCCGGTCTCCTCCCATCCGCCACCCGCCCGGCCGCCTCCAAACCCCTACCCGGCCTGACGTTAAAATATTTTTTATAAACCCGAAAATTAAATGTTATTTTGACAGGAATTCCATCCGCCAGGGACGGTTATCCTGCATTAAAGCCATATGGTACAAGATAAATTTGTAATAGGAGTGGATTATGGAACGGATTCTGTTCGCTCCCTCCTCGTCAATGCTGCCAACGGCAGCGAAATAGCATCGGCCGTTTATTATTACCCCCGCTGGAAAGACGGATTATACTGTCATCCCGCCGAGAACAGGTTCCGCCAGCACCCCCTCGACTACATCGAAGGACTGGAGTATACTATCAAAGCCTGTCTGCAACAGGCCGGCCCCGCAATAGCCTCCGCCGTGAAGGCCATCTCCGTCGATACCACGGGCTCCACCCCGATAGCCGTCGACGAGACAGGCACCCCACTGGGGCTGCTCCCCCAATTCGAGCAAAACCCAAACGCCTTGTTCGTATTGTGGAAAGACCACACTGCCGTAAAAGAGGCCGCGGAGATCAACGCTCACGCCCAAAATTTCTCTACCAATTACCTGCAGTTTGTCGGCGGCGTCTACTCCTCCGAATGGTTCTGGGCCAAACTGCTCCATATTCTTCGTGTTGACCCCGCCGTTAGAAAGGCCTGCCATTCCTGGGTAGAACACTGCGACTGGATCCCCTTCATGCTCACGGGCGGCCAACATGTATCGGAGATGAAACGCAGCGTATGCGCAGCCGGCCACAAAGCGCTCTGGGCAGAAGAATTCGGCGGGTTTCCCCCCGATGAATTCTTTTCATCCCTCGATCCGCTGCTGAAAGGCTTCACCAGCCGCCTTGGCGATACGACCTACTCTTCCGATCAGGCCGCCGGCAAACTGTCCGCTACCTGGGCAACACGTCTCGGCCTGTCTCCCGATACCATCATTGGAGTCGGCGCCTTCGATGCCCATATGGGCGCCGTCGGCGGCCAGATCGAACCCTATCATCTCAGCAAGGTAATGGGCACTTCCACCTGTGACATGCTTGTGGCCCCTCCCGGCGAAGTAAAAGGCCGCCTCGTTAAAGGCATCTGCGGACAAGTCCCCGGCTCGGTCATACCCGGGATGATCGGCATGGAAGCCGGCCAGTCAGCATTCGGCGACGCATATGCCTGGTTCAGGAACCTGCTGGCCTGGCCCCTGCAACAACTGGCGCCCGACACTATCTCCCCCGGACAGATCAATGACCTCATCGACAAAATAATTCCCGAACTCAGCCGTCAGGCCGCAGCCCTTCCGCCCGACCCGAACGGCGAGTTGGCCCTCGACTGGTTCAACGGCCGCCGGACACCCGATGCTAATCAGTTGCTGAAAGGCGCTATCAGCGGACTAAGCCTGGGTAGCAACGCTCCACGACTATTCAGAGCCATCGTAGAAGCCACCTGCTTCGGAGCCAAAACTATCGTGGACCGCTTTATCCGCGAAGGCATTCCGGTTCGCGGCCTCATCGGACTGGGCGGAGTAGCAAAAAAATCCCCCTTTATTATGCAGATGATGGCCGACGTCATGAATATGCCCATCCGCATCCACAGCTCTGAACAAACCTGCGCCCTCGGCGCCGCAATGTTCGCTGCCACCGCCGCCGGTCTCTACCCCACTGTAGAAGACGCTATGACGGCCATCGGCCAGGGTTTCGACGCTACCTATACCCCCGACCCCGCACGTGTAGCCCTTTACGCACAACGCTTCAAAGCCTACGCTGAGCTGGGATCATTTATCGAAACCGAAACCAACACGGACAGCCAACCCGCAAGATCAAAAATGGCCACGCTGACCACCTGATTATTGACCACCCAAAAACACCTGGCAACCACCAAAAAAGCACCACCCAAAAAAACACCTGACAAAAGAGTCCAATGAGCAAATACACGCACATCCGCGAAGCTGCTTACGAAGCGAACCTCCGGCTCCCTAAACTGGGACTGGTCCTCTTCACTTTCGGCAACGTCAGCGCCGCAGACCACGACCTCGGCGTCTTCGCCATCAAACCCAGCGGAGTCCCCTACGAAGACCTCACACCCGAAAGTATGGTCGTCGTCGACTTCGACGGCAAAACGGTCAAAGGCAAACTTCGCCCTTCCTCCGATACCCTTACCCACGCCGTTCTCTACAAACACTGGGCAAACATCGGCGGCATCGTCCATACCCATTCCACCTACGCCACCGCCTGGGCACAAGCCCAACGGGATATCCCCATCTTCGGCACCACGCACGCAGACCACAACACCGTGGACGTCCCCTGCGCACCACCCATGAATGACGAGATGATACAAGGCGATTATGAATACCAGACAGGCTTCCAGATAATGAACGCCTTTCATGACAGAGGTCTCAGCTACGAAGAAGTAGAAATGATCCTCGTCGGGAATCATGCCCCCTTCACGTGGGGAAAAACAGCGGATAAGGCAGTTTACAACAGCGCTGTCCTGGAGAGCATCGCCCAGATGGCCTACCTTACCGAACAGATCAGCTCTGCCGCACCCCGGCTGAAAGATGCACTGATAAAAAAACATTTCGAACGCAAACACGGCCCTAACTCCTACTACGGGCAATAAAACAATCATATGGATCTAAAGAAACTCGAGGTCTGGTTTGTCACCGGCAGCCAGCATTTATATGGAGAAGAAACGCTCAAACAAGTAGCGGCACACTCACAGACTATCGCAAAGTCACTTAACGACGCGGCACAAATTCCCGTCAAGGTCGTCTTCCGCCCTACCGTCAAGTCTCCGGAAGAGATTTACGCCACCTGCCAGGAAGCCAACACCACCCCCGGCTGTATCGGCATTATCGCCTGGATGCATACTTTCTCCCCCGCCAAAATGTGGATCGGCGGACTGCGCATCCTGCAAAAACCTCTCGTCCACCTGCACACACAGTTTAATAGGGATATCCCCTGGAATACCATCGACATGGATTTCATGAACCTCAACCAGAGCGCCCACGGCGACCGGGAATTCGGATTCATGATGACCCGTATGCGTCTCGACCGTAAAGTGGTCACCGGTCACTGGCAGGACCCGGAAACTCTCTCCCAGCTGAACGCCTGGGCCCGCGCCGCCGCCGGCTGGCACGACTGGCAGGGCGCTAAATTCGCCCGCTTCGGCGATAGCATGCGCTATGTAGCCGTCACCGAAGGTGATAAGGTAGAGGCAGAATTGAAATTCGGCTACTCTGTCAACACTTATGGCGTCGGCGACCTGGCACAGGTCGTAAACAGCATCACCGACAAAGCCATCGACAACCTCGTCAAAGAATACGAAGACAGCTATACCCTGGCCGACTCCCTGCGCAAGGGAAAAGACCAGCACTCGTCCCTGCGCGAAGCCGCCCGCATCGAACTGGGCCTGCGCACCTTCCTGGAGGACGGCAATTTTAAAGGGTTTACCGATACCTTCGAAGACCTCCACGGAATGGTCCAATTACCCGGCATCGCCGCTCAACGTCTCATGGGCAGCGGTTATGGCTTCTCCGGCGAAGGCGACTGGAAAACCGCCGCCCTCGTCCGCGCCATGAAAGTGATGGGCAGCGGTCTGCCCGGCGGCAACTCCTTTATGGAAGATTATACCTATCATTTTGAACCCGGCAACAACATGGTACTCGGTGCACATATGCTCGAGATATGCGAATCCATCGCAGACGGTAAACCGTCCTGTGAGATCCACCCCCTCGGCATCGGCGGAAAAGCAGACCCCGTCCGTCTCGTCTTTAACTCCGCCGCAGGCCCTGCGATCAACGCCTCCATCGTAGACATGGGTAACCGCTTCCGCCTCCTGGTCAACGAAGTGGAAGCCATCGCACCTACCCACCCGCTGCCCAAACTGCCCGTGGCACGCGTCCTCTGGAAACCCTATCCCGACATGCGCACCGGATGCTCAGCGTGGATACAGGCCGGCGGCGCCCACCATACCGGATATAGCCAGAACCTGTCGTCCGAACATATGCGCGACTTTGCAGATATGGCCGGCATCGAGTTCGCCCTCATCGGAAAAAACACCGATCTCTATCAGTTCCGCAACGAACTGCGCTGGAATGAAGCTTATTATAAATAATCCCCCGGCGGGAGCGGCCCCGGTCACTGACCACGACACCGCTCCCGCCACCAAAACGATTGCTCATGAACAAGAACCTCGTATTCGCTGACTACGTCGTCTTCATTTTCTACTTTATCCTCGTCGCCTCCTACGGTCTCTGGATCTACCGGCGCAAAAAAAAGGCCGTCACGGACACCAAGGACTTCTTCCTCGCAGAAGGCTCGCTCACCTGGTGGGCCATCGGAGCCTCCCTCATCGCCTCTAACATCTCCGCCGAACAATTCGTCGGTATGAGCGGCGAAGGCTTTTTCGCCGGCATCGCCGTCGCCGCCTACGAGTGGATCGCCGCCCTGGCCCTCATCATCATTGCTGTATGGTTTCTTCCTGTCTACCTGAAGAATAAGATCTATACCATGCCGCAATTCCTGAAGACACGTTATAACGAGACGGTAGCCCTTGTCATGGCCATCTTCTGGCTCCTGCTGTATGTATTCGTCAACCTTACTTCTATCCTATACCTCGGCGCCGTTGCCATCAATGGCCTCGTCGGCGGAGACCACCTGCACACTATCATGATCGGCCTGGCCATCTTCTCCCTGCTGATCACCCTCGGCGGCATGAAGGTCATCGGCTTCACGGACGTGATCCAGGTAGGCGTGCTTATCATCGGCGGCCTCGCCACAACCTATCTTGCCCTCACCGTCGTGTCGGAAAGCTTCGGCCTCGGCCACAATGCCCTCGCCGGCTTTAACGCCCTGATAAAAGATGCGCCCGAACACTTCCGCATGATCTTCCACAAACCCACCGCAGCCTCCCCACAACTGGAAGTCGACAAATATCTCGTCCTGCCCGGTATCGCCATGTATTTTGCCGGACAGTGGATCGTCAATCTCAATTACTGGGGCTGCAACCAATATATCACGCAACGCGCCCTGGGTGCAAACCTCACCACCGCCCGCACCGGTATCCTCTTTGCCGGCTTCCTCAAACTGATGATGCCCATCATCGTTATGTTACCCGGTATCGCCGCCTTCGTCCTGTACAAAAATGGCCACCTCCAATTGCCCGATGGCAGAAAAGACTACGCCTATTCGGCCGTTCTCGGCTTCCTGCCCAACGGACTGAAAGGCCTGTCCATCGCAGCCCTCACCGCCGCCATCGTATCCTCTCTCGCCGGAAAAGTGAATAGCATCTCTACCATCTTCACCCTCGACATCTATAAAAAATATTTCAACAAACAGGCCGATGAACAGAAAATGGTCTGGACAGGACGCCTCGCCGTTGTTATCTCGATGTTCGTAGGCATCCTCTTCACCTGGAAAGATATCCTCGGTATCGGAGGACAAGGCGGTTTTACCTTTATTCAAAAATACACTGGCTTTATCAGCCCCGGCGTACTGGCCATGTTCCTCCTGGGTATGTTCTGGAAAAGGACCACGGCAACCGCCGCCGTCGCCGGCCTCATCACCGGTTTCGGCCTTTCCGTCTTTTTCAACGAATTTGCCCCGCAGGTGATGGGACACGAGACCTTTCTCTATACCGCCTACCAAACCCAGGAGATCGTCGATGGAGTCGCACAAACAGTCTGGCGCATTCCCTTCCTGATCTGCATGGGCCTGGCCTTCCTCTTCACCGTGATCGTAATGGTAGGTCTTAGCCTCGGAGGTCCAAAGATCAGCCCTAAAGCTTTCGCACTCGACAAGGAAATGTTTAAAGTAAAACCATCCACTTTAGCCCTTATCGTAGTTACAATCTTCCTTCTAATGGCACTCTATGTAAAATTTTGGTAGTATATTCACAACCTTATTATATAAACCATCTGCACCATGAATCGTTATCCGGGAGAAACACGCATATTGGTAGCCGTAGATTGCATTATTTTCGGTTTCGACGGGAATGATATCAAATTACTGCTGGTACAAAGAGGACTTAAACCCGAAAAAGGGAAATGGAGCCTCATGGGCGGCTTCCTCCAGGTGGGCGAAAGCCTCGAACAAGCCGCCAACCGCATCCTCAAACAACTCACGGGCCTCGAAGGCGTATACATGGAACAGATGAAGGCTTTCGGCGAACCCGACCGCGACCCCGTAGAAAGAACCCTTAGCATCGCCTATTTCGCGCTCATCGATATCCATCAATACGAAAAACAACTTAGCGCCGAATACCACCCCGAATGGTTCCACGTCAAAAAAATGCCCGACCTTATATTCGATCATAAAAAAATGGTGGAGATCGCCAAACGCCAGCTTCGCTACAAAGCAGCCCTCCACCCCATCCTGTTCGAGCTGCTCCCCGCAAAATTCACCATCCCCCAGCTGCAGATACTTTATGAAGGCATCTATGACACCACCTTCGATAACCGTAACTTCAGCCGCAAAGTCCTTTCTACCGAATTGCTCATCAAACAAAAAGAAAAAGACAAAGCCAACTCCAAAAAAGGCGCCTTCTACTACAAATTGGACAAAAGGAAATACAAAGCCAATTTTCAGGCCTTTCTAAATTTCATTCCTAACCCCGACAAACTCCTGCTCTGATACCCACACAACCTCTCCGCCTTTCTCAGCTTACCGCTACCATCACGGAGACGTTGAACAAAACATTCAGCAAAACCGGCTTTTGGGTCATCGCAGACGTCACGAACCATACCTTTCGCGCAGATAAAAATTACCATAACCTCGATCTCGTCGAAAAGGATCCCGTCTCCAATACCATCGTCGCAAAAATGCAGGCAAAAGCCTGGGGAAAAGGATCCGCAAGTATCAGCAATTTTCAAACCCTCACCGGACAACGCTTCACCAATAACATCAATGTACTGGTCAACGTATCGGTCAATTTCCACCCCGTTTTTGGCCTGCAGCTCAATATCAATGACATCGACAGCAATTTCACCCTCGGCCGTCTCGAACAGGAACGCCAGGCTACCCTCGCCCGACTTGTCCGGGAAAACCCCGAATTCATACAAAAAATAGGGGACAGTTATAACACAAAGAACAAAACGCTCCCCCTTAACAGGGTCATACAACGCATCGCCGTCGTCTCTTCCCCGACATCCGCCGGCTGGCAGGACTTCCATCATACCCTGAAAAACAACCCTTTTAACTATGCATTTACCATCGACGACTATTTTACTGTCGTCCAGGGCGAAAACAATGCACAACAATTTCTATCCCGCCTCATCGATGTATTCAACAGCACAAAGCCATACGACGCTGTCGTCATCATCCGGGGCGGTGGCGCGCAAACCGATTTCCTCATCTTCGATGACTATAATATCGGAAAGGCCGTCGCCAAATTCCCCATACCCGTCATCACCGGCATCGGCCATCAAAAAAATGAGACCATCGCCGATCTGATGGCCCATACGGCAACCAAAACACCGACTAAAGTCGCCGAATTTATTATCAATCACAACCGTTCTTTCGAAGACACGATCAGCAAATTCCAACAATCGATCATCATCAAGGCCCAACAACAATTTGCAGCCAGCTTCAGATCCCTGGCCCAGGTAAATAATACCATCGTGGGTAAATCCCGCAGCATCCTTGCCAATCACAAAAGCAGCCTTCTCACCACCGAAACGTCGATCCGCATCCACTGCAATAATTACCTGAAAAATCAAAAAAACTATTTAGCTAATTTTGTATCTATGATCAAAATAGCATCACCCGAAAACACGCTGAAACGAGGTTTTGCCCTGATCAAAACAAACAATAAGATCACCAGCGACCCAAACGATCTGACCATCGGAAAAGACGTCGAAATAATCCTTTCCAGTCAGTCGGTCACCGCTACAGTAACATCAAAAAAAGAATATGATGGAAACGACTTTCACCTATGAAGAAGCCTATAGAGAATTAGCCGCCATCGCGCGCGAGATCGAGTCGGAATCCGTCTCCGTAGACATCTTAGCCCAAAAGGTCAAAAGAGCATCCCAGCTCATCTCGTATTGCCAGACAAAACTTCGCACGACCGAATCCGAAGTCAACAACATCATCGCCCAAATGGATAAACAACCCTGATCCCGCCTGCCCCCACGCTCGCACCCCTGATCCACCCGCGACCCGGCCCCCACGCCAGCTCCCCTAAACACCCGCCCTCCCCCGCAGCCTTTTTGCACCCCTCAACCACCCCGAAAACGTTTTCGCCCCCGGATCCCGCCCCCACCGCAATACGTAATATCTACACAAACCCCGTTTTTTCTGACTAATGCCGTAATTAGTATCCTAATGATTTGCATTATCCAATCAGAATGGTAATTTTGACAATTATCGGGCTGAAATAAATACATTTATATTTTTCTATATTTTTAGTTTTGAATGGTCACAAAGTCGTGACGCGAGGGCAATGTCTATTGCCCTCTTATTTTTTTATTGATACGGCAATTTCTATTGCCCTCTTATTTTTTTATTGATACGGCAATGTCTATTGCCCTCTTATTTTTCCCCCCAATCCGGCAATTCTGAATTTTGTATGTATTCTATTTTACCAAATCGTTAGCCAACTATTAAGCGACGATTATCAATTCTCCATTAACAAAACACACCTGCCGGTCCGGTTAGTTTTGCCGCAAATCATTTCACATGCTTCTGAGAAGAACAATGCCCCTTACATTTCTCGCTCTTTTCCTGGCCCTCCTCTCCCACGCAGGAACCATCAGAGGGAAAATACGAGATTCAAAGACAGGCGAACCGATGACCGGTGCCACCGTATCGCTCAAACACACCAACTACCGCACCACCGTCCAGTTGGACGGCACTTTTACCTTCCACCATATTCCGGCCGGTAAATACCAGGTAGAAGCCAGCAGCATCGGCTACCAATCCTCACAGCCCATTGAGATCGAACTCCTGTCTGGCATCGCTGAACAACTGGTGAACATCGTTCTTTCTCCTTCTTCAACGACTCTCGAAGAAGTCCAGATAGCCGCTGCCTCAGGCGGCAGTGATAATGGCGCCCGCCGGCTCGAACAACGCTCGGATATGGTGCAAAACATCCTTTCCGCCCGCACCATCGAGATATCCCCCGACGTCACCGTGGCAAATGCCCTCCAACGCGTCAGCGGCGTCGTCATCCAACGCGACAACACCGGCGAAGGCCGCTATGCCATCATCCGCGGCATGGACCAGCGTTACAACAATACCCTGGTCAACGGCATCAAGATCCCCAGCCCGGACGACAAATACCGCTTCGTCCCGATGGACATCTTCCCCTCCGACATGGTCGAACGCATCGAAGTGATCAAAGCCCTTACTCCAAATATGGAAGGCGACGCTATCGGCGGCACGATGAACCTCATCATGAAAAATGCACCGGACCGCTTCCTGTTCACCGCCAACGCCGCCGGTGGATATAACACGTTGTTCTCTTCTCAACCCTTTGCCTCGTTCCCGCACTCAGGGATTAACAAACAATCCCCTGCCGGGATCCATGGCAACAGCTACGCCGCCAATCCCTACACAGACTTCCCCACCAGCAATTTCAACTATACATATAAACATCCCGTCAACACCCAGTTAGGTCTCACCATCGGCGACCGCTTCCTGGATAAGAAATTAGGTGTGATCCTGTCCGCCAGCTATCAGGACTTCTATAAGGGTTCGACATGGGAACGCCTCGTGCCCGACGCACAACCTTACCCCCAGCCCGCAGCCAATACCCCATCCTTCTCGGACGCCTATATCCGTCAATACAGTACACAGACCAACAGGATAGGACTACAGAATAAAGTTGACTATATCTTCAATTCCCGTAACAGGATATCGCTGTTCAATATGTTCCTCCACCAGGTGGATAATGAAGTACGCTATACACCGGATACCACGGTTGGCCTGAACTCCTCACCCAGCCAGTCCCAGCTGACTATAGAAAACCGCAGCACCCGCCAGATCCAGAATATTTATAACGCCACCCTTCACGGAGAACATCTTTTGGGCAGCAAGTTCAAATTCGACTGGGACGGAGTATACTCTATCGCCAAAAAAGAGCTGCCCGACCAGTCCTGGTACACTTTTGACGCCACCGTAAAAAAGACAGGCGGGAAGATCACGGAAATAGATTCGACTATCAAACAGGATAAAGGTCTGCTCAGCAGCTTATGGCAACACAATAAGGACCAGGACCTGGCAGGATATGCCAATCTCAGCTACAAGCCGACCCTCTTTCACCACACGGTGGAATTCACGACGGGAGGATTGTATCGCTATAAGACCAGGAACAATTATTTTAACAAATATGACCTCCAGTCGGATTCCTCGGGAGCATTCCATAGCATCGGCGCCACACCGCGCTATTTCACTCCGGCCGACTATGCCACGGGCAATGTCACGGCCGTTAATGCCAATACCTATACCGCCCATGAAAAGATCGCGGCCGGATATATCCAGGCTAAATTTATGCTGCTGCCAACACTACAGGTAATGGGCGGCGTCCGCGTGGAAAATACCCAACAGGATTACACAACAGTAATGCCTGTCACTTTCACCGGAGCTTACGGGAACATCCACTATACCGATGTCCTGCCCAGCATCCATTTAAAATACCTGCTTGCTCATAACCAAAATATCAGGCTCTCTTATTTCAAGTCCATCAGCAGACCCGGCTTCGGAGAGATCGTACCTTACAGCCTGCCCACCGGTGAACAGTTCACAGAGCTTGGCAACCCCTATCTCAAACACGTCCGCGCTGACAATTTCGACCTCCGCTATGAATTGTTCCCCGGCCTCACGGACCAGATCCTCGTCGGCGGCTTTTACAAACGGCTCCAGAACCCCATCGAATATTTCGTGGTCAGGGATGCCAGCCCCAGCGCGCTATACATCAAACCCCAGAATGCCAGCGAGGCCACGAACTTTGGCGCAGAAGCCGTCATCACTAAATATTTCGGCAAGTTCGGTGTGTCTGCCAATTACACCTATACGCATTCGAGGATCACTACTCCCAAACTATTGTACGAATACACCCAGGGAGGAGGCAACCAAACAACCCAAACCAACCAAAGCAGACCCTTACAAGGCCAGGCAGACCACGTAGGCAATCTCTCGTTGTTGTACAAAGACCCGGTCTTTGGCCTGGACGTTCAACTGGCACTTTCTTACATCGGCAACCGGATCGTCCAGGTATCACAATACTATAACCTGGATATCTGGCAAAAACCCATCGACCAGCTGGACCTTTCTTTCGAAAAAAAGATCATCCGCCGCTTTTCTTTCTATGCCAAGGTCAACAACCTGACGAATTCAAAACCTAAACAGTATATCAAAATTCCCTATTCTGTCGTCAACGGCAACTTTAACAGCTATACCATCCCCTTCCAGGACGCCGGCAGTAACTACACGGTTGTGCAGAGAGATACCTACAAGCTTAATTTCCTGGCAGGTTTCCGGTATAAATTTTAAACCCTCCCAAATATTATTTTAAAAGAGAAAGATATGAACTGGAATAAAATAGTAGCGATCCCAACCCTCCTCCTGCTCGCCATCGGGTTATTCCCCGGATGTAAAAAATGGGCGGAAGACAAAGTGAATATTTATCAGTACGTCGCACCGCCACCCCCTCCGGGTTCGGTAGTGGACAATTCCGCCCCTCTTTGCGGCTCCATCCAGGGCACCATGCTGGCCGGAAAAACCTATATACTCGGCTGCGATATCAATGTTCCGAAAGGCGATACCCTCATCATTCAGCAAGGTGTTACTATTTACGCGACCAACTCCGCCGGCATCGTGGTCCACGGCAGCCTGATCAGCCTCGGCAGCAAGGCCCAGCCCAATATTTTCACCGTACAGGGAGTAGCCAAAAACAATACCCCGGGCCTTCCCCTATCTAAAGATTCAGCCCACATCGGGCTATGGAGAGGCATCATGTGTGACACTTCCTGCCCAATGCTGGTCCTGAAGTGGACACATATCGACTTCGCCGGTGCTTCCTACGGCAATGTGGATGGCCCCGCCGTGGAAGAGACGGCCGGCACGTCTTTTAATATTTTATTCCAGAATCCCAAAGGCATTTTCGTCATGGAAGATTCCTGGCTTTACGGAGGTACCGATGATGGCATCCGGATCTCTAATGGCAAGATCCATCTCTTCCGCAACACTTTTGAAAAATGCGGCGGCTCAGGCGGCGATATCCTCAATTGTAAGGGGGGCACCGTAGGCACAATGGGCTATAATTTTTTCATCGGCACAGCCTACAACGGACAGAAAGCCTCTAATAAAGGACAGGGTGTCGGAGCGCCCCAGACGAATATTGTCATGTACAACAGTACATTCGTCAACGGCGGCGTACAGATCGTGGCAGGAGCCCGGGCAGGCGGCATCAATTTCGAACAGGGCGCCAGGGGAGCTTTTTACAATAACGCCTTTATCAACTGCCGCGTCGGGTATCGGGTAGTCAACAATCCGGTAGCCGATACCGCTAACCTAAAATACGGCAACAATTACCAGTGGGCGGACTCCCTGGTCATCGCCAACCAGTTCTTTACCTTCGGCGGCGTTTGTACCAAACCCCAACCCACAGACATCCCCAATCCCTCGCTCTACCTGCCGGCTAATTTTTATTATCCTGACCCGCCCGCTAATTCCTATGACGGCACGCCGGTGGTTCAATACGAGAACCCTCTATTCGTCAATTACCCGCTCCCCGTGCCGGGACACCTGCCCCTCTTTGCCATCACGTCTATCGGCTCTTATGACTTCCACCTGCAAACCAGGTCCCCGCTCATAGGAAAAGGCAACACCGGCGTCGCCCCGCTAACCGTCGTACCCATCGATCCGGTATACGGCGCAACAGAAGTCACTCCGCCCGGTGCCGACCTGGGCTGCTACCAGTCCGACGGGGTCACCGGCAACCATCACTGACAATGACTTTCTCCCAAAAAAGAACTCCGCCAATCAGCGGAGTTTTTTATTGTACTTCTTCCCCCAAATTCATTTAATATACTTTTTACGCCCCATCTGTCCCCGCCCCTACGGCCGTATATGATACGCCTTCGGCTGCACAAAAGCCCGGATCCCCTGGTACGACAAGGTCATCCCCAGCCCCGAATGCTTGCGCCCCGACCAGGGCAAACCCGCACTCACCCGGTCACAACAATTCCAGTACACCGTGCCCGTATCTAATTGCTGCATCACCTTCTCCGCCCGCTCATAACTCGCCGAATACACGGCCGCCGTCAACCCATACTCCGTATCCCCCATCAACGCTACGGCCTCCGCATCATCCTTTACCCGCTGGATACCGACTACCGGTCCAAAAGACTCTTCCGTCATCAGCTTCATGTGGTGATTCACATCGACCAACACCGCCGGCTCGATAAAGTACCCCTTCCGGTCCATCGGACGGCCGCCATACAGCAGCTTCGCCCCTTTCCCTACCGCATCGGCTATCTGTTCCTGCAAAAATTCCAGTTGACCCGGCCGGCTCAATGGCCCCACTTCCGTCGCCGCATCGGTCGGATCACCGACCACCATCTTACGCGCCTGCTCTGTATACGACCGGACAAAAGCATCATAGACACCCTCCTGCACATACACCCTCTCGACGGCACAACAGCTTTGCCCATTGTTGTAAACCACACCTTCTAACACAGCAGCCGCGACTTTATCGATGTCTTCGACGTCATCCATTACATACAAAGGGTCCTTCCCCCCCAACTCCAGCTGACAAGGCACCAGCTTGGAAGCGACCTTCTCAGCGATCGCCCTCCCCGTCCGGTAACTGCCCGTAAAAAAATATCCGTCGAGCGGCAGCTGTAACAATAATTCCCCCACCGCTCCCTTGCCCGCCACCAGCTGAAACACATTCTCTGGCACCCCGCTCTTATATAATAACCGCTGGATATGCAGCCCCGTCAACGTAGCATATTCTGAAGGTTTATACAAAACCCCGTTTCCCCCTATCAACGCCGGAATAAATACATTGACCCCCACCAGGTAAGGATAGTTCCAGGCCGAAATATTGGCGATGATGCCCAGCGGCTCATAAACGATCTTTTCTCGCGTAGCCCCCTCCGTTACTATCCACTCCTCGGCCAGCCAGCGCGCCGAATTATCCAGGAACCAGCGGATACGCCCTCTCGCCCCATTCAGCTCATTGTAGGACTGTTGCAGAGGCTTACCCGTCTCTGCCGTCAGCGTCCCGGCCAGCACATCCTTCTCCGCATCCAGCAATCCGTAAAACCGTTCCACCGCCGCCAGCCTTTCCGCCACCGGCCGCGCCGCCCACAGTCGCTGCCCGCCCTTTACTAAATGGAACTTTGGGTTTATCGAATCATCCGTATCAACTATTATATCCTCTATAATTTCTTCCGTAGCCGGATTAATGATCTGCATAATTGTTTTTTATCTCTTTTATAAATCGATCCCTTATCGCCCCATACAAGGCCACATCCGCCAATCCATTCACAAACATCCGTTCCGGATGCCACTGCACCGCCAACATAAAAGGCATCCCCAATGGCCGCCCCCATTCAATACCTTCGATGGTCCCATCGGCCGCCCGGCAATTCACGATCAACCCTTCGCCCAACCTGTCTATCGCCTGGTGATGAGCGCTATTGGCCACGCCCCCCTCCACACCCACGACCTCGCGTAACAAAGTCCCGGGCAACACCGACACGGAATGCTGCTTATCTACACCCGCCACATTCTCATGCACCCCGTCACCGGCCTCTCCAAGGTCCTGCACCAAAGTACCGCCACAGCTTATGTTTATCAATTGCAGCCCGCGACAGACCCCCAACACCGGCAACCCCTGCTCCCACGCCATCTGCAGCGTCGCCTGCTCGAACAGGTCCCTCTCGGTCTGCCAGCCGGCCACAGGCGCTTTGACGTACGCTGTCCCTCCCTCATATAATTCCGGATCGATATCCACCCCACCCGATAACACCAGCCCATCGCACTCCTGCATATCGGAAAGATTACCCAGCTCCGCATCCAGCCGCACAACTTCAATATCCTCCCCCCCACGCAGCCACTTCACATAATTCTCGTGTTTCCAGTCATTCCCCGTATATGTCAACCCGATCTTCATAGCCCCTCCCGATATAATTTTAAAAAATCCTCCCGGCTCACCGGCTTTGGATTGTTCGGATGACAAAAGTCGGCAAACGCCAGATCGGCCAATGTCTCTAAATGCTCCTCCTTTACCCCCGCATCCCGCAAACGCAACGGCAGATCCAATTCTTTATTCAACGCAAACAACCTGTCCACCACAGCTTCCCCACTTTCCTCGGCCAATTCCATCGTCCGCGCGATCTTCCGGAACTTCCCCTCACAACCCGCAATATTGAACCGCATCCCATAAGGCAGATTCACCGCATTGGCCAGCCCATGATGCGTGTCCAGCAAGGACGACATGGGATGCGCCAGCGAATGCACAATCCCCAGCCCCTTCTGAAAAGCTACCGCCCCCATCAGCGAAGCGATCATCATTTTACTTCTCGACTCCAGGTCGGGCGCATGTACAGCCTGCACGATGGACTGGCATATCAGGTCGATTCCTTCCAGCGCAATGCCCTCGCACATCGGATGTGCCATCTTTGCCAGATAAGCCTCCAGATTGTGCGTCAGCGCATCCATCCCCGTGGCCGCCGTCACAAAAGCCGGCAGATCCATCGTCAGCAAAGGATCCGCATACACTATCTTCGCCAGCAGCTTCGGGGAGAATAATATCCGCTTCCGGTGCGTATCGTCTTCAGAAATGATGGCGCTCCGCCCTACTTCACTGCCTGTTCCACTGGTCGTCGGCACCGTGATGAAATAAGGCACCTCCTCTGTCACATATTGATCGCCGCCGATAAGATCATCATAATCGAACAGATCGCGGTGATGATGGATACGCAGGACTATCGCCCGCGCCACATCCATGGCCGCCCCGCCGCCAATACCGATGATACTGTCCCTGTCGCTCCCCGCAAAAATATCCCCCCCTTTCAGCACATCCGTCTTCACCGGATTTTTGTGGATATCAGAGAACACTTCCACAGAAATACCCCGGGCTTCTAAACCCTTTTTTATCTCCCGGAAAAAATCCAGTTGCGCTACCACAGGGTCTGTCACTAACAAAGGCCTGCTCAGCCCGGCCCCCGCCAGATGATCCGGTAATTCTTTAATAACGCCTGCCCCGAAACGTATGGTCGTCGGGAAATTGTACTGTCTTATCACGCTAAAGTCTGTCATATGATTTCTAAATATCTTTTAAATTCCCAATCCGTAACCACCTGCGCAAACTGCCGCCACTCCCACTCCCGCGTCCTTGTGAAGTGATCGACAAAACCTTCCCCGAATAACTCCTTAGCCAATGCCGACCCCTTCATCGCCTCTGTCGCCTCCCACAGATTACGCGGCAACACTCCATGCGTCTTGTCGGCATATCCGCTGCCCTTCGTCGCCGGCGTAGCCAGCTTCAACCCATTCCGGATACCATACAGACCCGTCGCCAGACAAGCCGCCATCGCCAGATAAGGATTGGAGTCGGAACCCACCACCCGCGTCTCCAGCCGCGTCGAAGCAGCACCTCCCGGTAACGCCCTGAGCGCCGTGGTCCGGTTGTCGATAGCCCAGGTGAGTGTCGTCGGAGCCCAGGCCCCTTCCACTAATCGTTTGTAGCTATTGACAGTAGGGGCATACATCGGCAGGATATAAGGAAGACAATATAGCTGCCCGGCAATATAACACTCCATAAGCGAGCTCATGCCCGTAGCGCTCCCGGCATCATAAAATAAATTGTGCTTGCCGTCCCTCGTCCACAGGCTCTGATGTACATGCCCGCTACAGCCCGGTAAGGTCTCGCTCACCTTGGCCATAAAGGTCGGTAAAATGCCATGCCGGGAAGCGATCTCTTTCACCCCCGTTTTGAACAGGACCGCCCGGTCCGCCGCCTCTAACACATCCGAATATAAAATGGCCGCCTCATACACCCCCGGCCCCGTCTCCGTATGCAATCCCTCCAACGGCACTCCAAATAATTTCAAGCCATCGAACAAGGCATGAAAATACTCGCTGCCCTGCGAAGCCCGTAATATCGAATACCCAAACATCCCCCGCGACAAGGGCTTCATATCGCTGAACGAAGACGGCTCTTCCGCCAACGCTTTGAAATTGAACCACTCGAACTCCTGCGAGAAAAAGGCCGAATACCCCTGCTCCGTCGCCTGCCCGATCACTTTCTTTAACAGATTCCTCGGACACACCGGCAGATCGCCGAAATCAGCTAAAAAAAAAGGCATCCCCCCCTCCCACGGCACCCGCCGCATAGTCCCCACATCCACGACCGCAATGGCATCGGGATAACCCGTATGCCACCCCGTAAAAGCCCCATTATCATAAGCCTGATCGGTCGCATCCCAGCCAAACACCACATCGCAAAAACCAAACCCCTTTTCCACGATCGACCTGAACTTGTCCCAGCTGATCACCTTCCCCCTTAACACCCCATCGATATCCACTATAGCCAACTTCACTTTCTCGGTTTTCGCTGACGCCAATTGCTCTAACAACTCAGACAGTGATTGATTGTTCTGCATCAATTGTTTTTTTTACAAAAAAATGAAACCAAATATAACTCAGTGCAAGAAGCAAAAAATAGATCACAGATAATTTAATATTCAACGTGATCATCGCCACCAGGCATACCACGCCGATCACCAACGCCACCACCGGGAACACCGGATAAAAAGGCACCCGGAAAGGCCGTTCCAGATCCGGCTCTTTTTTTCTCAACGCAAGTATCGTAACCATTGATAATACATACAGCGTCAACGCGCCAAAACAGGAGATGGTAATGATCTCTCCCGTCCTGCCCGTCAACAAGGCAATAATGCCGATGACCATATTCACCACGAGCGCATTCACCGGCGTCTTCCGCCGGCTATCCACCCGCCCCAGCCCGGATGGCAGATAACGCACCCGGCCAAATTCCAGCGTTGCCCGGCTCGCTGCCAGAATGATCCCGTGAAAGGAGGCCACCAGCCCCATCAGCCCGATGGTGATGAGTAAATGATAGACCCAGCCCCCCGTACCCGTTATCTTCGACAAAGCCAGCGGCAAAGGACTATCCGAAGCCGCCGCTCCCGGGGACGGATAAACGATGGCCTCCCAGCCCGCCACCCCCACCGAAGAAAGAAAGACTAATACGCACAATACGATCAACGTAGCCAGCGCAGAGCCAAACCCTATCAACACATTTCGCTGCGGCCTCACGGTCTCTTCCGCCACATTCGCAACGCCTTCCAGCCCGAGAAAGAACCACACCGCAAAAGGCACCGCCGCCCAGACACCCCTCCATCCATTGGGAAAAGCATTTAACTCCACATTCTTCCAGGAAAAATGCGGAAAACAAACACCCGAGAATAATAATAATTCGAAAACAGCCAACACGGTCACGACCAGTTCAAAACCCGCCGCCGCCTTTACACCCAATATATTCAGGGCCGTAAAAATAAAATAAGCCGCAATGGCAATGGTCGTCACGGACACCTGTGGCAAAAAAATATGAAAATACGCTCCTATGGCAGCCGCAATGGCCGGCGGCGCAAAAAGGAATTCGATCAGCTGCGCCACTCCCGCTATAAACCCCCAATCCCTGCTCAACCCCCTCGTCGCATAATCAAAGACCCCGCCCGCCCGCGGAATGGCGCAGGCCAGCTCCGTATAGGAAAAAGTGAACGTAATATAAAGCACGATGACCCCCGCCGTCGCTATCGCGAGACCCGCCGTCCCCCCTTCCGCTAATCCGAGGTTCCAGCCAAAATACATCCCCGAAATGACATATCCTACCCCCAATCCCCACAACATCCATGGACCAAGGGTACGTGACAAAGAAGAGGGAGCGGGAAAAGTCGCCATAAGCATTTCAGTTTCGCTGAAATTATAAAAAAACCGGCAAACTCTTTCCGCTCCCCCCGTCTTATTTATCCCAAAAAACTTTCGGACTGAATAACGTCACAGACCCCGGCACATGGGCGCTGTTATAGGAATACTCCGTCTGCGGATAAAGCAAACGACGCGGCACATTCGCACCTATGACAGGCGTAAGAGCCGGAACATCCGTCCTCCGCCACAAAGTCCAGACCTCCGGATTGAGGTATAAAGCCAGGTATTCCTGGGTGGCTATCTGCGCGATCGCCGCATCCGTACCTGCCGGCAAACTACCATTGGCAGCCAGATACGTCGTTATATCGCCGGCACTCACTCCCAGCTTCTCCATATTAGCCTGTATCGCATCCCTGTAATAACCCTCCGCTTCGGCGACAGACCCGGCATTACGCAAAGTGGCCTCTGCCTTGGCAAATAACAACTCATCATAAGCGATAAACTCCACCGGCGAGTTGATCAGGCCATAATACAATAATCCGTCACCACCATCAGCCGCCGTGGTATCGATCAGTATGGAAAGACGCGGGTCATGCAAAGCAATCATTTTAGCGCCGACCCCGCCCTCGGAAAAACTGATATCGGTACGCTGCTCGTTGAACTGGTACCAGGGATTTGCCGAAGTCTCTGTCGACCCAAAAATATATTGCGCATTGTCATCATTGCTGCTAAAGGAACTCGCTATCTCACTGAGAGCATTAGCTGCCATGGCAGCATCCCCTTTACTCTGATGCAGATAGACCCTGGCGCGGATGGCATGCGCGAACTTTATCCATTTGTCGGCATGTCCGCCATAAACGATATCTTCCGTGCCGGGTGTCAACGTTCCGGCATTGGCATCCTGCAGCTGGTTCACAGCCGAAGTGAGCAACTCTCCTATCGTGTCATACAACACTTTGTCATTATCGTATTTCGGCTGCAGGTTAGCCGCCCCCTGAAAAGCATCTGAATAAGGTATTCCGCCCCAGGTGTCGACCGCAAGCTGCAAGGCATAGGCCCGTAATATCCGGGCAATGCCGCCGTATGCATGATAGCCCTTTGCATCGGACAGCTTCAGCAATGCGTCATCATTCTCCAGCGTGGATGTATACAGGTTACCCCAGGCCTGATCAAAATCCTGGGAAGTATAGACATATTCATAATACCCCTGCGCCTGACGGCTGATCCCTTTAGTCTGCTGCGTATTCAACGAAGCAAATCTCGACAGGTCCCCTCCCTGCATATAGGCCAGCGCACCCTCCACCGTGGACAACAATACGCTGGGCACAATGCTGGATGCAGACGGTGAGTTAGGGTTGACATTGGCATCGGTGTAAAAAGACTTCTTACAACCCGCCATGCATACCAGCAAAGCCAGCAATGCCACCATCACCGTACGTCTCGATTTATGGATGTTTGTTTTCATATCTTTTGATTTCTCTGTTAAAAATTGATTGATTTTTCACTGATGCCGGTCAAAGACCCAGACCCAGCCGGATACCATAACTCTTTATACCAGGATTGTTGAAATAATCCAGCCCCTGGCCATTGGCAGGCCCCGCAAGACTGGTCTCCGGATCGACCCCCTTATACTTTGTCCATAACACCGGGTTATTGGCAAATACCGTCAGCGAAAGACTCTTGAGATGCAAATTCTGTAACACGGCAGCAGGCAGCTGATAGCCCAGTGAGATATACCTTATCCGCACAAAGGAGCCCTTTTCGACATCGGCTTCCGCCGGACCGATAAAACTACTGCCTATATTCTGCCAGTAATACTGACTATAGGCGGAGGGCACCGTGTTCGCCGGACCCGGTTTTAAGACCTCCGCTCCCCCGGCATCGAAATGCGCCACATTCCCTGCCGCATCGAGATGTCCAAGCACCCCGGGAAAAAGATGAGACTGCCCGCGGTTGCCGGTCTCTGCGGACGTGCCGAAATAGGACAAAGCTCCCCTTGTCCCGTTCCAGATATAACCGCCATGACGGACATCCAGCTGGGCGCTCAGACTGATACCCTTAAAGGTCAGCGTTGTAATGACAGAACCCGTCCAGTCGGGATCGATCTTACCCAGCGGCCCGTTCTGGCTGCTGACGATCGGCATCCCATACCCGGGATCACCCTTCGTATCATTTATCAGCAGCGGACTCGACGGATCATCAGCAGAGGAACGCACATACTTGCTTCCATAGATAACCCCAAAAGGCTGCCCCGCGATAGCATCGATCTCCCCGTTCTGGAAACCTGCAATGAGCACCCTGTCCACACCCGCGGCAAGGGACTTGACCCTGTTGACATTCCTGGCCCAGTTGAAGTTCAGATCCCATTTCCAGTCCTGCGTACGGAAAGGAGTGGTATTCAGCGTCAACTCTAATCCCTTGTTGGTAATGGTCGCCGCGTTCAGCAGAACAGCGGAAAAACCTGAACTATAGGCAACAGGTACTATCAATATGACATCCGACGATTTGGAATAATAGACCGTGGCATTCAGACTCACCCGGTTGTTCCAGAAACTAAGATCGGTACCCGCTTCATACGAATTGGTCTTTTCCGCCTTGAGCTCGGGGTTCCCGATAGTAGCCGTCGGTGAGCTCAGCTGGTAACCGGCATTCCCATTTATCGGGAACTGTATCCCGCTGGTAAAACCGTCTGTCACTACCGCCGTATTATAATAGGTTTGTAAACCCTGCACCGGAGCATCCTTACCCACCTGCGCAAATGACAACCTCAGCTTACCATAACTGAGCGCTCCACCGGAAGAAAATACCGGCAGTTTGGAGAACTCATAAGCAAGACTTGCCGCTGGATAGAAAAAGCTGTTGTTCTTGGCCGGCAAGGTCGAAGAGGTCTCCCTTCGCCCGGAGACGGTAAAGAACAACATATCCTTAAAAGTCAATCGGGCTTCCCCATAAAAAGCCGAGGTCCGCTTCCTGGCATCGCCCTCGCTCGCCGTATAAGAAGTGGCATTGGACATGTCTAGGAAATCCGGTAATACAAGACCCGAACCATGCGTCAGCCGGGCATGATTACTACTCGTGAAATAATTTTGCCCTAACAACAATGTTCCCGAAAACTGGTCTGAAAAATTCTTCTTCATGTTTATCGTGAAGTCAGAATTATACTGCTGGTTATAATAGTTCAGCAGGTGGACAGCACCGGCCGGAAATGCGTTTGAACCGATATCGTAAGCATTCTTGTCGTTCTGGGCATATACGTCACCACCCAGCCGGTAGGTCAGCGTCATCCAGTCGAACAACGTGTAGTTGGCCTGTGCAAACCCAAAGGCCCGTATAAGGTCTTCATGGAAAGGATTTCTGTTTACCGTCCAGTATGGATTATCATACCCCGGTCCACCCCGGTAATCCCGCTGCTTTCCGTTAGGCAGCACATACGAAGCCTCATTATTTACCGGATCTTTAAGCCCGTTGGTATTATCAAAGGTCGGCGGCGTCCGCAGCAGCCCCAGCATGATACTGGATGTATTTGACCCCTGCTGCACTTTATCATTCGCGCCCCGGATGAAATTGATGGCAGCCGAAACGCTGAACTTACTCGAAATAGCGGACTGACCGCTCAGGCTGAGTGTAGTCTTATCGTATTTTGAAAGAGGTATGATACCCGTCTGATGCAGATTACCCAACGAAAGACGATACGCCGTGGTTCCCGTCCCTCCGGATATCGCTATATTGTTATTGAGCGTCCAGCCGGTACGGAAAAAATCATACGGGTTATACACCAGCGCCTTGCTCTTGCGCAGCGGATCGGATGCTCCAACCACGTTCCCGTTAGGATCATAGTCATTGGCTATGCCATCCCTGTACAAGGTATCGATCCGCGCACCCCATGAAAAACGCTTGGGGGCGCCACTGCTGGTAGGCCCCGCGTACAAACCGCCGCTGCCCTGTGAATAAATCTCCTGACGCCCCGGCAAATGACTCACCTTGTCAAAACTCGCAGAAGAATTGAAGGTTATATGCGTAGCGCCGGCTCCACCCTTTTTTGTCGTGATGATAATTGCACCGCTTGCAGCCTGAATGCCATAAAGAGCAGTGGCCGTAGGCCCTTTCAGCAGCGTCACCGATTCTATATCGTTGGGATTGATGTCTACGCCCCGATTGGTCGGCTGCACGCCTCCCGTGAGATTGCCATTAGCCCCCGACACCTGGTTTGGCGATGCCGAAGTGGCATCATAGTTATTGATGGAATTATCGATAGGTACGCCATCCACCACCATAAGAGGCTGGTTGTTGCCCGTAATGGACGTCACCCCGCGCAGCCGGATATAAGTGCCGGCGCCAGGGTCGCCGCTACTGTTTACAACGGTGAGCCCGGAGGCCTTCCCGTTCAGCTCGCTCAACGGATTACCCGTTCCAGTTTTGTTCAGCTGATCGGCCCCTATCGTCTGCGTGGCAGTACCCAGTTCCCTTTTCTCCCGGCGAATGCCAAGAGCTGTTACTACCACTTCGTTCATGATACGGTTACTTTGCGCCAACACTATCGTAACCACATCCTCCGCACCCAGCCGAAAATCCCGCGGAGCATACCCTACGGCGCTGACCACCAGTATCCCTTCCCGCGGAGCCCTGATATGGAATGCTCCGTCAGGACCGGCACTGGTCCCGCCACTCCTGCCTTTAATATTAATAGTTGCCCCCGGCAAAGGCAACCCCACAGAGTCTGTGACTTTTCCGGTGACCTCGCGATCCTGCGCCATCCCGGAAATAACAAATAACACGCTGATTGACAGCAATGCAATAATCTTTCTCATTTTGCATGATTTAAGTTATGAGGTAAACTGGCCAACCACGACCCGCCGGCTAAGACGCCCGGCCTTTTCGTGGAGAAAAAGAGGATCATCGGTCTGAGATAAGATCAGCTTCAGGATAAATAAATGCCGCTTGAGGTTGTAATAAGACCGCTTGAGAATAAAAAGCCGTCATAAGGAAGACAAGACTCGGGTCGCCACTGCTGCATTCATGCCAGCCCAAAGACAGGAATACAGCATATGAAATAGTTTTCTCCAAACGAAAATGATCAGTCTTTCTTATTCATACTTCAGAACTTAATTTTCACGCTTTAGTAATAAACAGGCTTCCCCACTGCATGAATTCGCTTGGTTTTTTTGTCCCCTAAACAGAACCAAGACAAAAACTTTTGATTATGAGAAAAAAGCTAACCTTAGTGGTCCTGCTGCTGTATTGTGCAGTCTGGGCCCAGGCACAGAGCCGGGAAGTCAGTGGTACAGTGACGGACTCCTCCGGCAATGCCGTCTCCGCAGCAACCATCCGCATAAAGGGCTTTAAAAAAGGCGTCAGCGCCGCGACGGATGGCTCCTTTAAGATAGGAGTACCCGCAAACGCCACCCTTATCATCAGCGCTATCGGCTTTGAGACACAGGAGATCGATGTCTCCAATAGCACCACAGTAGAAGTAAGATTACACAGCGCCGGCACAAGGGTCCTCAATGAAGTGGTGGTGACCGCCCTGGGCATCCGGCGTGAAAAACGTGAGCTCACTTTCAGCGCACAGGAAGTCAAAGGCGAAACCCTCGTCGCAGCCAAACAGGACAATATCATCAACGCCCTCGCCGGAAAAGTATCCGGTGTCCAGGTCACCAACTCTACCGGTATGCCCGGCAGTTCCTCCCGCATCGTCATCCGGGGAGCCACCTCCCTCGTCGGTGAAAACCAACCGCTGTTTATCGTAGATGGTATTCCCATCGACAACTCAGAGGGTGGCGCCATTGACGCTTTTGGCCAGGGCCCCGATAACGTATCGCTCAACCAGGGCAGCACGTCCAACCGTGGCATAGACATCGACCCGAATATCATCGAGACGATGACCGTACTCAAAGGCGCTGCCGCCACAGCACTCTATGGTTCCGCCGCCGGAAGAGGAGCCATCGTCATCACCACGAAGACTGGCATCAAAGGCGTCAAACCCCAGGTCACCATCAGCAGCAGCTATAGCCTCAACAAACCGATCTATCTGCCCACACAGGACAAATACGCACAGGGCGTCGGCGGGAAATACATCGACGGCAACAACGGTCAGTTCGCTTCTACCTCCTGGGGGCCCCTCATCGATACGCTAAAGGTCAATGGTGCACCCGTCGCCAAACACAACCCCCAGAAGGAATTTTTCCGCACAGGACACACTTATGACAATAACATCAGCGTCACCGGCGCTACAGACCGGTCCCGCTACGTGCTTTCCTATTCCTATCTGAAAAATGACGGGATCATGCCGCATACCGATTTTACCCGGCACTCGGTCTTTGGAAAATTCTCCAACCAGATCAGCAATAAAATAATGGCAAATTTTCAGCTGAATTACATCAATTCTGTCAACAATCGCATCGAAGAAGGCAACGGTCTTTCGAGCCCCTTGTGGACGGTATTCGCAGCACCTATATCCTGGAACCCCTTCCCTACGACCAACCCTGACGGAAGCCAGCGACTCTATCGCATCGGAAGAAATAACCCCTATTTTATCCTGGACAACACGGGGTTCGTTTCCACGGTCAATCGTTTCCTGCCCGTGGTCACCCTCACTTACACCCCTCTTCCCTGGCTGTCATTCACGGAAAGATTGGGCGCGGACATTTACACCGACCAGGCCAGCTACCACGAATCCAACCAGATCGTCAATGGGTACTTCTTCAACAATGGCGGCGTGAGCAACCGGACGCAGAACTTCCGGCAGTTTAATAATGATTTTATCGCCGAAGCCCACAAGGACCTTACGAACGACCTCTTCGGCAGCATCACCGCAGGGATGAATATCTATTCCCAATATTCACAGACGTATACACAGACAGGGCTTGGACAAACCATCGAGAATTTCTACAATATCGCTACGATGAGCGTCCAGAACGCTACGGATTTCCTCTCGAAATACCGTAAGGTCGGTTACTACGCACAGGCCAACCTGGAATATAAAAAAATGCTCATCCTGGGCCTCACCGGCCGCTACGACGGCAGCTCGGTCCTGTCAGCCAAAAAAAATTATTATCCTTACGGCTCTGCAGCCCTTGGTTTCATTTTCAGCGAACTGATGCCCGCCAATACCCCGCTTAGTTTCGGTAAGTTCCGGATCTCGTACTCTGCCGTTGGCAATGACAACCTGCTTCCCTATTCTCTCGCGACGCCTTTCGTTCCCGCCACCGGCACGGCTAACAACATCAATTACCCCTTCAACGGACAGGCCGCATTTGTCATCGGCAATATTTTGGGCAACAACACGCTGAAGAACGAAAGTCTCAAGGAGTTCGAGATCGGCCTGGAGCTGAAATTCCTTAAGAACCGGCTGTCTTTTGACGGCGCATATTTCGATCGAAAAACGTCCGACCTCCTCACCCCTACTCCGATCAACCCTTCTTCCGGTTTTTATAAATACAACCTCAACGCCGGAAGCATGCGCGACAGGGGAATTGAATTGCTGGTCAGCGGCACTCCCATAAAAACCAAAGACTTCAGCTGGGACGTCAATGTCAATTTCACCCGCATTCGCAATAAAGTGCTCAAGCTGGCTACAGGCGTCGACAAACTGCAATTCGGCGGATTTGGCGGCGGTGGCGGAGTTTATGCCTTTGCAGGTCTTCCCTATGGCGTCCTCTATGGCTCTAAATACCAACGGGATTCCAGCGGTAATATCCAGGTGACAGACGCCGGCTTACCCATAATTGGCGCCAATGGCATCATCGGCAATAATAGCCCTGACTTCCAGCTTGGCCTTGCAAATAATATCACCTATAAAGGCTTTGCCCTCGGTTTTGTATTCGACTGGAAACAGGGCGGCGACATCTATAATCTGGACAATCACTACAACTGGTTCTACGGCACACCCAAGACCACGGAGAATCGCGAACAACGCATCGTCAAAGGTGTATATGAAAGTACCGGCAAGCCCAATACAACACCCATCACCGCACAGGCCTGGTTCCAGACGGTCAGCAATATCGACGAGGCGGTCATCGAAAAGTCCACGTACATCAAATTGCGCTCGGTGAGCCTTTCCTACACGCTGGGCCAGTCCACACTAAAAGGATCACCATTCAAGTCCATCAGCGTCACCTTGTCCGGCAACAACCTCTGGATATACAAACCACACTTTACGGGCTCGGACCCCGAAGTAAGCCTCCAGGGCAGCGGCAACGGCCAGGGCGTCATCAATTTCCTGACCCCGACTTCCCGCAGCTATATCCTGGGACTTAGGGCGTCCTTTTAATCATCACCTGTAAAACGAATGCAATGAAAAAGATCATCAAACATATACTACCACTTTCCTTGGTCATCCTGCTTGGCACAGGCTGTAAAAAATACCTGGACGTGAACAATGACCCGAATAACCCTCCCGACGTCCAGGAAAATTTACTGCTGGTTCCCACAGAGACAGCCATATCCACGACACTTGCCGGAGGTAGTCTCACCATCGGCAATTATACCGCTGCAGCCGTCGTCACCGCCTACTGGACCCAGCAGCTTGCCCTCAACCAGCTTTTCCCCCAGAATGACACCTATCGCGTACGGCCCGATGATATGGACCAGCAATTCCTTACCATCTACAGCACCATTCTGCAAAATCTGCGGATCATGAACCGCAAGGCCGAGTCCAAAAAAAATCATTCTTATGGGGTCCTGGCCAAGATCCTGACAGCCTATACCCTCGGTTATGTGACCGATTTGTGGGGCGACATACCTTATTCCATGGCATTCGACGGAGCGCTCCATCCTGTCTATGACAAACAGGAAGACGTCTATAAAACGATGCAATCCCTCCTGGACAGCGCTATCGCCGAGAACGCCCTCGACCCCGGAGTCCTGACACCGGGCTCCGACGATTTTCTCTACCACGGAGACATGACCAAATGGGAAAAATTCGCGTATACTCTAAAAGCAAGGTATTATATGCACCTCACCAAGGCGCCGGGATATAATGCAGCCACGCAGTCGAACCTTGCCCTCACAGCCTTGCAAAATGGTTTTAGTAATGCGTCGGATGAAGCCAGCTTCGCCGCCTATTCGGACAACTCAGGCAGCGAGAGCCCCTGGTTTGAGAATACCGAACCAACAGCAGGCCCCATCGTGATGGCTTCTACCTTTATCGACTTCCTGCAGAATAACAATGACCCCAGGCTCCCCATTATAGCCGACACTGGCTCCACCGGCACCTATAATGGGCGGATCATCGGTACGAATCCGGCTCCCGATTTCTCAACCTATTCCCCTGTCAATACTTTCTATGCCGGCGTCGCCGCACCACAGACCCTACTGAGTTATTCGGAATCCCAATTCCTGAAGGCCGAAGCCGTTTTCCGTATCTCCGGCGCCATCGCAGCAACCCCCATTTATGTTCACGCCATCAACAGCAATATGAACGAATTGGGCCTTGACACGACATCAGCGCCAGTGCTGGCCTATCTCGCAGCCCGCGGCACGCTCACCCCGGCCAATGCCCTCCAGCGCATCATTGAAGAAAAGGAAATCGCCAATTTCCTTTCTATCGAAAATTTCACCGACTGGCGCCGCACCGGCTTCCCAGCCCTGACCATCGTCCAAAACCCCTATGTCCCCACCATCCCCCGCCGCCTCCCCTACCCCCTGGCTGAGGAAACATCTAATCCACAACCCCAGCAAAGCGCCCTGATCACCGACCGCGTCTGGTGGGACGCCCAATAGTTTTTTCACTGTCACCATAACCAACACAAGACCGGCCCGCTGAAAAGCGAAGCCGGTCTTCTTTTTCCTACTATTTTAATGGGGAAATGAATATTTTGGCGGGTATATACAAAAAAAGAGCAGGTGGTAGAAACCACCTGCGGGTCACATGAGAAAACTTCTAAGGACAACTTGTATGAAGTCCGGGGAAGTTGTCCTGTAGAAAAATACCTTTTCCCCGGAATAAGTTTATAAAGGCTACACCGGAAAGGTAAAAACAAATTTGATCAGCAGGAAGACAAAGTGACTCAAACGGGAGATTTCAAGGTCCAATGGTTCATTTAGCTACATGAACGCCACTCGCCCGACCCTGCTCATTTACCCATTTTGCCTTTTACAATAAATTAACTTTTCTATCACAGCACAATTGAATTATTTCACGTTATTCCAGTCTACTACACCAACGACAGACTTTTTCCCATTTTCTAAAACATCACCTGCGCAGGCTCGCACAACCTGGCCTGGCTACTGCTATGACTAATCAACAAGCTTTGAATGACAGAATGGTTAAACTCATAGGCATCCCCACCCTGGGGATGCTTATCCCTAATCTCGCTGGTCTTATCAGTAATCACCTCTATACCTGGTCCGAACTTATAGCCTGTTACCTCTTCTTTATTACAGTCGCATTCCTGGTATGGGAAGGAAACGTCCGGCTCATGTATTTTATCCGCGCCCGATACCCATGGACAAAAAAATCCTATTACAAGATCATTATCTCGCTGTTTTTTGCCAACATCGTATATTCCGGACTCATTTCCTCCGTCCTGCTCAACCTCTGGCACTACTGCTCACACGAGACCAGACCCGGCAACGAACCAGTCGTCAACACCGTACTCATCATTATCATCTGCGCCTGTTTTATCACCAACATTTACGAGATCCTTTTTCTCAACCGGGAAAAGGAGGTCACCGAATCCAGGGTCGAACAGCTTAACGTGGCCAAGGCACAGGCCGAACTGGAAGCACTGAAGAATCAGATCGACCCGCATTTTATATTCAATTCGCTCAATACCCTTTCCTTCCTGATCACCCGCGACCCCAAGAACGCCCGCCTGTACAACGATACCCTGGCCAGGGTCTACCGCTACATCCTCAGCAATAAAGACAGAGACCTGGTCCTGCTCCGCGAGGAAACAGAATTCATCAGCAATTATTTCTATCTGCTAAAGATCCGTTTTGCCGATGCCATCAGCATGACCATCGAGATCAACGATCTCTCCGCCGAAAACTTCCTGATCCCACCTATTTCGCTTCAGGCCCTCGTGGAAAACGCCATTAAGCACAACGAATTCAGCGAAAAAAGACCGCTGGCGATCAACGTATCCATCCACTCCGACTATGTTATTGTGAAGAACGTGCTCAACCGTAGGGATACTCTTCAGCCCGGTTCGAAGATCGGCCTCAGCAACCTGGACAATCGCTACAAACTACTGACAAAGCGCAATATCATCGTAGAAAATAACTTCGAATCGTTCACTGTGAAACTGCCGATAATAAGATTCTGAATTATAAAAAGGCAAAAATTGCAACATTTGCCCTTCCCTTTCCGTCCTCTACTGGAGCAAAACTGTATAAACGGTAATTGAATCACGAATTTTGATAACTAATTTTGAATTACAAAACTCAGCCAGATGAAAGTCCTCATCGTAGAAGACGAACGCCCTGCTTCGGAAAACCTTGTGGAGGAGCTCCAAGCCATCGACGACAACATCAACGTGGTAGCCGGTTGTAACAGCGTAGACGAGACGGTCCGCTGGCTCAGCAGAAACCCCCAGCCCGATCTCATCCTCATGGATATCCAGCTATCAGACGGACTTTCCTTTAACATCTTCAAGGCATGCGAGATAACCTGTCCCGTCATCTTTACCACAGCCTATGATAAATATCTTTCACAGGCATTCGAGTACAGCAGCATAGATTACCTGCTAAAACCTATTAGCCAGGACAAACTAAAAAATGCCATACGGAAATATAAAAACCTGCAAAGTCACTTCACAGGCAATAATCACACGGCATTAATGCCCGACTATCTCAACCACCACGATCGCAAACGCTCGCGCATCCTCGTCCGCAAAGGCGTGGAATTCCAAACCGTCCGCATCGAAGACGCCGGCTATTTCTTTACCGAACATAAGCTCATCTTTTTGGTAGACAAAGAGAACAGAAAGTATATGGCGGAAAAAAGCAACCTCAGCGAATTGGAAGAAGAATTGGACAAAAATATTTTTTATCGCGCCAATCGAAAATATATCATCAACGCCAATTATATCAAACGCTTCAAACCACTCGAAAGAAGCAAGATCAGCGTTGAACTCATCCTGCCCGTCAACGAAGATATCATCATCAGCCAGGAAAACGCCGCTTCTTTTAAAAAATGGATCGGCGAATCTTAAAAATGAAGTAAAAACGAACTCCCTACGCCTTCCACCGATTGCACCTGTATATTCCCCTTGTGCAGCAACATGATCTGCTTACACAAACTCAACCCTATCCCACTCCCCGTCTTCTTCGTACTGAAGAAAGGAATAAAGATATTATCCATCACCTCCGGCGACATCCCCATCCCATTATCGCCAACCCGGATCACCGCCCTGTTATTGCTCCCCTTATAAGCCGACAAGGTGATCAAGGGCTCCGCACTCCCCTTCACCGCATCAATAGCATTTACCACCAGGTTGATCAACACCTGCTCTATCAGATTGGAGTCTACCTCCAGCTCCATTTCCGTATCGTTCAACAGAATATCCATCTCGATCTTCTTCTGCTCCAGGGTCGGCTCCATCAATACATGTAAGGTCTCGAACAGATCGCGCGCATACACCTTACTGAGGTTTAAGGTAGTTATCTTGTTCAGATTACGATAGGTCTCCGCAAATTTCAACAACCCTTCACTTCGCCGCCGGATAGTGCCGATGCCCAGTTCCAGGTCTTCCAGCGCGCCCGGCTGATCCTCGAGCAAACGAGCCGACTCCTGCAGCCGGTGTAACATCGTCTCGGCCAGAGAAGATATAGGCGCCACCGAATTCATGATCTCATGGGTCATCACACTCAACAATTTCTGCCAGGCCTTTGCCTCCGTCTCATCCAAAGCCTCATTCACGTCCTGGAAGGCGATCAGCTTATACACCCGCCCATCCGTCTGGAAAGCCGTAGCCGCCATCAACGTCTTGAACACATTCTTGTCTTTGGTAATGGAGATGATCTTGCTTCCCCCAGGCCGAAGATTTAATATCTCCTGATAGAGTCCGGCATCCCTCCGCTCCAGCGAAGCGATCGTTTTCAGATAAGGAACACCCAGCATATTCTTAAAAGACTCGTTCATCCAGCCAATATCCCCACTCTTATGCTCATAACTGAGAATGCCCGTATTCACCAATTCCAATATTTTCTGCAGATACTGGAATTGCGTTTCCTTCTCCCGGCTGATCAGCTTGAAGGTACTGTTGATCTCGTTGAAACCCTGACGCAAAGACTGCAATTCCAGCGGAGCCTCCTTGACATCGAAATAACGCGAGAAATCCCGGTAATGAATGGACTCCACAAATTGCTCTACTTCCTGTTGCGCCTTGCGGTGAAAATTATAGAAATCTACTACCTGCAGAATTATCAGGATCATCAGGACCACCAGGAATTCATATCGCCCCTTTACCAACAGGAATGACGCGCAGGATAACGTGAGGAACATGAATAACACCCGTATCAGGATCCTCTCCTGGTAACGTTTAAATACCATAGACAATAATCTTTAATTGTGCACCGGCCCGGTCACCGGCAAATCAAATATCGTATTTGCTCAACCTCCGGTAAAGAGCCGTCCGCGTCAATCCCAGTTCTTTGGCTGCCTTGGAAATATTGCCATTGTGTTTCTCTATGACTTTCAGAATGGCATTTTTTTCTATCGTGCTGAGCTTTAACTCCTGTGGCTCATCCACCTGCGGCTGCGCCGACTCTATCGGCGAGAAAATAAGGTCCTTCGCCTGCAATACATCCCCTTCGGCCATGATGACGGCCCGTTCGATAGTGTACTGCAATTCCCGGACATTCCCCGGATAATGATAGGATTTTAATTTCTCAATAGCCTTTGCATCAAAATCATGCTGCGGCTTCATGTATTTGTTGGTGTAGATCCGATCGAAATGACGCGCCAGCAAGACTATATCCTCCTCCCTCTTCCGCAGCGGCGGTACCATGATCTCTACCGTGTTTATCCGGTAGATCAGATCCTTCCGGAACTTGCTTTCATTGGCCAGTTCGGTCATCGGCACATTGGTCGCACAGATCAGCCGGATATCGATAGGCACAGGCTGGTTCGCCCCCAGCCTCGTCACCTGCCGGTTCTGTAACACCGACAATAGTTTCGCCTGCTGATGTAAGGAAATATTCCCTATTTCATCCAGGAACAAGGTTCCCCCATTGCCCGACTCGAAACGCCCCACCCGGTCCTCACGGGCATCCGTAAAAGCACCTTTCTTATGACCAAATAACTCGCTTTCAAACAAGGTCTCTGTCAAAGCGCCGACATCTACTTTAATATAAGGCTTCTCCGCCCGTAAGGAATGCTGGTGGATAGCTTTGGCGATAAGATCCTTCCCCGTACCATTCTCCCCCAGGATCAGAATATTCGCATCCGTAGGAGCGATCTTCTCCACCTTAAAGAATATGTCCCGCATGACCTCCGATTCCCCCAACAATTCCGACCCGATCACCGAATCCGATGGCTCATCCTGACCGCCACGCTTCGGATCGTTCTTTTTCAACGCATCCTTGATGGTGGATATCAACCGCTCATTATGCCAGGGCTTTACCACAAAATCAGCCGCCCCCTCTTTCAATGACCGCACCGCCAGATCAATATCCCCATATGCCGTGATCATGATCACCGCAGCACTGGACCCGAACTCTTTTATCTTCCGAAGCCAGAACAAACCCTCATTACCCGTATTGATACTACTGTTGAAGTTCATATCCAGCAGGATAAGATCAAAACTTCGCTTGGACAGGATAGAACGCATATTCTCCGGATTCTTCTCTGTCACTATATCCGCAGCCTCCGTCTTTAATAATAACCGCACCGCAGTAAGTACATCCGGATCATCATCTATCGCTAATATTGAAGCATTTTTTAAATTCATAAAATTTTTGTTTGTCAGATGCAACAAATGACAACTACAAGTATACCTTAAATGTAAATGTATGGCAATTAATTTTTTATATAAAACCGGTCTAAATGGCAAGTGTATCAAAAACGGACAGTTCTTGTATCAAAAATGAACTATAAAAGGACCAGATTGCTCCTAACCAACTGTAAATCATTAGGATTGTATTCTGGCATGTGTTTGATAGACTATCGATTGGAATTTTCTCATGTGTAGCCCTCCCGGTATCTTTATACTGGGTGGGTTTTTAAAAAAATCGGTAAGTAAATCAAATTATAAATTTCTTATGGTGGACATAGTCAGACAGAAAAAAACGTGGACAACAAAACGCATCATGACCATTGGCGGCATATTGGCTTTAGCTTTCCTCATCGCCGGAAGTTTTTACTTCACCTCGGGAAAATCGAAGTTAAATGTTGATTTGGAACGCATTACGATAAGTGAAGTAAAAAAGGACGCCTTCCAGGAATCCATACCCCAGAACGGAACCGTACTCCCCCTGACAACCATTTACCTGGTTACCCCCGATGGCGGCCGGGTCGAACAAAAATATGTCGAGGATGGCGCCGTCCTGAAAAAAGGCGACCCCATCCTGAAACTGACCAATACCGAGCTGGAAATGACCCTCGCCAATAACACGACTACGGTATCTACCATGCTCGCCCAAATGCAGCTGTCAAAGGTCACCGCCCAACAGAATACTATCAGCAAACTGAATAATATGGCCGACGTGGAAGGCCAGTACAATGAAGCGGAAAGGATCTACAACCTCGACAAAAAGCTGTATGCCCAAAAAGTCATCGGCTCACAGGAATGGCAGACCGCCCAGAACAACTATAACTACCTGCTGCAGAAAAAACGCCTGACCCAGGAGATCCTCCGGCAGGATACGATCTCCCGGCAACAACAGGAAGAACAGGATAAGCAATCGTTCGCAGGCGCTCAGAATACCCTGGGCCTCCTGAAGAAAAGAGTGAACGACCTGATACTGCGTGCACCGGTTGACGGCCAGCTCACCTCCCTGGACGCTGAAGTAGGCCAGTCCAAGACCCCCGGCTTCGCCCTCGGTCAGCTGGACGTACTCGATGGATTTAAAGTGCGGCTCTCCGACGTGGATGAGCATTACATCAACCGCGTCTTCACCGGGCAAACCGGCACCTTCACCTTCAATGACACACTCTATAAACTCAAGATCGTTAAAGTATATACCCAGGTGACCAACGGTCGCTTCCAGGTGGACATGAACTTCGTAGGAAAAGTACCCAAAGGCATCCGCAAAGGCCAGACCCTGCAGATCACCCTGGCCCTCAGCGACGAAACAACAGCCATTCTGGTCCCCAAGGGCGGATTTTACCAACAGACAGGCGGTAACTGGATATTTAAGGTAAGTGAGGACGGGAAGACAGCCTATCGCGTTGATATACAACTCAACCGTCAGAACACGGATTATTACGAAGTAACTTCCGGACTGAAACCTGGAGATAAGGTCATAACTTCCAGTTATGAAACCTATGGCAACATTCAGGAACTGGTATTGAAAAAGTAACCCTAAAATTGTAACATCCGGCTACCCGCCATCGTCCATAAACAAAACCAAACGTTATGCAACTGAAATTTCTTTACGCCCTGAGCCTCCTCCTCTGCCTGAGTACCTTCGCCTCGTCGAATGAGTACGCCCGGCATAACTGCCCGGCGAAAGCCAGGAATAAGGCTACAGCTCAAGTTGCGCCCGTTCCCGAAACGGCCCCCGTTTCCGACGTTGCACCGGTTGCCTCCTCTTTGCCCATTCTTAGACTTTTATCTATATAACTAAAAAGCGTACATCACCTAAACAGCTTATATTATGATCAAGATCAGCGAACTCCAAAAAACTTACCGCACGGAAGAAGTGGAAACTATCGCTCTGAACAGACTCACTTTCGAAGTAAAAGAAGGAGAGTTCGTTTCCGTCATGGGCCCCTCCGGATGTGGCAAATCCACCCTCCTGAATATCCTTGGCCTCCTGGACGATCCCGATGGCGGTAGCTTCCTGTTCAACGGTACGGAAGTCGCACACTTCAACGAACGCAAACGCGCTGACCTCCGCAAACGGAATATTGGTTTTGTATTCCAGAGCTTCAACCTGATCGATGAGCTTACCGTATTCGAAAACGTAGAACTTCCCCTCATCTACCTGGGCGTAAAAGGTCCGGAAAGGAAACAACGGGTGGAAGTCGTATTGGATAAAATGCAGATCATGCACCGCCGGAACCACTACCCCCAGCAACTCTCCGGTGGTCAGCAACAACGTGTCGCCGTAGCCCGCGCCGTCGTAAATAACCCAAAACTCATCCTTGCGGATGAACCTACAGGTAACCTCGACTCCTCCAACGGCAACGAAGTAATGCAATTGCTCACCGATCTCAACGAACAAGGCACTACCATTATCATGGTTACACACTCCGAACACGATTCCCGCTACAGCCATCGCATCATCCGCATGCTGGACGGACAGACCGTCACGGAGAACATATTGATATAGCCCTGATCGCCCTGCCACCCTGCACGGCCAGACGCTTTGCCCACTAGCCCGGTTCCGGATCGAGGTCTTTTAATTTGATCACTGGTCAGTTTTTTTGACCTAATACACTCGCCATGCTCAAAAATTATCTTAAGATTGCTTTCCGCAACCTGGCTAAATACAAGTTCATTTCTTTTATCAACCTTTTCGGACTTACCGTCGGACTCACCTGCTGCCTGCTGATCCTTACCTATATCCTGCATGAGACCAGTTACGATAAATACAACAAACAGGCAGACCGCATCTGGCGCGTAACCCGCAGCTTCAACAACAAGGATGGCATCGTTTCCCTCCACCTGGGATCCGTTGCCCCACCCTTCGGGCCATTGCTGCAAAACGATTTTCCGGATATTGAAAAGATCACCCGCATCCTGGGCATCGGCAACCACCCCATGCGCTATGAAGAAAAGATCTTCACCGAGAAAAACATCTGTTATGCCGACAATGATCTATTCAGCGTTTTCGACGTCCCGCTGCTGGAAGGCGATCGCCGCAACGCTCTCACCGACCCCTATTCCATTATCATGACCCCGGAGGTCGCCCGCAAATATTTTGGCAACACAGATCCTATTAATAAGGTCGTCCGGCTCGACAACAAGTACAACTTCAAAGTTACCGGCATCTTCCAACCGATGCCTTCCAATGCCCACTTCCACACCCAGATCATGCTTTCCTTCAACACCCTCAAGGATTCTGCCATCTACGGGGAAAAAGGTCTTGCAGCCAACTGGGGCAACAACTCCTTCTTTACTTATTTGCTCCTGCCTAAAAATTACCCTGCCCGCCGCCTGGAAGCCCAATTCCCGGCCTTTATTGACAGGCATATGCCTTACAATAGAAAAGATCCGACTACTGCACCTTCAAAATTTACCAAACTCTATCTGCAACGGCTAACGGATATTCACCTCCGCTCTCACCTGGATGACGAAATGGAAGAAAATGGCGACATCAGCCGCGTGTACATTTTCGGCGCCATCGCCCTCTTTATCCTGCTCATCGCCTGCATCAACTATATGAACCTCTCCACCGCCCGCTCTGCCCTCAGGGCAAAGGAGATCGGCATCCGAAAAGTCGCCGGCGCGCAAAGACAGGAGATCATTTCCCAATTCCTTAGCGAATCTGTCCTCGTTGCAGGGATGGCCGCGCTGCTTGCCGGCGCCCTCACCTGGCTGACGCTCCCCTGGATCAATAACCTCACCGGCCTGCAGCTTTCCATCCAAAGCCTGCTTCAGCCGGCCGTTCTCATTCCCATCCTGCTCACCCCAATCCTGGTCGGGCTTCTCTCCGGCGTTTATCCCGCCCTGTTCATGTCTTCCTTCCAGCCTTCCAAAGTACTGAAAGGACTTTTCAAGGCCGGCAGCGGCACGATCTCCCTCCGGAAAGCACTCGTCGTCATGCAATTCGCTGTTTCTATCGTCCTGCTCATCAGCACCGCCATCGTATTCCAGCAATTGCATTACATGCAAAATGCTTCCCTTGGGTTCAGTAAAGAACAGGTCGTCACCCTCGATTACAACAATGGCCTGGATAATACCTTCGAATCCTTCCGCAACCGTCTGCTCCAGGATTCACGGATCCTGCAGGTCTCCCGTTCCTCCCGCATCCCCAGCGGCCGCCTGCTGGATGAAAGCGGCGCTTCCGCCGAAAACGGCGACTCGCTCCGCCCCGTCACCGCAGACATCAAATTCGTAGCCATCGATCATGACTTTATTAATACCTACAACATCCCCATCATAGCAGGACGGAACTTTTCCCGTGACTACGCCACCGATACTACCTCCTTCCTGCTGAACGTTGCCGCCACCAAAGCCCTGGGCATAAAAACACCACAGGAATTGGTGGGAAGGAATTTCGGCTACGGCGACGTAAAAGGTAAGGTCATCGGCATCATGGGAGACTTCAATTTCGAGTCTATGCACCAGCAGATCGTACCGATGATCATGATCATGCCCACTAACGCACAGGCAGGCAATTTTTTTAATAATATCTCCGTTAAGATCGCCGGCAACGACGTCAACGGCGCCCTGGCCTCGCTGGAAAAAACATGGAAGGCAATGCTGCCCCAAGTCCCCTTCGACTACACTTTCCTCGACGACAAATTCGATCAGCTCTATAGATCCGAACAAAAACAAGGCAGCCTCTTCACCTGTTTTGCCGGCATTGCCATCTTCATAGCCTGTCTCGGCCTCCTGGGCCTTTCCGCCTTCTCGATCTCCCAACGGTTAAAAGAAATAGGCGTTCGAAAAGTACTTGGCGCCAGCACCGGCAGCATAGTAGGTCTGCTTTCCCGTGACTTCCTGCAGTTGGTAGCCATCGCTGCCCTCATCGCCTTCCCTATTGCCTGGTTCACGATGCACAATTGGCTCCGCGACTTCGCCTACCGCATCTCTATCCAGTGGTGGGTATTTTTAATAGCCGGCACACTGGCAGCAGCAGTAGCCCTCATCACCATCAGTTTCCAGGCTATCCGGGCGGCACTCGCTAATCCGGTAAAAAGTCTTCGGTCAGAATGATCCGCTCTTACCTAATCCTTGCTATCCGCGGTCTCAAAAAAGATAAAGGATTTACTTTTATCAATATTTTCGGACTCGCACTCGGCCTGTCGGTCGGCCTGCTTATCACGCTCTTTGTCATGGACGAGTTCAGCTACGACCGGTTCAACCTAAAAGCCGACCGCATCTATCGCCTCAACGGGGACATCAGCATCCACGGCAACGGGACCGACGACATCTTCACTCCGGCTCCGATGGGACCCGCACTCGTAAAAGACTACCCGTCAATAGAACAGTTTACCCGGACCAGCGGCATACACGACATCCTCGTCAAACACGGCGATAACACCATTACCGAAACAGGCTGCATCCTGGCCGACTCTACTATCTTCGATGTCTTCACCCTTCCCTTCCTCGCCGGTACGCCCCGCACCGCTCTTCGCCATGCCCACGACATCGTCATTTCAGAAAACATCGCCCAAAAATATTTCGGGTCCGCGTCGGATGACGTGCTGGGTAAAACACTTCACATCAACAACGAGGAGGACTACAGGATCACCGGCATCATGAAAGAGATGCCACAACAGTCACACCTCCACCTCAGCTTTATCAGGTCGATGGCCGAACTTGGCAACCCGGACGCCAGGACCGACGCCTGGTTGAACAATTACTTCGTTACTTATGTCCTGGTCAGGCCCGGCACTACCGAAGCCTCTCTCGATAAAAGCCTCGATCAGCTGACGCATAAATACATTATCCCCCAAATACAGGATATTTTTCACGGTAACACCGGCGACCTGTTGGATAAGGGTAACCGCTTTCGCTACTACGCCTTTCCCCTTACCCGTATCCACCTCTGGTCACACCTTCCTTCGGAAACAGGCAACGGCAGCAGCCTCTATGTATATATCTTTATTATCATCGCGGTTTTTATCCTCCTGATCGCCTGCGTCAACTTTATGAACCTGTCCACAGCCCGGTCCGCACGCCGCGCCCGGGAAGTAGGTATCCGCAAAGTATTGGGCTCTCTCCGCAGCGGCCTTATCGTCCGCTTCCTCACCGAATCGATGCTCACCAGCGTACTGGCCATGCTCATCGCCCTGCTCCTGGCCTCGCTCTTTTTACCCATGTTCAACCAACTGTCCGGCAAACAGATCACGATCACCTTCCTCTCACAGGGTTGGCTCCTTGCTTATATAGTCACAACCACCGCAATAGTAGGACTGCTCGCAGGCTTTTACCCCGCCTTCTTTCTTTCGGCCTTTATCCCCCGGCGCGTGCTAAAAGGCAATTTGTCATCCGGTTTCCGTAGCGGCTGGCTCCGCAATAGTCTCGTCGTTTTCCAGTTCACCATCGCCATCATCCTCATCATCGGCACCCTGGTGATCTACCGGCAGTTGAACTATATCCGGCATAAAGATGTGGGTTATAACAGGGAACAGGTCTTGATCATAAGAAATACCTATTCTCTTTGGACGCATGCAAAAGGCTTTAAAGAAGAGGTGGAAAAAATACCCGGCGTACTGGGTACTACCATGACCCTTTTCCTCCCTAATAACACCGGACCGGGCAATTCCGTCTATTTCAAAGACCGCTCTCTTTCCGCCGACAAGACGGTCCTTCTCACCGACTGGGCCGTCGACGCTAATTATATACCCACCCTTGGCATGAAAATGCAGTCGGGAAGGAACTTCTCTCCGGATCATCCCACCGACTCGAATGGTGTCATCATCAATGAGACGGCCCAACAGTTACTGGGCTATAAAGACCCCGTCGGGAAGATCATCTATGACCGGCAGGACTCGGGGCACGTCATCGCCTG
>Ga0105237_10000436_pt1 | contig 59400 bp, 54 predicted proteins | sample KBSC24metaG_FD_81520 | JGI IMG/M metagenome (GOLD analysis project Ga0105237, IMG submission 81520) | Corn rhizosphere microbial communities from Kellogg Biological Station, Michigan, USA - KBS C2-4 metaG | ecosystem: Host-associated > Plants > Roots > Rhizosphere > Soil | place: Michigan, USA... | reverse complement strand
TGCGCTACAGCGATGCGCTGGAGGACCTGCGCGACCGCAACGTCTACATCGTGACGGTGCCGACGCCGATCGACGCGGCCAAGCGGCCGGACCTGGGGCCGTTGATCAAGGCCAGCCAGATGCTGGCGTCGGTGCTCAAGCGCGGCGACGTGGTGGTGTACGAGTCCACCGTCTATCCCGGCTGCACCGAGGAAGTGTGCGTGCCGCTGCTGGAAGCCGGCTCGGGCCTCACGTTCAACCAGGACTTCTTCGCCGGCTACAGCCCCGAGCGGATCAACCCGGGCGACAAGCAGCATCGGGTGACTACGATCCTGAAGGTCACCTCCGGCTCGACGCCGGAAGCGGCCAGCTACGTGGATGCGCTGTACGCCAGCATCATCACCGCCGGCACGCACCGGGCCAGCAGCATCAAGGTGGCCGAGGCGGCGAAGGTGATCGAGAACACCCAGCGCGACCTCAATATCGCGCTGGTCAACGACCTGGCGATGCTGTTCAACAAGCTGGGTATCGATACGCTGGAAGTGCTGGAGGCGGCCGGTACCAAGTGGAACTTCCTGCCGTTCCGTCCCGGCCTGGTGGGCGGGCATTGCATCAGCGTCGATCCGTACTACCTCACGCACAAGGCGCAGGAGGTCGGCCATCACCCCGACGTGATCCTGGCCGGCCGGCGCACCAACGATGGCATGGGCCCGTACGTGGCCGGCGAAGTGGTGCGGCTGATGGTGCGCAAGGGCATCAATCCGGTGCGCGCGAAGGTGCTGGTGCTGGGCTTGGCGTTCAAGGAGAACTGCCCGGACCTGCGCAATACGCGGGTGATCGACATCGTGCAGGCGCTGCGTGGTTATAACGCCGAGGTCGACGTGCACGATCCGTGGGTGGATGCGGCGGAGTGCGAGCACGAATACGGCTTGACCACCATCGGCGACCCGTCGCGCGGTGCCTATGACGCCGTCATCGTCGCGGTCGGCCATCGGGAATTCGCTTCCCAGGGCGCGGACGGCATCCGCAGCTACGGCAAGCCGGCATCCATCGTCTATGACGTGAAGTACGTACTGCCGCGCGATGCGGTGGACGGGAGGCTGTGATGAAAGTGCTGGTAACCGGCACGGCGGGTTTCATCGGTTCGCACGTGGCGCGCAAGCTGCTGGCGCGGGGCGATGAGGTAATCGGCCTGGACAACCTCAACGATTACTACGACGTGGGGTTGAAGCAGGCGCGGCTGGCGCGGGTGCAGGCGTATCCGGGGTACACGCATGTGCATGCGGACCTGGCCGATCGCACCGCGGTGGAGAAGCTGTTCGCCACGCATAAGCCCGAGCGCGTGGTGAACCTCGCCGCCCAGGCCGGCGTGCGTTACGCGGCGACCAACCCGCACGTGTACGTGAGCAGCAACGTCACCGGCTTCCTGCACATCCTCGAAGGCTGCCGCCAGCATGGCGTGCAGCACCTGGTGTTTGCCTCGACCAGCTCGGTATACGGCGCCAACCGCGACCTGCCGTTCTCCGAACATCGCCCGGCCGAGCACCCGCTGACCTTGTACGCGGCGACCAAGAAGGCCAACGAGCAGATGGCGCACAGCTATGCGCACCTCTATGGCGTGCCGGCGACGGGGCTGCGCTTCTTCACGGTGTATGGCCCCTGGGGCCGGCCCGACATGGCGCTGTTCCTGTTCACCAAGGCGATCCTCGCCGGCGAGCCGATCCGCGTGTTCAACGAAGGCCGGCACAAGCGCAGCTTCACCTACATCGACGACATCGTCGAAGGCGTGGTGCGCGCACTGGATACGGTGCCGGGCAAGGACCCGGCGTGGGATGCCACGCAGCCGGATCCCTCGACCAGCGGCGTGGCGCCGTACCGGCTGTACAACATCGGCAACGAGCAGCCGGTGGAATTGCTGCGCTATATCGAGGTGCTGGAACAGTGCCTGGGTCGCAAGGCCACGATGGAACTGCTGCCGCTGCAGGCCGGCGACGTGCCGGAGACGGAGGCGGATGTGTCGAGCCTCGTCGCGGCGGTCGGCTATCGGCCGAAGGTGTCGGTGGAAGAGGGCATCGCGGCATTCGTGGACTGGTATCGAACCTATTACGCCGCCGCGGCCCCCGCCGCGGCCGTCGCAGGAGTCGCTTCATGAAGAACTTCGCTCTGGTCGGCGCCGCCGGCTACATCGCCCCGCGCCACATGCAGGCCATCCGCGACACCGGCAACAAGCTGGTCGCCGCCTATGACCCGAACGATTCGGTCGGCGTGATCGACAGCTATTTCCCCGAGGCCGACTTCTTCACCGAATTCGAGCGCTTCGACCGCCATATCGACAAGATGCGCCGCGCCAGCCATCCGCAGCGCGCGGACTACATGGCGATCTGCTCGCCCAACTATCTGCATGACTCGCATATGCGCTTTGCCCTGCGCTCCGGCGCCGACGCCATCTGCGAGAAGCCGCTGGTACTCAACCCGTGGAATATCGACGGCCTGCGCGAGATCGAGCAGGATACCGGGCGCAGGATCAATACGATCCTGCAGCTGCGCCTGCATCCGGCGATCGTCGCGCTGCGCGATAAGGTGCGCAGCTCCAAGCGCGGCGCCCGGCACGAAGTGGACCTGGCTTACGTGACCTCGCGCGGCCACTGGTACCTGCAGTCCTGGAAGGGCGACACCAAGAAGTCCGGCGGCATCGCCACCAATATCGGCGTGCACTTCTTCGACATGCTGCATTTCATCTTCGGCGAGCTGCAGCAGAACGTGGTGCACCAGCTGTCCGAGACCAAGGCCGGCGGTTATCTCGAATACGAGCATGCCCGCGTGCGCTGGTTCCTCTCGGTGGACGTGGAGGACGTGCCGGCCGCGCAGCGCCTGGCCGGCCAGCGCACCTACCGCTCGATCACCGTGGACGGCGAGGAAATCGAGTTCTCCGGCGGCTTCACCGACCTGCATACGCGCAGCTACCAGGAAATCCTCGCCGGCCGCGGCTTCGGGCTGGAGGAAAACCGCTGCGCGATCACCACCGTTTCCGATATCCGCCACGCCGCCCCGGTCGGCCTGCGCGGCGAATACCACCCGTTCCTCACACGCAATGCCGGCTGAGGCAGTCATGGCCCACTATCAACACTCCAGCGCGATCGTCGACGAAGGCGCCCAGATCGGCGAAGGCTCGCGCGTGTGGCACTTCGTGCATGTCTGCGGCGGCGCGCGCATCGGCAAGGGCGTGTCGCTGGGCCAGAATGTCTTCGTCGGCAACCGGGTCAGCATCGGCGACCACTGCAAGGTGCAGAACAACGTCTCGGTCTACGACAACGTGACGCTGGAGGAGGGCGTGTTCTGCGGCCCCAGCATGGTGTTCACCAATGTCTACAATCCACGCTCGCTGATCGAGCGCAAGGACGAGTACCGCGACACCCTGGTCAAGCGTGGCGCCACCCTCGGCGCCAACTGCACCATCGTCTGCGGCATCACCGTCGGCGAGTACGCCTTCGTCGGCGCCGGCGCCGTGGTCACCCAGGACGTGCCGCCCTACGCGCTGATGGTCGGCGTGCCGGCGCGCCAGATCGGCTGGATGAGCGAGTACGGCGAGCAGCTGGACCTGCCGCTCAGCGGCGCGGGCGAGGCGCTGTGCCCGCACACCGGCACGCGCTACGTGCTGCGCGACGGGCGTGTCCGCCGCGAGGAGGTGACCGCGTGATCGACTTCATCGACCTCAAGGCGCAGCAGGCGCGCATCAAGGCGCACATCGACGAAGGCATCCAGCGCGTGCTCGCGCACGGGCAGTTCATCCTCGGTCCCGAGGTGGCGGAACTGGAAGAAAAGCTCGCCGCCTATGTGGGCGCGAAGCATTGCATCAGCTGCGCCAACGGCACCGACGCGCTGCAGATCGCGCTGATGGCGCTGGGCGTGGGCCCCGGCGACGAAGTGATCATGCCCGGCTTCACCTACATCGCCACCGCCGAGACGGCGGCGATCCTGCATGCGAAGCCGGTGTACGTGGATATCGACCCGCGCAGCTTCCTGCTGGACCCGGCGCTGCTGGAAGCGGCCATCACGCCGCGCACCCGCGCGATCGTGCCGGTCTCGCTGTACGGCCAGTGCGCGGATGCCGACGCGATCAACGCGATCGCCGCGCGCCACGGCATTCCGGTGATCGAGGACGCCGCGCAAAGCTTCGGCGCCACCTACAAGGGCCGGCGCTCCGGCCATCTCAGCACGATCGCCTGCACCAGTTTCTTCCCGAGCAAGCCGCTGGGCTGCTATGGCGACGGCGGCGCGATGTTCACCGACGACGATGCGCTGGCCACCGCCATGCGCCAGATCGCGCGGCATGGCCAGGATCGCCGCTACCACCACGTGCGGGTGGGCATGAACAGCCGTCTGGACACGTTGCAGGCGGCAATCCTGCTGCCCAAGCTGGCGATCCTGGACGAGGAGATCCGCCAGCGCCAGCAAGTCGCGGCGGCGTATGCGCAGCATCTGGCCGAGGCCGGCGTGGAACCGCCGACGGTCGAGGCGCACAACCTGAGCGTGTATGCGCAGTACACCATCCGCGTGGAGGACCGCGAGGCCGTGCAGGCCCGCTTGAAGGAAGCCGGCGTACCGACCGCGGTGCACTATCCGCTGCCGCTGAACCGCCAGCCCGCCGTGGCGGACGAGAACGCGCAGCTGCCGGTGGGCGACCGGGCCGCGCGCGAAGTGCTCAGCCTGCCCATGCATCCGTATCTGTCCGATGCACAGATCGCCATGGTGGTCGACGGTCTCGCCACGGTGCCGGCGAGGTAAGCGGCCGTGCTCGACTTGCTCGCCCGATGCATCAGCGGCTCAGTGGACTGGGCCCAGCGCCGCAGCCATACGCGGCGCCTGCGCGATTATCCCGGCGTCGCCGCCTCGGCGACGGTGGGGCTGGGCAGCAAGCTGATCGGGCCGCGCGAGAATTTCCGCATCGGCGAGCACAGCTATCTCAACCAGGCGCACCTGTCCTGCGGGCCGGGCTCGCGCGTGGTGATCGGCCGCGGTTGCGCGATCGGCTACAACGTGTCGATCAAGGCGCTGACCCACGATCCGGCCAAGCCGACCACCAATGCGGACGGTCCCTTGCGGCATGTGGAGCGCGATATCGTGATCGGCGACGACTGCTGGATCGGCGACAACGTCTTCATCCGCGACGGCGTGGTGCTGGGCGACCGCATCATCGTCGGTGCCAACTCGGTGGTGACCCGGTCGTTCGCCGGCAACCAGGTCATCGCCGGCATCCCGGCGCGGGTCATCCGGGAGCGCTGACGATGCACGCGCCCGCCCACCGCGACGACATCCACGTGCTGGTCATACCGTCCTGGTATCCGGCCCGGCCCGGCGACATCAGCGGCAGCTTCTTCCGCGAGCAGGCGCTGGCGCTGCACTGGCACGGCTGCCAGCTGGGCGTGATCTATCCGCAGCTGCGTTCGCTGCGCCATTGGCGCGGCCTGGCCGGCAGCGAGCGCGGCGTGCGGCGCGAGTTCGACCAGGGCATGCCGGTGCTGCGCTCGCCGGGCGTCAATCCGTTTCCGCTGTTCCATGGCGCCGCCTGCCGCTGGTGGGTGCGCCATGGCCTGAAGCTGTACCGCCTGTACGTGGCCGAGTTCGGCCGGCCGGACGTGGTGCACGCCCATGCTTCCCTGTATGGCGGCGCGCTGGCGCGGCAACTGTGGTTGCGCGATGGCGTGCCCTACGTGCTGACCGAGCACAGCTCGATGTATCCGCGCGGCCGGGTGAGCCGTGTGCAGGCACGCATCGCCCGCGAGGCGGCGCGCGATGCACGGCGCCGGTTCGCGGTGAGCGCATCGTTCGGCGCTTTCCTCGAAGGCTATTTCGGCGCCGACGTTGGATCGTGGGAAGTGATGCCGAACATCGTCGACGCCTCGTTCGGCGAGCGTCCGCTGGGCGAGCCGGCCACCGAAGGCCGCTTTGCCTTCCTCACGGTGGGCGGCCTCAACGAGAATAAGGGCATCCACCTGCTGTTCGAGGCGTTTGCGCGCGGCTTCGCCGACCAGCCGGGTGTGAGCCTGCGCATCGGCGGTCACGGTCCGGAGCGCGCGCGGCTGGAGCGGCTCGCCGTGCAACTGGGCATCGCCGACCGCGTGACCTTCCTGGGCGCGCTGACACGCCAGCAGGTGGCCGAGGAACTGGCCCGCGCGCAGGCGCTGGTGCACCCCAGCCGCTACGAAACCTTCGGTGTCGCCATCGTGGAGGCGCTGGCCATGGGCCGGCCGGTGGTGGCCACGCGCTGCGGCGGTCCCGAAGGCATCGTCACCGCACGCGACGGCCTGCTCGTGCCGGTGGACGATATCGAGGCGCTGGCGCGCGCGATGCGCGAACTGCGCGAGCATATCGATCGCTACGACGCGGCCGCCATTCGCCTGGCCTGCCTGGAACGCTTCGGCGAAGGCGCGGTGGTCGCGCAGCTGCGCGACACCTACGAAACGGTGGCGGGGCGCGCGCCGCGCCAGGCAAGGGAGCGCGTGGTCGTTCCGCTGCGCCAGGCGGCCGGCCAATGAACAAGAGCAAGCTGCTCGGCTTCGCCCTCGGTCCGCTCGGTTCGGCGGCGATCGGCTTCGTCACGCTGCCGATGCTGGCCTGGTTCTTCAGCGCCGAGGATATCGGCCGCATCGCCATGCTGCAGGTGGCGACCAATTTCGCGGTGATCCTGTTCACCTTCGGGCTGGACCAGAGCTATGCGCGCGAGTACCACGAGACCGCCGACAAGCCGGCGCTGCTGAAGGCGGCGACGCTGCCGGGACTGGCGACGCTGGCCGTGCTGCTGCTGGCGTTGCTGGCGCTCAAGCCGGGGCTGCTGTCGCAGACCTTGTTCGCCGTGGACGACGGCACGCTGAGCGCGATCGCGGCCGCCTCGATCCTGGCCACCTTCGTCTCGCGCTTCCTCTCGGTGATCCTGCGCATGGAGGAGAAGGGCTTCGCCTTCTCCATGAGCCAGGTGCTGCCCAAGCTGCTGTTCCTCGCCCTGGTCGTGGCCTATGCGCTGGCGGTGCCCGGGCGCACCTTCGTCATGCTGGTGGCCGCCTACACCGTTTCCATCGTCGCGGTGATGTTCGCCTACGCCTGGAACACCCGCCATGCCTGGGTGCCGGCGCTGGCGGCGCGGCTGGACCGGCGGCGCCTGCGCCACCTGGTTGCGTTCGGTTTCCCGCTGATCTTCGGCGGCGTGGCCTCGTGGGCGCTGATGGCGATGGACCGGGTGTTCCTGCGCCAGCTGTCGACGCTGACCGAGCTGGGTGTGTTCTCGGTGGCGGCGAGCATCGCGGCGGCGGCGGGCATCGTCTCCAGCATTTTCTCCACCGTGTGGGCGCCGACCGTATATCGCTGGGCCGCCGAGGGCGATGCGCAGGCGAAGATCGATGCGGTGACCCATCACCTGCTGGCCGTGGTGGTGCTGATCTTCGTCGCCACCGGCCTGCTGTCATGGGTGCTGGCGCTGGTGCTGCCGGCGACCTACGACCGCGTGCAATACATCGTCGCGGCCAGCCTAGCGCCGCCGTTGCTGTATGCGCTGTCCGAGTGCGCGGCGGTCGGCATCAGCCTCGCGCGGCGCAGCATGTACTCGATGGCGGCGTCGTTCCTCGCGGCGGCGGCGAATGTCGCCGGCAATTACCTGCTGGTGCCGCGCCTGGGCGCGGGTGGCGCGGCGATCTCCACGGCAGTGTCGTTCCTGCTGTTCCTGGTCGTGCGTACGGAGTTCTCCTGCCGCGTCTGGCGCCCGGTGCCGCGCGTGCGCCTTTATCTGGCGACGACCGCAGTGACGGCGCTGGCGGTGGCCTTCGTGCTGTACGGCGAGCGCCATCGCGGCCTGTTCCTTTTGATGTGGGCCGGCCTCGGGCTGCTGTCGCTGGCCTGGTTCCGCTCTTCGCTTTCGCTGGCGGCGCGAGCCTGCGCGAAGGCCATGCAAGGTGTGCGGTTGCGGGCGACGGGTCTGTCGCCGGGACTGCGCAGGAATGGAGTGCAATGAGCAAGGTCAATCTCTTCCTGTTCGCCGCCCATCATGCGACCGGCAACGTCGCGGCGCAGCGCTTCAAGGGCCTGGTGAAATACCTGGACGCGGACCGCTACCGCGTGCACGTGCTCGCGCGCGAGCACGGCGCGGCATCGAATCTGCCGGTGTCGCCCGCGGTGGAAGTGATTCCCTTGCCCGGTCATTGCGTGGGCAGCGAATCGTCGCTGGCGTCGTCGCTGCTGAGCATGGCTTCCGCCTTCGTGCCTTCGCTGCCGTTCTCGGCCGCTGCACGAGGCGACGCGGCCACGCGTCCCTGGCTGGTCAATGCGTTGGCCGAAGCGGACCGCCGCTGCAGCGAGCGCCTGGCCGCGGGCGAACGCTGCGTCGCGGTTGGTACCTACTCGCCGATCGATGCCCTGATCGCCGCCGCCAGCCTGGCCTCGCGCCATGGCCTGCCGTGCATCCAGGATTTCCGCGACGGGCTGGTGTTCGAGCCGCTGGGCCGTGCCGGCAGGCTCGCCGACACCGCGCGCCGCCTGATCGAGGCGCGCGTGATCGACGCGGCCAGCCTGGTCACCTCGGTCAGCCCCGCGCTGGTGGAGGATTTCGCGCGCCGCTATCCGGGCAAGCGCGTCGGCCTGCTGCCGAACGGCTTCGATCCGGACGACTTCGCCGCGCACCTGGACGAGGATGCCCAGGAGGCGGCCGCGCTGCTGGCGCGGCAGATTCCGGAAGGCGCGCAGTTGATCGGCCACTTCGGCCGCGTCGGCGCCAGCGATGCTTCCGCGTCGGACAGCCTGGACCGCTTCGTGTCGCTGATGAACGCCATCGAGGACGGCCACGCGCGCCGCCACGTGCTGTTCGTCGGCGAGCTGACCGCGCGCGAGAAGCAATCGCTGGAGCGCGCGCGCTTCGGCGTCACCACGCTCAAGCCGGTGCGGCGCGGCCTGGCATTGCAGCTGATGAAGCGCTGCGACCGCCTGCTGCTGCTCACCGGCAATCGCGTGTGCTGCGCCACCGGCAAGGTGTTCGAGTACCTGGCCTCGGGCGTGCCGGTGGTGTGCGTGTCCGGCGTCGAGAACGCGGCCTCGTCGATCCTGGCCGAGACCGGCGCCGGCCAGACCCTGGTGACGCAAGGCGGCGGCGAGAGCGCCGAAGCCCTGCGCCGGATGATCGCCGCGCCGGCGGAAGGACGCCGCGAGATCGGCGCCTACAGCAAGGTGGCGCAGGCCGGCGTGCTGGATCGCTGGATCGCCGACATGGTGGCCTTATGAATCCGTCCGCGAATCCTTCGATGCATGGCGTGCCCGGCCCGGTGCCGATGAGCGAGCGCAGCATCACGCGCCGGCACCTGTTCCTGCTGGCGGCCATCGGCCTGCTGTTCCTGGCGGTGGTGATCCCCAATTCGCTGCCGGTGCCCACCGCGGCGATGCTCGGCGTGACGGCCGTCCTCGCGCTGCCGGGCTTCCGCTTCGGCCTGGGCTTCAAGAAGCTGCTGGCGCTGTACATGTGCACGGCGATGGTCACGGTGATCTATACCGCCATCGGCTATCTCAACGATGCGCCGCCGGAAGCCGCGGCGCAGATGCTGGTGATCTACATCCTCTCGCCGCTGCTGTGGATGCTGGTGGCGGCAGGCCTGATGCGCGCGCCGGGGCCGCAGCGCCTGGTCGACTGGTTCGCCGTGCTGACCGTGTTCGCCTGCGCCAGCGTGGCCTTGTACTTCTATCTGTACTTCCGCTACGGCGCCGACGCCGTGTCGTTCTTCTTCAAGGGGCAGGCCAACATCAACCTGCAGGGCGGTTTTGCCGGCGCCATCATGCACGTGTACGGCTCGCTGATCTTCCTGGCCGGCGGCTTCTTCAGTTCGCCGGAACTGATCCGCAGCCGCCTGCTGCGCATGGCGGTGCTGGCGATGATCTTCGTCTGCGCGGTGACCTCGGGCCGCTCGGCGCTGATCCTGGCGATTCCGGTGGGCTGGGTGCTGGGCCGCCTGCTGGCCTCGCGCACGGTGGGTTTCCAGCGCAGCCTGCGCTCGCCGCTCACGCGGCTGGTGAAGGTGGGCCTGCCGATGGCGGTGGGCATGGTGGCGGTGGCGATCCTGCTGCAGACCTATACCAGCGTGCGCCTGGACGTGATCTACGACAGTTTCGCCGACAAGCTCAGTTCCGGCGGCGGCAGCTCGCGCGTGGGCATGGCCGGCTCGCTGTTCCAGGGCATCCTGGACAACGGTGGCATCGGCGCCGGCCACGGCAAGGGTGTGAGCTTCGTCAGCAGCGCGGAATATCCGTGGCGCTACGAGCTGGTCTGGCTGGCGACCATCTATCGCGTCGGCCTGCTCGGCGCGGCGGTGTACGCGTTTCCGTTCCTGGTCTATATCGTGCGCGTGCTGCGCCTGGCCGCGACCAGGCAGCTGCCGCCGCATCACAAGTTCCTGTTCAGCGCCTTCGTGGCCGCGTTCATCGCCTCCAATACCAATCCCTATATCGAAGCGTTCGCGTTCCAGTGGATGTACACCATCCCGCTGGTGGCGCTGTTCGTGGAATTCCCCTCCGGGGTGGAGCGCGTGCCCGCATGAAGCGCCTGAAAGTGATCCTGTTCTCCCGTTATTCCAGGCTGGGGCCGAGCACGCGCCTGCGCAGCCTGCAGTACCTGGAAGAACTGGAGCGTCGCGGCATCGACGTGGACGTGCACGAGCTGTTTCCGGATTCGTACCTGGAAGGTCTGTACGGCGGCAGCCCGCAGGCGACCAAGTACACCGCGTGGCGCTACTACGGCCGGCGCATCGCCGAGCTGCTGCGGCGCGGCGGGCACGACCTGGCCTGGATCGAGGGCGAGTTGTTCCCGTACCTGCCTTATGGGCTGGAAGCGATGCTGTCGCTGCATGCGCGGCCCTACGTGGTCGACTATGACGATGCGCTGTTCCACAAGTACGACCTATCGCCCAGCCCGGTGGTGCGCCGCGTGCTGGGCCGCAAGATCGACCGCGTGATGGCGCGCTCGGCCTGCGTGATCGCCGGCAATCCCTATCTGGCCGCGCGCGCCGAGCAGGCCAGGGCCGGCCGGGTGGAGATCATCCCCACGGTGGTGGACCAGCTGCGCTACGACACGGTGGAACATGGCGGCCGCGCGCAGCCGGTGATCGGCTGGATCGGCTCGCCGGCCACCGAGCACTACGCGCTGGACCTGCGCGACGTGCTGCTGGACGTCTGTGCCAATGGCGCCGCGCGCCTGCTGCTGGTCGGTGCGCGGCCGGAAGTGGCGGCGCAGTTCGACGGCGTGGCGGTGGACGTGCTGCCGTGGTCGGAGGAGACCGAGGCCCAGCTGATCGCCAACATGGACGTCGGCATCATGCCGCTGCGCGACGGGCCGTGGGAACGCGGCAAGTGCGGCTACAAGATCATCCAGTACATGGCCTGCGGCCTGCCGGTGGTGGCTTCGCCGGTGGGCGTGAACGCGGACATCGTGCGGCACGGCGACAACGGCTTCCTCGCCTCCAACGACGAGGAATGGCGCCAGGGCCTGCGGCAGCTGATCGGCAGCCCTGAGCTGCGCGCGCGCCAGGGCCGCGCCGGCCGCCATCGCGTGGAAGACCACTACAGCCTGGCCTCGCAGGCTCCGCGCCTGGCGGAAGTGCTGCGCAATGCGGAGGTGCGCTGATGTGCGGCATCGCCGGTCTGTGGATTCCCGCGGGCGCGCCGCGCGAGCGCCTGGAGCGACAGGCGCTGGCCATGACCACCCGGCTGTTGCATCGCGGGCCGGATGACGGCGGCGTGTGGAGCGACGAGGCATCCGGCATCGCGCTGGCGCAGCGGCGCCTGGCCATCATCGATCTATCGCCGGCGGGGCATCAGCCGATGCACTCGGCCTGCGGGCGCTATGCGGCCGTGTTCAACGGCGAGATCTACAACCATCTGGATCTGCGCGCGCGACTGGCCGCCGAAGGGCAGGCGCCGATGTGGCGCGGCCATTCGGATACCGAGACCCTGGTGGCCTGCATCGCCGCCTGGGGCCTGGAGCCCGCGCTGCAGGCCTGCATCGGCATGTTCGCGCTGGCGCTGTGGGACCGCCGCGAGCGCAGTCTGGCGCTGGCGCGCGACCGCCTGGGCGAGAAGCCGCTGTACTACGGCTGGCAGGGCGATGCGCTGCTGTTCGGCTCCGAGCTGAAGGCATTGAAGGCATACGAGGGTTTCCGTCCCGACGTGGACCGCGATGCGCTGACCCTGCTGCTGCGGCACAACTGCGTGCCGGCGCCGTACAGCATCTATCGCGGCATCGCCAAGCTGCGGCCTGGCCACGTGCTGCGCCTGCAGGCGGGCGGGCCGCGCGATCCGGAGCCGCAACCGTACTGGCGCTACAACGACGTGGTCGCCGCCGGCCTGGCCGAGCCGTTCTTCGGCAGCGACCGGGACGCCATCGATGCATTGGAGACGCAGATCGCGCAGAGCGTGCGCGCGCAGATGCTGGCCGACGTGCCGCTCGGCGCCTTCCTGAGCGGCGGCATCGACAGCAGCACCATCGTCGCGCTGATGCAGAAGCAGAGCGGCCGGCCGGTGAAGACCTTCACGATAGGCTTTGGCGAAGACGGCTACGACGAGGCGACCCACGCCAAGGCGGTCGCCGCGCACCTGGGCACCGAGCACACCGAGCTGTACGTGCGGCCCGAGGATGCGCTGGCGGTGATCCCCAAGCTGCCCTCGATGTATTGCGAGCCGTTCGCCGACAGCTCGCAGATCCCGACTTATCTGGTCAGCCAGCTGGCGCGCCGCCACGTCACCGTCGCGCTCAGCGGCGATGCCGGCGACGAACTGTTCGGCGGCTACAACCGTTACCTCGCCGCGCGGCGGGTGTGGGAACGCATGCAACGCCTGCCGTCGTTCGTGCGCCACGCCGCCGCCGGCGCCTTGCGTGCGGTGCCGCCGGCCACCTGGGACCGCTGGTACGAGCGCGCCCGCGTACTGCTGCCCAAGCGCATGCACGTCGCCACGCCCGGCGACAAGGCGCAGAAGCTGGCCGGCGTGCTGGCGCTGTCCAGCGGCGAGCAGTTCTTCCACCAGCTCACCAGCCAGTGGAGCGATCCGGAAAACCTGGTGCAGGGCGCGGCCGAGCCATCGACCCTGCTCACCGATCCGCAGGCCTGGCCGCAGACCGACAGCTTCGAGCACTGGATGATGGCGATGGATGCGCAGGCCTACATGGCCGACGACATCCTGGTGAAGGTCGATCGCGCGGCCATGGCCAACAGTCTGGAAACGCGCGTGCCCTTGCTCGATCCGCGGGTGGTCGCGCTGGCCTGGCGCATGCCGCTGCACCTGAAGATCCGCGACGGCCAGGGCAAGTGGCTGCTGCGCCAGGTGCTGTACCGCCACGTGCCGAAGGAACTGATCGAGCGCCCCAAGCAGGGCTTCGGCGTGCCGCTCGACAGCTGGCTGCGCGGCCCGCTGCGCGACTGGGCGGAAAGCCTGCTCGACGAGGGCCGCCTGCGCCGCGAGGGTTATCTGCGGCATGCGCCGATCCGGCGCGTGTGGAACGAGCATCTGAGCGGCAAGCGCAACTGGCAGCACCAGCTGTGGAACGTGTTGATGTTCCAGGCCTGGCTGGGCGCCGAACAGGGGGAAACGGCATGAACGCGATTGAGCCGCGGAGGCGCACGCGCCGCCTGTGGCGCGGCCGCGCCCACGATCCTTACTCCCTGAGCGGCAAGCCATCCCATGAAGATCGTCCTGTTCGCCAATACCGACTGGTATCTCTACAACTTCCGGCGCTCGCTGGCGCTGGCGCTGCATAAGGCCGGCCACGAACTGCTGCTGCTTTCGCCGCCGGGTCCGTACGGCGAGAAGCTGCGTGCGCTGGGCCTGCGCTGGGAGCCGGTGCCGATGGAGCGGCGCAGCCTCAATCCGCTGCGCGAACTGGCGCTGCTGCGTTATCTGACCCGGCTGCTCAAGCGCGAGCGGCCGGCGCTGGTACACGGCTTCACCATCAAGTGCGCTGTCTACGGCTCGCTCGCCGCGCGTCTCGCCGGCGTGCCGGCGCGGGTCAACGCGGTGGCCGGCATGGGCTACGTGTTCACCAGCAATGATCTGAAGGCGCGCGCGCTGCGGCCGGTAGTGCGTGCGCTGTTGCGGCTGGCGCTGGACGGCGAGGGCGCGCGGCTGATCCTGCAGAACAGCGACGACGTCGCGCTGTTCGAGCGCGCCGGGCTGGTCGATCCGGGGCGCATCCGGCTGGTGCGCGGCTCGGGCGTGGACTGCTGGCGCTTCGTCAAGCGCACGGGCGAGCGTTCGGGCGGGCCGCTGCGCGTGCTGGTCGCCGCGCGACTGCTGTGGGACAAGGGTCTGGAGGAATACGTGGCGGCGGCGCGCGAGCTGCTGGCCGAAGGCCGGCGCATCGAGTTCCTGCTCGCCGGCACGCCGGATCCCGGCAATCCCGCCGCGGTGCCGGAAGACACCGTGCGCGGCTGGGTCAACGAGGGCGTGGTGAACTGGCTGGGCCACGTCGAGGACATGCCGACCCTGCTCGGCGCGGTCGATGTGGTGGCGCTGCCGAGCTATCGCGAAGGCCTCCCCAAGACGCTGATCGAAGCGGCCGCCTGCGCGCAGCCGCTGATCACCACCGATGTGCCGGGCTGCCGCGAAGTGGTGACCGACGATGTCGACGGCCTGCTGGTGCCGGTGCGCGACGGCAAGGCGCTGGCGCATGCGATCCGCCGCCTGCACGACGATCCCGCGCTGGCGCGCCGGCTCGGCGAGGCGGCGTGGGCCAAGGCGCATGCGGAATTCGACGAGCGCATCGTGATCCGCCGCACCGTGGATGTGTATCGCGAACTGTGCGGCCCGCTGGAGATGCCGGCGGAGCAGGTGGCGCGCGAACGGCGCGTCGCCTGAAGTTCTTGCGTCCCGCGGCGCGCCGATCGCAAGGGCGGCGTGCCGATCGTAAGGGCGGCGTGCCGATCGTAAGGAATGGATTCATGCGCGAGTAAACCCCCCGCGCGCGCGAGCCCATAGACTCGGGCGTTCCGGGGGAAGCCGACCCTAGGCGCATGCCGCGATGGCGTGCGCTCGACAGCGATCCGCTCCGAGGAACACTGACATGCCCGACACGCCGGCCAACGTACTGGACTTCCTGCCCAAGGAAGAACACGCGGCGATCCGCGCCGGACGCAGCGGCTACGACTGCACCGCCGGCATCCAGAAGGCCATCGACGGCTCGCGCCGGGTGCTGATTCCCGCGGGCGTCTATCTGGTCAAGCAGTTGAACCTGCGCTCGGGGCTGGAGCTGTACGGCGAGGGCGCCTCCAGCGAGCTGCGTTCCTTCGACGACTCGCTGGCGTCGGAATTCATGCTGGCCACCTACGTGAAGGATGGCGGCACGTCGCGCGTGGCCGACAACATGCGCGACATCCACCTGCACGACCTGAAGCTCAACGGGCGCGTCGGCGAGTTCGGCTACGCGCAGTACTACTACCTGCTGGCGGTGAACGCGACCTCGGACCTGATCGTGGAGCGGATGACCTTCTTCGGCTTCCGCGGCGATGGCATGTACGTCGGCTCGGGCACCAAGTCCAATACCGAGCGTCACAACGAACGCGTCACCGTGCGCGACTGCGTGTTCGACGGCGCGGTGAAGGACAACCGCAACGGGTTGTCGATCATCGACTGCGATACCTTGCTGGTGGAGAACTGCACGTTCCGCAATATCGGCAACGCCAAGCTGTCGCGCTCGGTCGGCGGCATCGATTTCGAGCCGGACCACGACTTCAGCGTGTACCGCAACGTGGTCATCCGGCGCTGCAACTTCGTCGATATCGATACGGTGAACACCGCCGGCATCACCTTCTTCAACGGGCACCAGAAGGGCGGCAACATCGGTAACTGGCAGGTGCTCGACTGCCAGTTCCGCAATTGCTACTGGGGCATCGACAGCTCGACCCGGCCCAAGACCGTAGCCGACACGCCGGACAACCTCACCGTGCGCAACTGCCATTTCCTCAATTCCGTGCGCACGGACCTGGCGATCAAGGGCCTGAGCGGTGCGCGCGTGATGGGCTGCATCTTCGAGCGCTCGCCGCCCGGCAATGGTCCCGGCGGCGATGCGATCCGGCTCGGCGACATGGCCTCCGCGCGCAGCCGCAACGCGGTGAACGCGGTGATCACCGGCAATACCTTCATCGGCATCCGGCCGCAGATGGGCGCGATCGGCGTGCTCGGCGTGAGCGGGCTGGTGGTGGCCGGCAATACCTTCAGCGATATCTACGGCACCTGCATCAACTTCTCCGAGGACGAGTCGGCCGACAGTGCGCGGCATATCGACTCGGTGGTAATCTCGGGGAATACGATCCGGCGCACGCGCACCATCGCCTCCGGCCGGCCGGTGCCGATGGCCTTCCTCAGCACCGGCAAGAAGCTGCAGATCAGCAAGGGCGACATTCGGCTGGATGCGCAGTCGTTCGAGTACGACAACCAGGTCGATGCCGGCGTGCCGCGCGTAGCGAATGGCGCGGCGGTGGAATTCGGCGGCAAGCTGCGCGACTGACGTAGGTTGGGGTGATAACCCCAACATTGCGTTGCGCATAAGGGCAGCCATGTTGGGGTTATCACCCCAACCTACGCCCAGCCGCGCAGCCGGTAGACCCACAGGCCGATGTACTCGTGCAGGATGTGCGAGGTCTCGAACAGGACCGCACGCCGCGGTTGCCAGCCGCTGCCCGGCGCACGCACGGAAGGCGGCAGGGCGGGCGCGGGAATCACGTGCAGGCCCTGCTTCTCGAAGCTCGCTGCCGCGCGTGGCATATGTGCAGGCGAGGTCACCAGCAGCACGGTGTGCGCGCCGTCGTTGCGCAGCAGTGCCGCGCAGTTGCGCGCGTTCTCGTAGGTGGTAAGGCTGGCGCTCTCCAGGCGTACCGCCGCCGGGGGTACGCCCTGGCGCTCCAGCATCGCCGCCATGCGCCGCGCATCGCCGGCGCCTGACAGGAGCACTGCCGGAGCGCGATCCGCGTGGAACAGCAGGTAGCCGAAGCCCACGCGGCTGTTGGCGATGGCGTCGCCGCCCGCGTCGCGCCAGCTTTCCTTCTCGTCGGCGAGCGCCTCGCCGCCCAGCACGACGATGGCGTCGGCCTTGGGATAGTCCGCGGCCGGTTGCATGACGTACTGGCCTTCCAGCCAGCGCTGCAGGCCATGCGCAAAGACCGGCGTCGCGCACAGCAGCAGCCACAGCGGTGCGATCGCGGCGACGCCGAGGCCGAGGCGGTAACGCCGGAACAGCAGAAACAGCAGCGCAATCGCGCCAAGCAGCCACGCCTGTACGTAGGGGTGGCTGATGCTCAGGTTGACCAGTCGGTCAAGCACGGCGTGGCGGAAGCATGGCGCTTCCGCATCCCGTCACTGCCCGCGCTGCTGCACCGCCTGGCTCGCGGCGATGGTGGAGCGGCGCGTGGTGCACACGATGTAGGTCAGCAGCAGCAGGCCGAACAGGCCCAGGCTGGCCAGCTGGCCGTAGTCGTGGATGAGATGGCCGATGAAGGCCAGCAGGATCGAGGCGATCACCAGCACCACCAGGGTCATGCGCGGGCTCAGGCCGGTGCGCAGCAGGATGTGGTGGATATGGCCGCGGTCGGGCTTGAACGGCGACTGGTGGTTGCGCATGCGCCGGCACATCACCGCCAGCGTGTCCAGCGCGGGCAGGGCCACGCACCACAGCACGTCGGTGGGCAGCAGGTCGGAGCCGGGGCTCTGGCTAAGGTCGATCAGCGCCCAGCCGAGCAGATAACCCAGCACGGTGCTGCCGGCATCGCCCATGAAGATCTTGCGGCCGAACAGGCCGAGGTTGGTGGCGAGATAGGGAATCATCGCCGCGCCGAGCATGGCGATCAGAACCGTGACGCCCGGCGTGACGCCGCTGTGATGGAACGCGAAGATCGAGCCGATGCCGACCAGGCCCATGCTGCCGGACAGGCCATCGATGCCATCCATCATGTTGAACGCGTTGAGCAGTCCGATCACGGCGATCAGCGTCACCGGGATGCCGAGCGGGCCCAGCTGAAGCTGAACGCCGTTGAGCGTGCCGAGCGAACGGATATAGACGTCTGTACTGCCAATCATCACGAACACGGCCAGCGTCTGAACGATGAGCCGCGTACGCACGCTCAGCTCGTGGCGGTCGTCGAGCGAACCCATGATGGTGAGGCCGGCCGCAGTGGTCAGCAGCATGCGGCTCATCTGGGTGGCATCGCCGTACCACCAGGCGCCGACGAACACGCCGCAGAACATCGCCAGGCCGCCTACCAGGGGCACGCTGCCTTTGTGCTGCTTGCGGTCGTTGGGGCGGTCCAGCAGGCCCAGCGGCTCTGCCAGGCGGCGCAGAAGGACAATCGCCACCGCAGAGGTGAACAAGGCCGCAGCGCAGGCGAGCATCGTTCTTGTGTCGTGCATATCGCGGCTTCCTCGGGGCAATCCAGTGGGGATGGCTCGCGTCGAATGGAGCGTCACGCGTCGCCTATCATCGCTCGCTTCTGCGAAGCGGGGATGACAAGAAGCTGATCGAGTGATTCGCAAGATGAAAATCTTGAGCGACATCACGAACCCGCAACGAAGATGATCCATACGTGTGAATGATCTTCGCGGGGAAGGGCAACTCTAAGCGATGTAAGTGAACGTCTAGTGGATTTTTCTCAAGTCGGGTTGGTGTTGGTTCAGTCATCCACGCACGAACGACGCTACAGTCCAGTCGCTTCACACCCCGCATCTCCGCCATCACGCGACGCACCGAAGAGGATGCTCATGAAACTTCTTGCCGCTTCCATTGCAGTGACGACCACCCTGCTCATCGCCGGCACCGCATTCGCGCAGCAAGCGCAGAACGCACAGCAGCAGCCGACCACCGTGAATCAGATGATTCAGCAGCAGCAGGTCAAGCCGGCCACGCCAGCGCAGCTGATCTCGCCCAAGAGCGCCAAGGGCGCCGCGCACGGCAACATGAAGGCCAATCACCAGGGTGCAGGCGCGGCGGCCGCAGCGGCCGTTGCAGGCACCGGTGGCACGGGTACGGGCGGCACCGGTACCGGTGGCACCGGCACCACGGGCACCACCGGCACGCATTGATCGGTTCTTAACGACGCGTTCGCAGAAGCGGGCGCGTCGCAAGGCCTGATGTCCATGATGGACGCCAGGCCCAGCATGTCTCACGTCATCGGTAGGGGGCCGAGGATCCAAGTCCGCCGCATGCGCCGGCGTTCGCGATTATCGAAGGGCTCTACGGATGAACAAGCGACGGGCATTGTTGTTGGCGTGTGCCGCCCTGACCCTGCATGGCTGTATCTGGGCTCCGGGCCAGCACATGAGCGCGACTGACTTCTCGCGCCAGGGTTCCATCGATGCGGCACGCTATCAACTCGTGCCGATCACGCCGAAGCTGCTGGCGATGGACAAGGCATCCAATCCGCTGGCCACCCTTCCCGACGAGTTGCGCAGCTATCAGCCGGAGCCTTACCGCATCGGCATCGGCGACTCGCTCTACATCACCGTGTGGGATCACCCCGAACTGACTTCGCCCGCGGGCTCGCAGCAGCTGCCCAGCGCGAACGGTCGCGTGGTGCGCGCGGACGGCACGCTGTTCTATCCCTACATCGGCGTGCTCAAGGCGTCGGGCAAGACGGTGGAGGAACTGCGCACCGAGATCTCCCATCGCCTTGCCAAGTACGTGCAGGACCCGCAGGTCGACATGAGCGTGATCAGCTACGGCGCACAGCGCATCACCATGCGCGGCGCCTTCGTCAAGACCGATCCGCTGCCGGTGACGGTAACGCCGGTGAGCCTCGCGCAGGCGATCGGCACGGCGCAGGTCAACACCGATCAGGCCGATCTTTCCGGCCTGGTGCTGTCGCGCGATGGGCACGACTACCATCTGGATCTCGATGCGCTCACGCGTAATCACCAGCTTGCCGACATCTGGCTCAAGCCCGGCGACCAGATCTTCCTGCCGTACGGGGATCGCAAGGAAGTCTATGTGGTGGGCGAGGTGCAGCGTCCCGCGGCATTCCCCTTCAAGACCAGCGACATGAGCCTGACCCAGGCGCTGGGCAAGGCTGGTGGCCTCAACGAGACCACCTCCAAAGGCAATGCGGTCTATGTGATCCGCGGCGTGGAAGACATGGAGAAGTCGCCCGCCACGATCTATCAGCTCGACGCGAAATCGCCCGCGGCGTTCGCGATGGCGTCGCAGTTCTCCGTGCATCCGGGCGACGTGGTGTTCGTGGGCCCGGCGGGCGTGACGCGCTGGAACCGGTTCCTCTCTCAGCTGCTCCCGCTGTCGGGCATCGTGACCAACGCGGCTTCGGCTAAGAACGACCTCACCAATTGAGGTACGCAGGCATGACGAGCTTCCCGTGGCGAGCTTCGCTCCGCCTCGCGGCCCTGGCGGCTGCGAGTTGGGCCGTGGCCGGCTGCACGGCGGTGTCGCTGGGAAGCATCGACACGATTCGCAATGCGGTACGCGGCGATCCCGACGTGCATCCCACCGCCGCCACCGTTGCGGCCGAGCCGTATTACCAGCTGGAAGTCGAATCGTCGAGCGGCAGCGCGATCCTGCTGCTGGCGAGCGTGCAGGGCGACCTGCAGGGCTGGTACGGACATGACGGACAGGCGGTATTCCTTCGCCATGGCGTGCTGGTGAGGACGATCGGCCTGGATGCCAATCTCGATCATGTGGCTTTCGACGGCGGCGATCCGTTCGCCACCGGCTTGCAGCATGTACAGGCGGCGACGGAATACCGCCGCGTGCTGGACTGGTCGCCGGGCTATCGCTATGGCATCAACGCCGTGGCGCACCTGGAGCCGAAGGAACTCGAGAACGTGGAGATCCTGGGCCAGGTGCATCGTCTGCGCCGCTACGACGAACGCGTACGCGCGGACGGCGCGGGCTTCGACGTGACCAATCGCTACTGGGTCGATCCCGCCGACGGCTTCATCTGGAAGAGCCGGCAGCATGTGGCGCCTGGCCAGACGCTGGAGCTGATCCAGCTGCGCCCCTACCGCGAGGCGCGAACGTGAGGGTCGCCCGCCTGCTCGGATGGCTGGTTTGTCTCGCCTGGCCGATCCACGCGATGGCGGTGTCCGTCAGCGTTTCCGGCCAGGTCGAGCGGCCGGGCATGCAGAGCCTGCAAGGCAATGCGCGGCTGGCCGATGCCGCCGCGGCGGCACAGGTGAAGTTCGAGTCCTACGTGCTCGGCGCGAGCTGGACGCAGCGGTCCAGGCAGCTCGAACAGAAGCGCCTGCAAGCGGGCCTGCTGTATGAGCTGGGTGCGGTCGCCGACCAGGCCACGCGCGACGGCAATGCACCGCTGGCGGCATTGAGCGTGCAACTTCGCCAATGGCTGCAGTCCATGCCGGTCACCGGGCGCCATGTGGCGCGCACGCTCGATCCCGGCGCGCTGGCCGCCAACGATACGGACAATCTGCCGCTGGAAGACGGTGACACGCTGAGCTATCCGCGGCGGCCATCGACGGTGCGCGTGGTGGGCGCCGTGCAGAAACCGTGCGAGCTGCCGCACGTGGCGCTGCAGGACGCGCGCGAGTACGTCAGGGCCTGCGCCACGCAGATGGCCGATCGCGATGTCCTGTACGTGATTCAGCCGGACGGGCAGGTGTCCGAACTGGGCATCGCGCTGTGGAACGAAAGCCCGCCGATGGTGCTGGCGCCGGGTGCGATCGTCTATGTGCCGCTCGATCGCCGCCTCGTCGCCGGCGCCGCCGACAGCGTGTTCAATCGCGAGCTGGCGGACTTCATCGCCACGCAGCCGCTCGACGGCGGGGTGGCGCCGTGATCGCGCGTTTGGGCTGGCGCAGCGGGCGCATGATGTGGCCCGCGACCCTGCTGCTGTCGCAATGCATCGTCGGCGTGCTGCATGCGCAGTCGGCGCCGGGTTATACGCGCAACGACTACGGCGAAGTCGGCCTGATGCAGACGCCGACGGCGCGCATGGCCGACGAAGGCGAGCTGGCGTTCACCGCGTCGCGCACCTATCCCTATACCGACTACAACCTGTCGCTGCAGCCGCTGCCCTGGATCGAAGGCACCTTCCGCTACTCGTCGGTGAGCAACCGCCTGTACGGTCCGACAGGCCTGAGCGGACACCAGAGCTACAAAGACAAATCGATCGACCTGAAGCTGCGCCTGTGGGACGAGACCCGCTGGCGGCCCGCGGTCGCGGTGGGTGGGCGCGATATCGGCGGCACCGGCCTGTTCGGCAGCGAATACGTGGTGGCGAGCAAGCGCTTCGGTCCGGTCGACGTCACCGCCGGCCTGGCCTGGGGCAACATGGGCTCGCGCGGCGACATCAAGAGCCCGCTGGGCTGGGCCTGGAGCGGCTTCGACAATCGCGCCGGCAACACCAACCAGCAGGGCGGCGAGTTCAATACGCTGCGCTACTTCCGCGGACCGGCGGCTTTCATCGGCGGCATCGAGTACCAGACGCCGCTGGACAAGCTGCGCATCAAGGTCGAGCTGGACGGCAACAACTACAAGCACGAGGGCCTGGGCAACGTCTTCCGGCAGCGTTCGCCGATCAATGTCGCGGCGCTGTACCGGTTCAACGACAACGTCGACTTTTCCCTGGGGTACGAGCGTGGCGACAAGATCATGGCCACGCTCACCCTGCATACCAACCTGGCGCGCCATGCCGAGCCGCGCAAGACCGACGATCCGCCGCCCGAGCCGGTGCGCGGCCTGGCCGCCACGCCGGATCCGCCGCAAGGCGCCGCCGCGCTGCCGCGCAAGGCGCCGGACCAGGTCGACTGGGACGAGCTGAGCAAGGCCCTGGGCGCCAACGCCGGCATCGACGTCAGCAGCATCGGCCGGCGCGGTTCCGAGCTGGTGGTGCACGGCGAGCCGCGTGCGTACTTCTATCCCAGCCGTGCGCTGGGGCGTGCGTCGCGCATCCTCGACAACCGCGTGGACCAGAGTATCGACTGGTTCACGGTGGCGGAAGAGAACTATGGGCTGCCGCTGGACGAGCAGAGCATCCATCGGCCGCGCTTCATCGATGCGCTCGACCACCGCATCGACATGCAGGAGCTGCGCCGCAGCGCCGAACAGAACGCGCCGGGGCAACAGGAGGAGCAGACGCTCTACACCAAGCCGCCCAAGCGCTTCGACGGCGGCGTCTCGCTGGGTTACCAGCAGAGCCTGGGTGGGCCCAATGCGTTTGTGCTGTACCAGTTCTCGCTCAATGGCGCGGCCACCTATCGCTTCAATCGCAACCTCTGGTGGGATGGCGTGGTGAGCGTCAACCTGCTCAACAACTACGACAAGTTCACCTATACCGCGCCCAGCCTGCTGCCGCGCGTGCGCACCGATATCCGCCAGTACCTGACCACCTCCGACGTGACCATGCCGAACTTCCAGCTCACCGGCACCAAGGTGCTGGCGCCGGATGTGTTCGGCATGGCCTATGGCGGCATGCTCGAGTCGATGTATGCCGGCGTCGGCGGCGAGGTGCTGTATCGCCCCTACGGCGAGCGCTGGGCCTTCGGCGTGGACATGAACTGGGTGCGCCAGCGCGGGTTCCGCCAGGATTTCGCGCTGCGCGGCTACAAGACCGTGACGGGCAACGCCACGCTGTACTACAAGACCGGTTTCCACGACGTCACCATCGCCGCCAGCGTCGGCCGCTATCTGGCCAAGGACTATGGCGTGACGTTGGACATCTCGCGCGAGTTCGACAACGGCGTGCGGATGGGCGCATACGCCACCATCACCAACAAGTCCGGCACCCAGACCGGCGAGGGCAGTTTCGACAAGGGCGTGTACTTCTCGATCCCCTTCGATCTGCTGCTGCCGCATTCCAGCCGCGCCCGCGCCAACTTCATGTGGGAGCCGCTGCTGCGCGACGGCGGCGCGCGGCTCTATCGCCGCTATACCCTCTACGACATGACCAGCGACCGCGACAGCGAACTGTTCGAAAAGAACCTGGAGAAGGCCCTGGATTGATGCGGCCGTGGATGCGGCGCGCCGCCGCGTGGTTTACTTGGCGACCCATTCATCCCAGGAGATCCCGCATGTCCACGGTCACGCTCAAAGGCAATCCGGTCCAGGTCGACGGCCGCTTCCCGGCGCTCGGCAGCAAGGCGCCGGCGTTCACGCTGGTCGCCAAGGACCTGTCCAACGTCGCGCTGTCGTCCTTCGCCGGCAAGCGCAAGGTGCTCAACATCTTCCCCAGTATCGACACGCCCACCTGCGCCACCTCGGTGCGCCGCTTCAACGAACAGGCCGCATCGCTCAAGGATGCCGTGGTGCTGTGCATCTCCGCCGACCTGCCGTTCGCGCAGGCACGCTTCTGCGGCGCCGAGGGCCTGGACAACGTGGTGACGCTGTCGACCCTGCGCGGTGGCGAATTCCTGCGCGACTACGGCGTGGCACTTGCCTCAGGCCCGCTGGCCGGCCTGGCCGCGCGCGCGGTGGTGGTGCTGGACCAGAACGACAAGGTGCTGCACGCCGAGATGGTGAGCGAGATCGCGCACGAGCCGGATTACGACGCGGCGTTGAAGGTCTTGTAAGGCGTAGGTTGGGGTGAGCCGAAGGCGAACCCCAGCATCGGCATATCGATGCGCCTCGCATCGTTGGGGTTCGCCTTCGGCTCACCCCAACCTACGCCGGTGCGTTTACTGGTTGACGATCGGAATGCCGAGCGGCCGCGCCCCGCGGCGTTCCGACAAACCCAACCCCATGCGCAGGCTGCTGCCGATGCGTTCGGCGTAGCCGATCATTCGCACGGCGGGCGCCTCCTCGAACAGCTCCCGCACCGTCTCGCGCCACAGTTCCAGCCAGCGCTCGAAATGCTCGCCACGGATCGGCTGCGCGCGATGCACGGACATCGGCGAACCGCGATAACTCTGCGTACCCAGCGCCACCGACGACCAGAACGACACCAGCGTGCGCTTGTGCTCGTCCCAGTCGTGCACGGCGTCGTTGAAGATTGGCCCCAGCGCCGGGTCGGCGCGGACCTTGTCGTAGAAGCGGTCGACCACGGTGGCGAGGCTGCGTTCGTCGATGGAGGCGGAGCGTTCCATGGTGCCCATGATAGGGCGCCGCCTTGCCGACGGCGGTGCGGCAAGTCGACGCAAAGAAAAAGCCGGGCAGGGCCCGGCTTTTTCGTGTGTCTGAAGAGCGTGGCCGCTTACTTGGCGGCCATCAGCGCCTTGGTCATGTCGAGCATGCGGTTGGAGAAACCCCACTCGTTGTCGTACCAGCTGAGCACCTTGACCAGGGTGCCTTCCATCACGCGGGTCTGGGTCGAGTCGTAGGTGGACGAGGCCGGGTTGTGGTTGAAGTCCACCGACACCAGCGGCTTGGTGTTCACCGCCAGGATGCCCTTGAGCTTGCCGTTGGCCGCTTCGTTGACGATGGCGTCGATCTCCTCGTGGCTGGTCGCGCGCTTGGCGACGAAGCTGAGGTCGACCACCGACACGTTGATGGTCGGCACGCGCATGGCGAAGCCGTCCAGCTTGCCGTTGAGCTCCGGCAGCACCAGGCCGACCGCGGCGGCGGCGCCGGTCTTGGTCGGGATCTGGCTCATGGTGGCCGAGCGGGCGCGGCGCAGGTCCTTGTGATAGACGTCGGTCAGGACCTGGTCGTTGGTGTAGGCGTGGATGGTGGTCATCAGGCCGTGCACGATGCCGATCTTCTCGTGCAGCACCTTGGCCAGCGGCGCCAGGCAGTTGGTAGTGCACGAAGCGTTGGAGATGACCTGGTGCGCGGCGGTGAGCGTGTCGTCGTTGACGCCGAACACGAAAGTGCCGTCCACGTCCTTCTCGCCCGGGGCGGAGATGATCACCTTCTTGGCGCCGGCGGTGATGTGCGCGCCGGCCTTGGCCTTGGAGGTGAACAGGCCGGTGCATTCCAGCACCACGTCGACGCCCAGCTCGCCCCAGGGCAGCTTGGACGGGTCGCGCTCGGCGCAGACCTTGATGCGGTCGCCGTTGACGATCAGGTCGCCGCCGTCCACCGTCACGGTGCCCGGGAAACGGCCGTGGGCCGTGTCGTACTGGGTCAGGTGGGCGTTGGTCTCGGCGTCGCCGAGGTCGTTGACCGCGACGATCTGGAACTCGTCGGTGCGACCGGACTCGTACAGCGCGCGCAGAACATTGCGGCCGATGCGACCGTAACCGTTGATGGCGACCTTGATGGCCATGGGACAGCGTCCTCCGGAGATGATGGCGGGGCAGCAGCGACCGGACCCGGCCGCCAAAGAACCCTAATGTTAGCCGGAAACCAGGGGGCATCTCATCCGGCACGGTTCATTCGGCGTGCATGTGGGGTAGGCTCGCGGGCCTTATCGATCGATGCGGTACACCGGGGCCGGGCCATGAGCGACGAACAGCAGACCATCGAGATCAGCCTGGAACAGATGTCCGGCTACGAATTCCGCGTGCGCTTCGACGACACCGCCGCGCCGGACCTGCTGACCGACGAACTGCCGCCCGTGGGCAAGGGCGAGGGCCCCAATCCCACCCGCATGCTGGCCGTCTCGGTGGCCAACTGCCTGGCCGCCAGCCTGCTGTTCGCCCTGCGCAAGTACAAGAACGACCCCGGCCAGCTCGCGGCCAAGGCCCGCGCCACGCTGGCGCGCAACGAGCAGGGCCGCTGGCGCGTGGCGCGCATCGCGGTGGACCTGGACCTGGGCCAGGCCGAGACCGACCTGGCGCATGTGGACCGGGCGCTCGCACAGTTCGAGGATTTCTGCACGGTGACGCAGAGCGTGCGGCAGGGCATCGCGGTGGATGTGAGCGTGCGCGATGCCGCGGGCACGCTGCTGCACAAGGCGGCCACCGGCTGAGGCGCGTCTTGCCGTAGGCGTTTCCATGGCCGGCCGTTGCCGGCTTCTTCGATGTCTTCCTCTTCCATCCCATCCGATTGAACGACATGTCCACTTCCCGACGTATCCTCGCCGGCCTCCTGGCCGCGCTCGCCGTTGCACCCGCCGTCCATGCCTGGGGGCGCCAGGGCCATGCCATCGTGGCCGAGCTGGCGCAGCGGCGCCTGAGTCCGGCCGCCGAGGCCGAGGTCGAGCGCCTGCTCGCACCGGAGCACACCAGGTCGCTGGCCGACATCGCCAGCTGGGCCGACGAGCTGCGCGGCGACGACTCGCGTGCGGACCTGGCCAAGGCCACCGGCAAGCTGCACTACATCAACTTCCGTGCGGACGACTGCGTGTACGTGCCGCCGCGCGATTGTGCGGACGGCCAGTGCGTGGTCGGCGGCCTCGATCGCTACGTGGCGGTGCTGGCCGACCGCACCCAGCCGGATGCGGCGCGCCTGGAGGCGCTGAAGTTCGTGGTGCATTTCGTCGGCGACGTGCACCAGCCGCTGCATGCCGGCTATCGCGACGACAAGGGCGGCAATACCTACCAGGTGCAGTTCCAGGGCAAGGGCACGAACCTGCACAGCGTGTGGGATTCCGGCCTGCTCGGCACCCACGGCAAGGACTGGCGCGACTATGCGCAGGAGCTGGACGCGCGCCCGGCGGAAACCATGCCGGCGCCGATCGCGCCGCGGGACAACGTGTACGCCCAGTGGGCCGAGCAGTCCTGCGCGGCGACCCGCGGTATCTATCCGGAAGGGCACCAGATCGACGACGCCTATGTCGCCGCGGAGCTGCCGCTGGCCGAGCGCCAGTTGCGTGTGGCGGGGGTACGCCTGGCCGAAGTGCTGAACCGCGCGCTGGCGAAGTGAGCGCAGCCGGCTGCTCGTCGTTTTTGTTGCATTGCGGAATGAATTTTTCGTGTGCAGCGCGAGTGTCTGCAGCTCTCGAACCGGTGCCCGGACGGCTCGTCCGGGCACCGGCGGCACGAGCTCGGCGGCGCGGGCCGCCCGCAGCCATGCGCTGGCCGTCTGGACGTCCATATTGCATACCAGTTAGATGGCTGGCGACTCATGTGGTCTCCGGTCGGAGATACCACTTCAGACAGTGGTAGACCGGGCCGGGGCGGCCTCGAGCGGGGCGCCATGCGGCCGTTCAAAACTGGCCTGCCGACCCTCTGGCGCAACGAATCAGTTCTGCTAGCCTCGAACGATGACTACCGAAACTCCGCTGCGCCGCACCAAGATCGTCGCCACCCTCGGCCCCGCCACCGACGTGCCCGGGATGCTCGAGAAAATCCTCGCGGAAGGCGTCAATGTCGTCCGCCTCAACCTGTCGCATGGCCAGCCCGACGACCACCGCGCCCGCGCCAACGCCGTCCGCGTGGCAGCGGAGAAGCTCGGCCGCGAGGTGGGCGTGCTGGCCGACCTGCAGGGTCCGAAGATCCGCATCGAGAAATTCGCCAACGGCCCGATCGAGCTGCGCGTGGGCGACAGCTTCGTGCTCGACTGCAGCCCCGGTGCACCGCTGGGCGACAACACCCGCGTGGGTGTCAGCTACCACGACCTGCCCAGGGACGTGAGCGCCGACGACGTGCTGCTGCTCGACGACGGCCTGGTCGCGCTGACCGTGGAAAGCGTGGTCGGCGCCGAAGTGCGCTGTCGCGTGCTGGTGGCCGGGCGCCTGTCCGACCGCAAGGGCCTGAACCGCCAGGGCGGCGGCCTGTCGGTGTCGGCGCTGTCGGACAAGGACAAGGCGGACATCAAGCTCGCCGCCGAGATCGGCGCGGATTTCCTGGCCGTGTCGTTCGTGCGTTCCGCCGCCGACATGGAACTGGCGCGCCGCCTGCTGGAAGAAGCCGGCGGCAAGGCCTCGCTGGTGGCCAAGATCGAACGCGCCGACGCGATTCCCGTGCTGGGCGAGATCATCGACGCCTCCGACGTGGTGATGGTGGCGCGCGGCGACCTGGGCGTGGAGATCGGCGATGCCGAGCTGCCCGGCCTGCAGAAGAAGATCATCCGCGAATCCGTGCAGCGCAATCGCGCGGTGATCACCGCCACGCAGATGCTGCAGTCGATGGTGCGCTCGCCGATCCCGACCCGCGCCGAGGTGCTGGACGTGGCCAATGCGGTGATCGACGGTACCGATGCGGTGATGCTGTCGGAGGAATCGGCCGCGGGCGCGCATCCGGACAAGGCGGTGGCCGCGCTGCGCCGCATCTGCCTGGGCGCCGAACGCCAGTTCGAGCCGAAGGAAGATCTCGCCACGGCGGGGCATCGGCTGGATCGTACCGACCAGGCCATCGCGCTGGCGGCGATGCTGCTGGCCAGCCAGGTCGGCGTGCGCGCGCTGGTGGCGCTGACTGAATCCGGCGCGACCGCGCAGTGGCTGTCGCGCTATCGCAGTGCGGTGCCGATCTATGCGCTGTCGCCGTTCGCCGACGCGCGCCGCCGCATGCTGATGCTGCGCGACGTGCAGCCGGTGGAATTCACGCATGCCAGCTCGCAGACCACCGCGGCGTCGGCCCGCGAGGCCGTGCGCCTGCTCTTCAGCCAGGGCAAGCTGGCCGAGGGCGACCGCGTGGTAATGACCCACGGCGACCATATCGGTCGTGGCGGCGGCACCAATACGCTGAAGCTGCTCTCGGTGGGCGCCGAGGGCGTGGTGGAGAGCCTGCAGGATCTCTGAGCGCGGGCGCGGCGTGCTCCGCCGCGCGACGCCAGGATTACACTGCCGGTCACACCCACGTCCCCAAGGAGTCGGCTCCATGAACACGATGCTTCGTTCCCTGTCGCTGGCCGCCGCGACCGCGCTGGCGCTGGCCGCCGCCACGCCGGCGCTGGCCCAGTCGCAGGCGCGCAGGGTCGGCCCCGAGCAGCTTTCCTCGTATTGGATTCTGCTCAACTTCGGTTCGGTGCAGGCGGACGTGCCCAACAGCGGCCAGAACCTCACCAAGCCCGGTTGCGTGGCGATCACCTACGAGATCGGCACCGACGGCAAGCCGCAGGATGCGGCCATCAACAAGGTCATGCCGAAGAGCGACCTGGGTTCGGCCGCATTGAGCCTGGTCAAGCGCTTCGAATACGGCCCCTCGCTCAACAACGGCAGCAAGAAGGAACCTGTGTCGACCTATTACGTGGTGGGCTTCAACCTGCCCGAGGACAAGGCCGCGGCCAAGCAAGTCACCGACGCCTGCCGGCTGCCCGGCTACGACCAGGCCTGACCTGGCTTCTCGCCTCATTTGAGAGGCTTCCTACGCCCGCCTCCGCCGGAGGCGGGGCGATCCCGTGCGTCGATCCGGCTATACTCGCGCCCTTTAGGCTTGGCCGCCCGGCGACGGGATGGTCTCCATTACCCGCGCGGCCACGGGCCGTCCCCGCGTTCTACGGAGTCGTCATGAGCATCGAAGATCTTGAAAGCATCGCCCTGGCGATGGTTGCGCCCGGCAAGGGCATCATCGCCATCGACGAGTCGACCAACACCATCAAGAAGCGTTTCGAAGCGGTCGGCATCGAGAACAGCGAAGAGAACCGCCGCGCCTACCGCGAGCTGCTGCTCACCACTCCGGGCCTGAGCGAGCACATCTCCGGCGCGATCCTCTATGACGAAACCATCCGCCAGTCCACCAAGGACGGCGTGCCCTTCACCGAGGTGATGAAGAAGAACGGCATCATCCCGGGCATCAAGGTGGACAAGGGCCCGGTGCCGCTGGCCGGCTTTCCGGGCGATGTGGTGACCGAGGGCCTGGACGGCCTGCGCGAGCGTCTGCAGGAGTACGTCAAGCTGGGTGCCCAGTTCGCCAAGTGGCGCGCGGTGATCAACATCAGCGAAGACAACCCCAGCTCCACCGCGATCGAGGCCAACTGCCACGCGCTGGCGCGCTACGCCGCGCTGTGCCAGGAAGCGGGCCTGGTGCCGATGGTCGAGCCGGAAGTGATCATGGATGGCGACCACAGCATCGAAGTCAGCTACGAAGTGCACGAAGCCGTGCTGCGCAGCCTGTTCAACGCGCTGTACGAGCAGAACGTGCTGCTCGAAGGCAGCATCCTGAAGGTCAGCATGGTGATCCCGGGCAAGGATGCGGAAGACCAGGCCAGCGTCGAGGAAGTCGCCGACGCCACCGTGCGCGTGCTGAAGACCACCGTGCCGGCCACGCTGCCGGGCATCGTGTTCCTGTCCGGCGGCCAGACCGACGAGCAGTCCACCGCGCATCTCAATGCGATGAACCGCATGGGCCCGCACCCGTGGCCGCTGTCGTTCTCCTACGGCCGCGCCATGCAGCAGGCTGCGCTGAAGCTGTGGTCCAAGGACATGAAGGCGAACTACGGCGACGCCCAGAAGACCGTGCACGCCCGCGCCAAGGACAACGGCCTGGCTGCGCTGGGCCAGTGGAACGGCTGAGTTTCCGTTTCCATCGCGGACAAAAAAAGGCGCCCGCTGGGCGCCTTTTTTCTTGGACCGGATAAGCGAAGAGGGCGCCTGCCGGCGCCCTCCCGCCGTTACGCTCGCCTGTCCGAAGACATGCGACTTGCCTTACTCAGAAGCGGTATTCCGCGCTCACCGACACCATGTCGGTGCTCAGGTCCACCTTGTCCTTCTTCGCGTCGAAGTAGTCGTAGTTCAGACCGACGCTCATGTTGTTGCTGAAGTTGTAGCCAAAGCCCGCACCGGCGTACCAGCTGGTGTCGTCCAGGCTCTTGCGGACCGGGTTGACGTCGTTGTTCAGGCCGTGGCCCTTCCAGCTGTACACGCCGGCACGCGCGCCGACGTACCAGTTCTGGTCGATGTTGAAGCGGCCGTTCACGCCGGCGGTCCAGCCGTGCAGCTGGGTCTTGCCCTTATCCACGACCGGGTTGCTGTTGAAGATGTTCTTCGGGTGGATGTTGCCCAGGTCGTTGTAGCCGACCTCGGCGCCCAGCGCGAAGTTGGGGGCCAGCGACCAGCGGTAGCCGCCGTTGAGGGCGTAGCCGGTGTCGTGGTCGTCGTACGGGCCCTTGTTGATCGAAGTGCGGCCCACATTGCCGTTGATGAACCAGCCGCCGTTGTCGGACGGCGCGTTCTGCGCGAAGGCAGGGGCGGCCATCAGGCCGGCGGTGGCGAAAGCGAGGGCGAGCAGCGTCTTCTTCATGGAGAGTCTCCTGTTATGGAAGTACGGCGGCGGCCGTTGGGGAAAGGGCCGGGCGCCGGGTGGCCGAGGGGTTCCCGGCTTCACGTCGCTTAGATGGGAACCGGGCTGGAAAGATTCAATACCGATTAGTTCAGTATTAAGCCAAAGTTAAGATTCATGGCTGAGTCCGGCCGCTTCAACTTATTGATCGGACAAGAAAACGGGCGCGCGAGGCGCCCGTTTTCAACCCGGCTTGCAGTGATCCAGATATCAGAAGCGGTATTCGCCGCTCAGCGACACGATGCCGGTAGAGCGCTTCAGGCCCTGGGTGACCTCGCCGGTGGCGGTGTTCTTGATCTTGCCGGCGTTGGCATGGAAGTAGTCGTAGTTCACGCCCAGGCTGACCTGCTCGGTGATGTCCCAGCCGGTTCCGAAGCCGCCGTACCAGCTGCCGCGGCCGGAGCGGCCGCCGTCGGTAAGGCCCAGATCCTGGCCGAGGCTGTTGTTGTAGTTGTTGCTGTTGTCGTTGGCGCGGAAGTAGCCGCCGTGGGCGCTGATGTACCACTGCGGCAGCAGATTGATGCGGCCGTTCACGCCGAGCAGCCAGCCGCGCAGGGCGTTGGTGGTGCTGCGCTGGTTGACGTCCTGCGAATTGAAGACGTTCTTCACCCGGTAGTTGCCGAGATCCGCATAGCCGGCCTCAAGGCCCAGGCCCAGGTCCTGGCCGGCCTTCCAGCGATAGCCGCCGAGCACGCCGTAACCGGTGCGACGGCCCTTTTCGCCCTTGAGGAAATTGAAACCGCTGCCGTTGCCGCTGCCGAAGCCGCCGGTATCGCTGCCGTTGGTGCGACCCACGTTGGCGCCGATGAACCAGTTGCCGCTGCCGACCGGCTGGCTGGGCAGGTAGTTGCCGCCGGCCGGAGCCGGGCTGGAGGGGGTGGAAGTGCTGTCCTGAGCCAGGACGGGGGCGCCGATGATGCTGGCGCTGGTGAAAGCGAGGGCAAGTAGGGACTTCTTCATGGGGAATACTCCTCTTCTTCCTTTCTTGGGGAGCAATCGCCGGCCAGGGGGAAGGGGGAAAGCCTGCGATTGCACATGGCCTTGCCAGCCATGCCCTGGATTAGAGCCGCCCGGGACTGAAGGGTTTCCGTATTGCGATCGCATAAATTAAGGCCGAGTTAAGAGCGTTGGAACAGGGTGAAGCTGGCGACAGCTCTATGCGGATCGGCGACAATGCCCGTTTTTCGCCGCCGCCTTCCCTCCGGAGACCCCCCGATGACCACCCGCCGCGAACTCGCCAACGCCGTCCGCGCCTTAGCCATGGACGCCGTGGAGGCCGCCAAGTCCGGCCACCCGGGCATGCCCATGGGCATGGCCGATCTGGCCGAGGTGTTGTGGAACGACTTCCTGCGCCACAACCCGGCGAACCCGAAGTGGTTCAACCGCGACCGCTTCGTGCTGTCCAACGGCCACGGCTCGATGCTGCAGTACGCGCTGCTGCACCTCACCGGCTACGACCTGCCGACGGACGAGCTCAAGCATTTCCGCCAGTTGCACTCGAAGACGGCCGGCCATCCGGAAGCCAGCGAAACCCCCGGCGTGGAAACCACCACCGGCCCGCTCGGCCAGGGTCTGGCCAATGCGGTGGGCTTCGCGCTGGCGGAGAAGGTCCTCGCCGCGCACTTCAACCGTCCCGGTCACGAGATCGTCGACCACCGCACCTTCGTCTTCCTCGGCGACGGCTGCCTGATGGAAGGCATCTCGCATGAAGTGGCCTCGCTCGCCGGCACCTGGGGCCTGGGCAAGCTGGTCGCGGTGTACGACGACAACGGCATCTCGATCGACGGCGAAGTGCACGGCTGGTTCACCGACGACACGCCGAAGCGCTTCGAAGCCTACGGCTGGAACGTGATCCGCCACATCGACGGCCACAACGCCGACGACATCAAGCGCGCGATCGAACAGGCCGTCGCGCAGTCCGACAAGCCCACCCTGATCTGCGCCAAGACCATCATCGGCTTCGGCGCCCCGCACAAGCAGGGCAAGGAAGAAAGCCACGGCGCGCCGCTGGGCAAGGACGAAATCGCCGCCGCGCGCGAGCAGCTGGGCTGGTCCTACGCGCCGTTCGAGATCCCCGCCGACATCTATGCCGGCTGGGATCACAAGGCCGCCGGCGCCGAGCGCGAGAAAGTCTGGAACGCCGCCTTCGACGCCTACGCCGCCGCACACCCGGAACTCGCCGCCGAGTTCAAGCGCCGCCTCGCCGGCCAGCTGCCGGCCGACTGGGCCGAGAAGTCGAACGCCTATGTGGCCAAGCTGCAGGCGGAAGGCCCGGAAGTGGCCACGCGCAAGGCTTCGCAGATGGCGCTCGACGCGTTCGGCCCGCTGCTGCCGGAACTGATCGGCGGCTCCGCGGACCTGGCCGGCTCCAACCTCACCAAGTGGAAGGGCAGCCTGGACGCCGGCAACGGCAACAGCGCCGACGGCAAGGGCAACTACGTGTACTACGGCGTGCGCGAGTTCGGCATGACCGCGATCGCCAACGGCCTGGCCCTGCATGGCGGCTTCATCCCGTACGACGCCACCTTCCTGGTGTTCTCCGATTACGCGCGCAACGCCGTGCGCATGAGTGCGCTGATCCCGGCGCACGCCATCCACGTCTACACCCACGACTCGATCGGCCTGGGCGAGGACGGCCCGACCCACCAGCCGGTGGAACATCTGGCCAGCCTGCGCTACATCACGAACAACCAGCTGTGGCGTCCGTGCGACGCGGTGGAATCGGCCGTGTCCTGGAAGATGGCGATCGAGCGCAAGGGCGCGCCGTCCTGCCTGGTGTTCTCGCGCCAGAACCTCAAGCACCAGCAGCGCAGCGAGCAGCAGGTGGCGCAGATCGCGCGCGGCGGCTATGTGCTGTCCGATCCGCAGGACACCAAATTCAAGGCCATTCTGATCGCCACCGGCTCCGAAGTGGAGCTGGCGATGGAAGCCGCGCGCACCCTGGCGCAGCAGGACATCGCGGTGCGCGTGGTGTCGATGCCTTGCACCGAGCTGTTCGACGAGCAGCCGCTGGAATACCGCGAAGGCGTGCTGCCGGGCTGGTGCCGCGCGCGCGTGGCGGTGGAAGCGGCGACCGCTGACTTCTGGCGCAAGTACGTGGGCCTGGACGGCGAGGTGGTCGGCATGACCACGTTCGGCGCCTCCGCGCCGGCGAACCAGCTGTTCGAGCATTTCGGGTTCACCGTGGCGCATGTGGTCGATGCGGTGAAGCGCACGATCCGCTGAGCGGCGTCTGCACCTGATTGAAAAAGCCGCGGCCTGCCGCGGCTTTTTCTTTTGCGGGATCAAGGCGCCGCGCCGGCCGTTGCACGCCGGCTAACACCTGTTGAGGAAATGGAAATTCCGTGCGGCGGCGGCCGTTCCTAGAGTGCGCAGCAACCCGGCACGACGCGCCGGGCACGCCACCCACCTCAAGGAATCGCCATGAATACCTTCAAGACGCTGTTCGCCGCCATCGCGCTCGGCGCCGCCGCGCAAGCCAGTGCGGGACAGCTGGAGCCTTCCACCCAGGCTTTCGTCGACGCGCTCGCCGCCAAGGGCGGCCAGCCGATCTACAAGCTGCCGGTCGCGCAGGCGCGGCAGGTGCTGGAGGATGCGCAGTCCGGCAACGTGGCCAAGCTGGCGGTGGACAAGCAGGAGATCAGCTTCGACGACGCCAAGGCGGGCAAGGTCTCGCTGACCATCATCCGTCCGCGCGGCGTCGATGGCACCCTGCCGGCGGTGCTGTACATCCACGGCGCCGGCTGGGTGCTGGGCAGCGAGAACACCCACGACCGCCTGGTGCGCCAGCTCGCCCACGGCGCACGCGCGGCGGTGGTGTTCGTCAACTATGCGCGTGCGCCGGAAGCGAAGTTCCCGGTGCAGGACGAGCAGGCCTACGCCGCCGCCCGCTGGGTGGTGGAGCACGGCAAGCAGCACGGCATCGACGGCAACAACATGGCGATCGCGGGCGACAGCGTCGGCGGCAACATGACCGCCGCGGTGACCCTGATGGCCAAGCAGCGCGGCGGTCCGAAGTTCGTCTACCAGGTGCTGTTCTATCCGGTCACCGACGCGAATTTCGATAACGGCTCGTACCGCGAATTCGCCAACGGCCCGTGGCTGACGCTGCCGGCGATGCAATGGTTCTGGAATGCCTATGTGCCGAACGAAGCCGCGCGCAAGAACCCGCTGGTCACGCCGCTCAACGCCACGCTGGAACAGCTCAAGGGTCTGCCGCCGGCGCTGGTGATCACCGACGACAACGACGTGCTGCGCGACGAAGGCGAGGCCTATGCGCACAAGCTGATGGACGCCGGCGTGGAGGTCACCGCGACCCGCTACCTCGGCACCATCCACGACTTCGTGATGCTCAACGCCCTGGGCGATACCCCGGCGGCCAGGGCCGCGGTGGAGCAGGCCGGCGGCAAGTTGCGCGCGGCGCTGTATCCGGCCAGGTAAGCAATCCGTTCGGGTGTCGGCGATGGCGCTCCGCGAGGGGCGTCATCGCCATGTCCACGCCATGGCGAAGCGTGCGAATTCGGCGGCCGCTGGATTCAACGGACGATCGGCCAGGTGCACCAGGCTCACTTCGCGCTCGATCGTGCGATCGCTGAAAGGGCGCAGCTGGATGCCCGGTACCAGCGGCGAATACGCCGGCACGAAGGAAATGCCGAAGCCGCCGGCGACCATGGTCTGGATCCAGTCCTCGCGCTCGCTGCGGAAGGCGATCGGCAGTTCCACGCCGAGCTGGCGGATCTCGTCGAGCCAGAAGCCCTGGTATTCGCAGCTCTCGCGCAGCAGGTGCGGCTCCAGCGCCGCCTCGGCCAGCGGCACGCTCTCGCGTTCGGTAAATGGATGCCCGCTCGGCACGGCGATATGGAACGGTTCGCGATACAGCGCATGGGTCTTGAAGCGCGTGTCGGCACCTTCGGCGAAGGCCATCACCGCCAGGTCCAGCGAGCCGGCGAGCAACTGTTCGGTGAGGTCGTCCACGCCGTTGTCGGCCAGCTGGATCTGGCACTGCGGCTGCGCCAGCCGGAACTCGCCGAGGAAGCCGAGGAAGCGCGCCGGCCCGATCGTGCACATCACGCCGATGCGCACCGGGGCATCATCGGCGTCCAGGAACTGCTTGCCGGCCGCGCGGGCCGCGGCCATGCCGTTGGCGATCTGTTCCAGGTGCGGCCGCATCAGCGCGCCGAACGGCGTGACCTGCACACCGTGCGTGTCGCGGATGAACAGCGCGGCGCCCAGCTCGTCCTCCAGCTTGCGCAGGCCGCGCGAGAGCGCCGGTGTGGTGACAAAGCACTGCGCGGCGGCGCGGGTGAAGTTGAGGTTGCGATAGACCGCCAGGGCGTAACGAATTTCTTGGGCTTCCATCGAAGTCACCCGGCCAGGATGGCCCATGGTAGCGGCCGCAAGGCCGTGCGACGCCTCAGGCGGCGAGCAGTTCGGCCAGTTCGCCGGGCGTATGGGTCAGCGCGTGCGCGCCGGCCTGCTCCAGTTCCTCGCGGCTGCCGAAGCCCCACAGCACGCCGATGCCGCGCACCTGGTTGGCCACCGCGCCGTCGATGTCGAAGTGGCGGTCGCCGATCATCACGGTCTGCGCGGGATCCGCGCCGAAATCCGCCAGCGCCGCGGCGATCATCGAGGCCTTCTCGCTGTGCGGGCTGCGCGGATCCGGACCGTACAGCCGGGTGAACGCATCGGCGAACGCAAACGATTCGACGATCGGCGTCGCATGCCGCTGCGGCTTGCTGGTCACGATCGCAAGCGTATGGCCAGCATCGCGCAGGCGCTGGATCATCGCCTCGACGCCCGGGTACACGGTGTGCTCGCGCCAGCCGATCTGGTGGAAGCGCTGGTGGTAATGCTCCACCGCCGCCTCGACCAGGGCCGGATCGTGATCGAGCAGCGGCCCGAAGCTGTGCCGCAGCGGCGGGCCGATCCAGTGGCGCAGTTCCGCCGGCGCCGGCACGCCCAGTTGCCGGAAGGCGTGCCGCACGCAGCTGACGATGCCCAGTTCCGAATCGATCAGGGTGCCGTCGAGGTCGAACAGGCAGAGCATGCGGGCGCGGCTCACTTGGACGCGCGGGCCTTGAGCGCGGCCACGGCCGGCAGCTCCTTGCCCTCCAGGAATTCCAGTAAGGCGCCGCCACCGGTCGAGATGTAGGAGACGTCCTTCTCGATGCCGTACTTCTCCACCGCGGCCAGCGTGTCGCCGCCGCCGGCGATGGAAAACGCGTCGGACGATGCGACCGCGCGCGCCAGCGTCTCGGTGCCCTTGCCGAAGGCATCGAACTCGAACACGCCGACCGGGCCGTTCCACACCACGGTGCCGGCCTTGGCGATCAGCGCGGCATAGTTCTTCGCGGTCTGCGGGCCGATGTCCAGGATCATCTCGCCGTCCTTGACCTGGTCCACCGGCTTCACCGTGGCCGGCGCGTGCGCGGAGAACTCCGGCGCGACCACCACGTCCACCGGCATCGGCACCTCGGCGCCGCGGCGCTTGGCGTCGGCGATCACCTTCTTGGCGGCGTCGAGCAGGTCCGGTTCGTACAGCGAATTGCCGACGCCGTAACCGGCGGCGGCGATGAAGGTGTTGGCGATGCCGCCGCCGACGATCAGCTGGTCGACCTTGCCGATCAGGTTCTCCAGCAAAGTGAGCTTGGTGGAGACCTTGGAGCCGGCGACGATCGCCAGCAGCGGATGCGCCGGATGCTCCAGCGCCTTGCCCAGCGCGTCCAGCTCGGCCGACAGCAGCGGGCCGGCGGCGGCGACGGGGGCGTACTTGATCACGCCATGGGTGGAAGCCTGCGCGCGGTGCGCGGTGCCGAAGGCGTCCATCACGAAGATGTCGCACAGCGCCGCGTACTTCTTCGACAGGGCTTCGTCGTCCTTGCCCTCGCCGACGTTCATGCGGCAATTCTCCAGCACCACCACCTCGCCTTCGGCGACGTCCACGCCGCCGAGGTAGTCGGCGATCAGGCGTACCGGGGTGCCCAGCTTGTCGCCCAGCCACTTGGCCACCGGCGCCAGCGAGGATTCGGCGTCGAACTGGCCTTCCTTCGGACGGCCCAGGTGCGAGATCACCATCACGCGGGCGCCGGCATCGCGCGCGGCCCGGATGGTCGGCAGCGAGGCGTCCAGGCGCTGGGTGGAAGTGATCCGGCCGTCCTCGATCGGTACGTTCAGGTCTTCGCGGATCAGCACGCGCTTGCCGCGCAGATCAAGGTCGCTCATGCGGAGGAAGGACGACACGGCGCAACTCCTGGTTGGAAGTGAGTAATGAGGGCGCCCTGGCGAGCGCGAACCCCGTATTGTCCCGCCCGCCCGATGACGATGCAAACCGCGGCGCGGGTATCCTAGGCCGCCTTGAGACAGCCACAAGGAAGCAAGCCCATGACCTCGGACCTGGTGCTGTACGGCTACTGGCGTTCCAGCGCCGCCTACCGCGTACGCATCGCGCTGAACCTGAAGGGGCTGGCCTACGAGAGCCGTCCGGTGCACCTGGTGCGCGACGGCGGCGAGCAGCACCAGCAGGCCTACCGGGCACTCAATCCGCAGGAGCTGGTGCCGTGCCTGGTCGACGGCGCGCAGGTGCTGACGCAGTCCATGGCGATCATGGAATACCTGGACGAAACCCATCCGGCTCCGGCTCCGGCTTTGCTGCCGCCGGATGCGGCTGGCCGGGCGCGCGTGCGTTCGCTGGCGCAGCTGCTGGCCTGCGACGTGCACCCGCTGGGCAACCTGCGCGTGCTGCAGTACCTGGGCAACGAGCTGCATGCGGACGAAGCCGTGCGCGGCAACTGGTCGCGGCACTGGATCGGCGAAGGTTTCCGCGCCCTGGAGGCGATGCTGGCGGGCCATGCGGCGACCGGGCGCTTCTGCCACGGCGACCAGCCGACCCTTGCCGATGCCTGCCTGGTGCCGCAGCACTACAACGCGCTGCGCTGGAAGCTGCCGATGGAGGAGTTCCCGACCATCCGGCGCATCGTGGAGGCCTGCCAGGCGCTGGACGCCTTCAAGCGGGCCGTGCCGGAGGCACAGCCCGACGCGCCGGCAGTCGATTGAGCGGATGGGTTGATCGAGGAGGGCGGCGGCAGGGCGGCATGCGCCCCGCCGCCTGAAGATGGCTTAGAAGCCGAGCCCGTAAGGATCGTTGCCGACCAGCTCGGCATTGTCGGAGCCGCCGCCTTCGGACAGGCGGATCTTCAGCGCCAGGCCGTCGCGCGAGTCGGCCTTGGCCAGCGCCTCGTCCAGCTCGATGCGGCCTTCCTTGTACAGGCGGTACAGCGACTGGTCGAAGGTCTGCATGCCTTCCTGCAGGCTGCGGTCCATCGCCTCCTTCACCTCGTGGATCTGGCCGCGGCGGATCATGTCGCGGATGAACGGGGTGTTGAGCAGCACCTCGGTCGCCGGCAGGCGGCGGCCGTCCTTGCCGATCACCAGGCGCTGGCTGATCACCGCGCGCAGGTTCAGCGCGAGGTTCATCAGCACGTTCTTGTGCGCCGATTCCGGGAAGAAGTTGAGGATGCGCTCCAGCGTCTGGTCGGCGTTGTTCGAATGCAGCGTCGCCAGGCACAGGTGGCCGGTCTCGGAGAACGCGATGGCCGCTTCCATGGTGTCGGTGTCGCGGATCTCGCCGATCATGATCACGTCCGGCGCCTCGCGCATCGCGTTCTTCAGCGCCTCGTGATAGCTGTGCGTGTCCAGGCCGACCTCGCGCTGGTTCACGATCGACTTCTTGTGGCGGTGCAGGTATTCGATCGGATCCTCGATGGTGAGGATGTGGCCGGAGGTGTTCTGGTTGCGGTGGTCCAGCATCGCCGCCAGGGTGGTGGACTTGCCGGAGCCGGTGGCGCCGACCACCAGGATCAGGCCGCGCGGCTCCAGGATGAGGTCGCGGAAAATGCTCGGCAGCTGCAGCTGGTCGATGCTCGGGATCTCGCTCTTGATCGCGCGGATCACCATGCCCACTTCGCCGCGCTGCTTGAACACGTTGATGCGGAAACGGCCGGCTTCCTTCACCGCCAGCGCCATGTTGAGCTCGAGGTCGCGCTCGAACTGGGGCACCTGGCCTTCGTCCATCAGCGAGTAGGCGATCTTCTTCACCATGCCGCCGGGCAGGCCGGTATTGCCCAGCGGGTAGAGCTTGCCCTCCACCTTGATGTTCACGGGGGCGCCGGTCGTCAGGAACATGTCCGACGCGCCCTTGTCCACCATCAGCTTGAGGAAGTAACCAATATCCACTCGTGTCCCCTGAAATGACGCTCACGCGTTGCAAACAACGATTATGCCCGCCCACAATACGCTGCGACACTCTTAGAGGAATGAGTGATGGTCCACATCTTCCCCGCGCCGGATCGCCGCCAACATGGCGTCCGCACGGTACTTTCCACCCTGATCCTGGCCCTCGTGCTGGGCTCGCTCGGCGGCTGCGCCAGCGTGCCTCCGCCGGACGGGTCCATGAACCAGGCGCAGATGCAATTGCAGTACGCCCGTGACGCCGGGGCGGCCGATTACGCCCCGGTCGACCTGGATTTCGCCCAGAACAAGTTCCAGCAGGCCCAGGCCGCCATGGCCAGCCGCAAGTACGAGGACGCCGCCGCCCTGGCCGAAGAAGCCCAGGCGGACGCCGAACTGGCCCGCGCCAAGGCGCGGCTGGGCGCCGCCCGCGCCCAGATCCAGCGCAAGACCCAGGCCAACCGCGAGCTGCGCGAGCAGATCGAGCAGAACCTGAACGCGCAGGAAGAGGCCGCCCAGCAGGCTGCCCAGCAGCAGCAGCGGCAGATGCAGGAACAGCAGCAGGGCCTGCCGGCGCAGGAGCAGACCCAGGACATGCCGGCGCCGTCGTCCTCCGTGCTGCAGCCGCTGCCGCAGGATGGCGGTTTCCAGACCCTGCCCCAGCAGCAGCCGCAGCCCCAGACCAACGATCAGGGAGGCCACCCATGAGACCGCTGCGCATCACCCTGTCGGCGCTCGTCCTCGCCGCCGCGGCCGTGGGTTCGGCCCAGGCCAAGGACGACATGGACGTGGCCCGCCTCAACAGCAGCCTGGACCAGCTCGCCCGCGACCCGGCCCTGAGCGGCTACGCCCAGGCCGAGCAGGCCCGCGCCCGCGACGCCATCGGCCGCCTGGCCCAGGCCCGCTCGCGCGACCGTGCCCAGGCGCTGTACATCGCCGAGCGGCGCGTGGACCTGGCCAAGGCCACGGCCCAGCTGCAGGAAGCCCAGTTGAAGGTCAACCAGCTCGACCGCGAGCACGACCAGATCCAGCTCGATGGCACCCGCCGCGAGGTGGAAGCGGCCCGCCGCGAACTGGATCGCCAGCGCATGCAGTACCAGATGGCCCAGGAGGAGGCCGCCCGCCTGCAGCAGGAGGGCGCCGCCGCCCAGGCCCAGGCCGTGCAGGCCCAGGCCCAGGCCGACCAGGCCAAGAAGCTGGCCGCCGCCCAGGCCAAGGTGGCCAACGCCGCCAACCGCCAGGCGGATCTCGCCACCCAGGCGGCGAAGGCGATGCGCTCGCAGATGCAGGGCGATTCGGGCAAGTAAGCGTCGCTGCAGCCATGTACGAATGAAGCGCCCGGCGGTGATTCCGCCGGGCGTTTTCGTTTCCATCGAAAGCAATGTTTAACGCGAAAAAAAGCCTGCCGCGACGGTCTTTTCCAATGCGAACCGCGCTGTGATGCGCTTCTCCGCAACGCGCTTGCATGACCCAAAAGGCGGGAGTAGGGTCGAATACCCATGGGGCGCTCATGCACCATGGGTCACTGACCTGAATCATGCGCCTATCCCTCGATCACCCGATCACCTGCGTACCGGCAAGCCGGCGTGGGTCGTTGGCATGCGCATGGTTTACCACCGTTAGCGGGCGCACCGATCCCGCGCCCGCGGTTCTTCGCGAGGAGGTCGGATCATGTTCGAAAACCAGCAGCGTGACGATGTCGAAGCCTTGATGAAAGCCGACGCCGAGTTCCGTCGGTTGTACCAGCACCACAAGGAGCTCGACAGCAAGGTGCATGACGCCGAGATCGGCGTTCTTCCCATCGACGACATGACCCTCACGGGCATGAAGAAAGAAAAGCTCCACGCCAAGGAACGGTTGCAGCGCATGTGGGATGAACGCGCGCACAAGCATCGAACCATCAACTAGCCTGCGGTTTCGCATTCAAGGATGCGGCCCCGGAGCCACCCCGCGAGGGAACGGCTGCCGGGGCCGCTCCGTTTCCAGGGGATGGGGTCGGCTCGGTATGATCGGCGGTCTGAGGCGGTCCGGTCCGGGCTGCCCGCAAGCCAAGGCAGGAGCTTCCATGACGGTCCACCAGAGTGTCCTCGAACTGATCGGCCGCACCCCGATGGTGCGCACGCAGCGCCTGGACGCGGGTCCCTGTGAGCTCTTCCTCAAGCTCGAAAGCGCCAACCCCGGCGGCTCGATCAAGGACCGCATCGGCCTGTCGATGATCGAAGGCGCCGAACGCGCCGGGAAGATCAAGCCGGGCGCCACCCTGGTCGAAGGCACCGCCGGCAACACCGGCCTGGGGCTGGCGCTGGTGGCGCAGCAGAAGGGCTATCGCCTGGTGCTGGTGGTGCCCGACAAGATGAGCCGCGAGAAGATCTTCAATCTCAAGGCGATGGGCGCCGAGGTGGTGCTGACCCGCTCCGACGTGGCCAAGGGCCACCCGGAGTACTACCAGGACATGGCCGAGCGCATCGCGCGCGAAACGCCCGGCGCCTACTTCATCAACCAGTTCGGCAATCCCGACAACCCGGCCGCGCATATCGCCACCACCGGCCCGGAAATCCTCGAGCAGATGGACGGGCGCGTCGACGCCATCGTGGTCGGTTGCGGCTCGTCCGGCACCATGAGCGGCCTGTCGCGCTACTTCGCCGAGCACTCGCCGGACACGGAAATCGTGCTGGCCGATCCGGTCGGCTCGATCCTCGCGCAGTACATCAACGAAGGCGTGCTCTCGACCAAGTCCGGCAGCTGGATGGTCGAAGGCATCGGCGAGGATTTCCTGCCCTCCATCAGCGATTTCAGCCGGGTCAGGAAGGCGTATGCGATCAGCGACAAGGAAAGCTTCCTCGCCGCACGCGAGCTGCTGGCGAAGGAAGGCGTGCTCGGCGGTTCGTCCACCGGCACCCTGCTGTCCGCCGCGCTGAAGTACTGCCGCGAACAGACCCAACCTAAGCGCGTGGTGACGCTGGTGTGCGACACCGGCAACAAGTACCTGTCGAAGATGTACAACGACTACTGGATGCTCGACAACGGCTTCATCGACCGCGAGCAGCACGGCGACCTGCGCGACCTGCTGCTGCGCCCGTTCACCCAGCGCGACACCGTGGTGGTCGGCCCCGGCGAACTGCTGATGACTGCCTACACGCGCATGAAGCTGTACGACGTCTCGCAGCTGCCGGTGATGGACGGCAACAAGCTGGTCGGCATCCTCGACGAGTCGGATGTGCTGATGCATGTGCACGCGGACGAAAGCCGCTTCCGCGACCCGGTCTCCACCGCGATGATCAGCAACCTGCAGATCCTCGACATCCACGAATCGATCACCGCCCTGCTGCCGGTGTTCGAGCGCGGCCACGTGGCCATCGTGATGGACGGCGAGCAGTTCATGGGCCTGATCACCCGCATCGACCTGCTGAATTACCTACGCCGTAAGGTGCACTAGGCGCCAATTCATACTTGGCGGATGCTCGCCACCACGAAGCCGGCTGTCCGATGAACAGCCGGCCGACCGAGCGCACGAATTGAAGTGCGCAGGGTCCGTTGCGTCACGAAAGTTTGCTGAAATGGGTGGCCGACAAAGTCCCGGCCCGCGGAAGTCCGCTTCCGGTCCCCCTTTCTCCTCAAGAGGACTCTGCCCATGTGTGGAATCGTTGCCGCCACTGCCCAGCGTGACGTCGCCCCCCTGCTGATCGCCGGCCTGAAGGCGCTGGAATATCGCGGTTACGACTCGGCCGGCCTGGCCGTGCTGCAGGAAGGCGAGATCCGCCGCGTGCGCGAGAAGGGCAAGGTGCGTGAGATGGAATCGCAGTACCTGGCCGACCCGTTCCCCGGCGGCACCGGCATCGCGCACACGCGCTGGGCCACGCACGGCGTGCCGAACAAGGTCAACGCGCATCCGCATATCGCAGGCCACGTGGCGCTGGTGCACAACGGCATCATCGAGAACTACGCCTCGCTGCGCAGCGAGCTGGAATCGCGCGGCCACGCCTTCACTTCCGAGACGGACACCGAAGTGATGGCGGCGCTGATCGGCGAGCGCCTGGCTTCCGGCAAGTCGCTGCTCGATGCGGTCTCGTCGGTAGTGCACGAGCTGGAAGGCGCCTACGCCATCGCCGTGATCAGCGACAAGGAACCCGGTCGCGTGATCGGCGCCCGTCGCGGCGCGCCGCTGCTGGTCGGCGTGGGCATCGGCGAGAACTTCCTCGGCTCCGATGCGCAGGCGCTGATCCAGGTCACCAACCGGATGATCTACCTCGAAGAACACGACGTGGTGGAAATCACCCGCGACCGCGTGCGCATCTTCGGCCAGCACGGCGAGGCGGTCGAGCGCACCATCCACGAGAGCGAGCTGTCGACCGACGCGGTCGAGCGCGGCGAATACCGCCACTACATGCAGAAGGAAATCTTCGAGCAGCCGCGCGCCGTGGCCGACACGCTGGAGGCGCGCATCGGTCCGCACGGCGTGCTGCCGAATATCTTCGGCGTCAACGGCGACGAGCTGCTCGGCAAGACCAAGGGCCTGCATATCATCGCCTGCGGCACCAGCTATCACGCGGGCCTCGTCGCCAAGTACTGGATCGAGGACTACGCGCGCCTGCCGGTCAACGTGGAAGTGGCCAGCGAATACCGCTACCGCGAAGCGGTGGTGCCGGACGGCACGCTGTTCGTGGCGATCTCCCAGTCCGGCGAAACCGCCGACACCCTGGCCGCGATGCGCGAATCGCGCCGCCGCGGCTACCTCGGCACGCTGGCGATCTGCAACGTGCCGGAGTCCTCGGTGGTACGCGAGGCGGACCTCAAGCTGATGACCCGCGCCGGCCCGGAAATCGGCGTCGCCTCCACCAAGGCCTTCACCACTCAGCTCGCCGCGCTCGGCCTGCTGGCATTGCAGCTGGCGCGCCATCGCGGCCTGGACGATGCGCGCTATGCTGATCTCACCGCGCAGCTGCAGAGCCTGCCGAAGAAGATCGAGAAGGCGCTGGAGCTGGAGCCGCAGATCGTGGATCTCGCCGAGCATCTCATCCATCGCCAGCACGCGCTGTTCCTCGGGCGTGGCGCGCAGTACCCGGTGGCGATGGAGGGTGCGCTGAAGCTGAAGGAAATCTCGTACATCCACGCCGAGGCCTACGCCGCCGGTGAACTCAAGCACGGCCCGCTCGCGCTGGTGGACGAAGACATGCCGGTGATCGCGGTGGCGCCGAACGGCCCGCTGCTGGACAAGCTCAAGTCCAACCTGCAGGAAGTGCGCGCCCGCGGCGGCGAATTGCTGGTGTTCGCCGACGGCGCGGCCAGCATGGACGGCAATGCGGCGCGCGGTTCGATCCTGCGCATCGATGGCGGCGGCGATTTCATCGCGCCGGCGGTGTTTACGGTGCCGATGCAGCTGCTGGCGTATCACGTGGCGGTGTTGCGTGGTACGGATGTGGATCAGCCGCGTAATCTGGCGAAGTCCGTAACGGTGGAATGAAAGCCGGCTGCTGTTGCGACACAGTGTGGTAATGGAATAGAGATGTTTCCCAGGGAATAAAGTTGTTTCCTGGGTAATAAAGTTCTTTCCTGGCGCTGAGGCCTGCGGTCCGCAGAGCGCTTTTTGGCTGGCATGATCTGTACGGCCGCCCTGTTTGGATTCAGGGCGGCTAGGTCTGAACAGGGTGGCGGATCGTGGCTAAGACCCGATGACGTAATTTAAGATCAGTGCGTTCTCATCGCCCCGACGGCGCATCCTCGTCGGCCTCAAGTTCGCGCGATCGGTAGGTCCATCCTTCCACGGCAATACCTAGCTTTAGTTCGTGGGGGATGTTTTCAGTCAGTAGTTCCTCGACCTGACGTACGACGGCAAGCGCGCTGCGCGCATTGTCCAAGGTCAGTTTGGACTCCAGCGACGACAAGGGTTGGTTCATCGCGTTGGAGCTCATCACTGCTTCGAGCTGTGCTGTGTTGAGCACACGTCGATTTTGAACGTACTCAGGCTTCCCGTGTGCGATCTGATTGCGGAACGTCAGCAGTGCTTGAAGTCGCTGCCAGGGCTGGGCTCCTCTGTCATAAGCAACACCGAGGTTTGAGCACAGGAGCCTAATTTTCGCCCATGGCGAGATTTGCTCTAGTCGGCCCATCCCTCAACGACTCGATAGCCGATCGCGTTGCATAGAGCCTCGATGGCAAGGGAGCTCATGACAATTGAAGTCAGGATGTGCTCTTCGCGGAGATAGATCGGAGTGTGACGTTGAGCTTGGAATAGCGACGCCGCTGCCATCCTGATGAGCATGTGGTGCGGGGAGAAGTATCGCTCCTCGATCACCTCAAAACGCACTGAAGCATCCTGCGACATGCTGTGCTTCCCCCTTCATTGGATTCTTGGATCAGAGCCTGGAGGGCTCGCTGCGGCTGCACGCGCGCACTTACTTCTTATGAGGCCAGCAGCAATGGTTTAACCGGCGCCGCGGTCATCCTTCTTGGCCGAGTCGGGTCGGTTGGCTTTGTCAATTTGCCAGGCACCGATGCCGGCCATGACACCGGCCGCGCCCATGAATAACCAGCGTCGCTCATCGTTAGGCAGGATAAAGAAGGTGACGATCACCAAGCCTGCCAGGCCGAGCATGCCCATCCCGAATCGATAGCGCCGGACGTCCCCTTCTTCGCGTGGTGGATAGGAAATCACGCGCCCGATGCGGCCAACGATCTTGCGCGTCGATCCGCTGCTTTCTCGCAGCAGTGCGCGGCGAATCACCTGGCGTTCTTTCTCAGATAAGCGGCGTGACCCCTCATCGTCACTCATCCAACCATCCTAAATGTGGCGTCCAGTTCCGCGACATCGATCGCCCCGCTCTCGCAGAATTGGTTGTAGAAGTTGCGGCATAAGAGGCGCTTGCGTTCTTCGCTGGGGGGCGAGTGCTGTTCGCGGGCCCACTCTTCGACCAGTTCGCGAATTTCCTCTAAGAGCTCCCACTGGACGCCTTTACGCGTCCGAACTCCGGTGAGGAGAAACCCGTGATCGATCCGCGCTTCGGCCAGGCGAGCGAGGTAGCCGACGTCCGGCCGCGTGGCGTCCGCCTCGTAGGCCGCCTGGGTGGCTTTGCTGACCCCTCCGATGACCGCGAACTCCGACTGGGTCATTTTGAGTCGGGTTCGCTCCAGTCTGAGTCTATGCCCAAAAGTTTGGGATTCTTGATTTTTGTCTGACATCGTAAGAGAGTCTAGGGAGTTGCACACGGAGTCAAGGTGATGGGGACTGCCACGCTCGGACTGTCGGATATTCGGCAAGCCTTTGTCGATGAGGGATTATCGGTCTCGGAATGGGCGGACCGGCATGGATTCCCTCGAGGAAGCGTGTATGCCGTTCTGAGCGGACGCTGCCAAGGGCGCCGCGGGCAAGCGCACCGCATTGCGGTGGCCCTGGGCTTGAAGGCCTCTCACACCTCGATGTTGACCGAGAACGTTACGTCACCGGCAAGCCCGGTGTTCGTCGATGGCACATCGACGTTGGTAGCCGCTGAGGAGGATGCCCCTATGAGCTGATGTTTCGGGGGCTAGAAATGACTGACCCCAGCTTTGCAGGCTGGGGTCGTCAAAGGAACAAAGCGTTGGTCGCGCTGGTTCCCATTCTAATCCCCTTCCCGCACCGAGGTACAGGTCCCGATTTGTGGCGGGAGAGGTGCGTCTATCCCTTCCCCTTCCGTTTCGGGTGAGTCGGTCTTTGGCCCGCGGTCGCCCTATGGCTGGCGACCGCGGCCGGAGGGTTGGGGTGTGGCCAAACGAAAATACGGATTCGACGAACAAAAGATCGCCCGCTTCGAGCGGGAAGGGCGTGGTCAGGGCCACGGGGCATCTTATCGGCCATGGCTGACGATCCAGGACGTGCCCTCGCAGGGGCGCTCGACACGCGTCCACAGCTTCAAAACCGGACGAGAACACCACTTCCTTTCGGATCTGGAGACCGGCCTTTTCTTTCTCCTGGACTGGTCGGATCAGGTCACCGACATCCGCGAGCAGTTTCCGCTGGATCGGGAGCAAACACGGCAGTTGGCGCGGGACATGGGGATCGCTCACCCCAAGGATCCCACCACCCAGGTGGACATCGTGATGACCACGGACTTCCTGGTGGAAATGAGGGGATCGAAAGAGGCGTCCCTGACCGCGCGCGCCGTCAAGCCGGCTGACGAACTAGACAAGCCTCGCATCATCGAGAAGTTGGAGCTCGAACGCCGGTACTGGCTCGCGCAAGGCGTGGCTTGGCACGTGGTGACCGATCGGGAGCTTCCGAAGCAGCGAATCATGACGCTGAAGTGGCTCCATGAAATGCGTTCGCTGGAGTACCAGTCGACGCCTTATCCCGGGTATTGGGAAGACCGTTGCGATCGTTTCATCGAGCAGCTTCGACGCACGCGCGGTGGATCGATTCGCCACTTTCTCGCACACCTTGAGGAAGGCCTCGGTTTCGCCCCCGGCGATGGGATGACGGTGCTTCGCCATCTGGCAGCTAGGCAGATCGTCGTTATCGATCTGGACAGGGCTTTCTCGACCAACGACCCGCTCGACCGTCTGGCGCTGTCCACCGACACGAATCGGGTGATCCGGAGGGCATCGTCATGCTGAGACCGGGCGATTTGATCGACTACGACGGTGATGTTTCTCGACGCATACGACTGCTCTGGGTATCGGACTGCGGCACGGAAGGTGCGGTCATCTTGGTCGAGGACCGCAAGGCTCTGCCGGAGTTGGTGGGCGTCGACATACTGACGGATGACGTGAAGTCAGGTCGAGCGAAGCTCATGCTGGAGGATCCTTACGCGGTCTTCGTTGCTAGTGGTGATTTGAAGGATTCCTACAAGGCGATTCGTGACAAGGCTTGGCGCCACATCGAACACCTGGTGGCTCGTGTGCCGGACATCTTCGTGGCGCATCGGCGGTCTCGCCTGATCAAGGCCTTGGTCGTCGAACTCGAGCGGAAGAGCGATTCCTCGGAAGAGGCGAAAGACAAGGCGAGCGACCAGGCGAAAGACAGTGGCGAGCGAACCAGCCACGTCTCGCTTTACAAAAATCTTCGCCGCTATTGGCAGCGAGGGATGACCCCCAATGCTTTGATTCCCCAGTATGAGCGATCCGGTGGCAAGGGGAAGGAGCGGAAAAGCTCCCACGCCAAGCGAGGGCGCCGGCGGACATATGGGGGCGAGACGGGCATCAATATCAGCGAGGAGATTCGGCAAGTATTTCGCGTGGGCCTCCAGCGATTCTACGCCACTAAAAAAAAGCGCAAATCGACGCTCCGAGGCGCCTACAACGACATCATTGCGGAGTTCTTCTCAGACAAGCGCGTGGATCGCGAAACGGGAAGGGTGACGTATCAAGAGCGGACGGGCGAGGAGAGGATGGATGATCCTACCTACGATCAGTTCGTTTACTGGATCAACAAAGACCACTCGCGCTTAGATATCAAGCGGCGAAGGATGGGCGCCAGGCTGTACGACAAGGACTTCCGAGGTCTCATCGGAACCTCCAATGCTGAAGTCATGGGGCCGGGCGACCGGTACCAGATCGATGCCACCATCGCCGATGTCTACCTGGTGTCGCGCTTCAATCGCGAATGGATCATCGGTCGCCCGGTGATCTATTTCGTGATTGATGTGTTTAGTCGGATGATCGTGGGTCTCTACGTCGGCCTGGAAGGTCCCTCCTGGGTGGGCGCCATGATGGCGCTGGCCAATACCGCGGCCGACAAGGTCGAGTTCTGTAAGTCATTCGGCATCGATATCGATCCAGAGGACTGGCCTTGCCATACGCTCCCCGGGGCTTTGCTCGGCGACCGTGGCGAGATCGAAAGTCGCCAAGTCGAAACGTTGATTAACAACTTCAACGTCCGTATCGAAAACACCGCTCCGTATCGGGCTGACTGGAAGGGTGTCGTCGAAAGCCGGTTCCGTCTTCTTCCGGCCAAGTTCAAAAAGTTCATGCCGGGGTACGTGGAGCCTGACTTTCAGGCTCGCGGCGGTCGCGATTATCGGTTGGACGCGGTGCTGGACCTTCACCAATTCACCCGAATCATCATCGAGTGCATTCTGTTCTACAACAACCATCACGAGATCAAGACCTACGACAAGGATCGTGATGTGGCGGGCGACGGTGTGCCGGCCATCCCCAGTGAATTGTGGGACTGGGGCATCAGGAATCGCTCCGGCGCGCTTCGCCAGTTCCCTCAAGAGTGGGTGAAGTTCAGCCTACTTCCGGTGGGCGAGGCCACCATCACCACGCACGGTATTCAATTTCGGGGGTGCTATTACACCTGCGCCAGGGCGATGGAGGAGCGATGGTTTGATCGGGCGAGACAGAAGGAGCGCTGGACGATCCGCGTCTCTTACGATCCCCGCGATTTGGACATCATCTATCTCCACGACGCAAACCAGAAGTTTGGCTTCGAGGTCTGCACGCTCACCGATCGAAGTCGGGCCTATCGACACCTATCCTCATGCGAGATCGATCAGCAGGTGTTCCTGGAGCGCGGAGGACAAGCGGATCGCCGCGGACCCGCCGTCCGTGCGGGTGCCACCACTGACGCGGCGATCGAGAAGGTCATCCGCGAGGCGAAGGCTCAGGCGCCCTCGATGACGGGCGTCAGCGACGCAAGTCGCATCAAAAATATTCGCGACAACCGTGCAGCGGAGAAGGCGATCAATCGCCAGGCTGAGGTCTTCCGGCTAGGGCGTGCTACCGATCCGGATAGCCCGCCGCCGGCGAACGTCATTACCTTCCCCGGCACCGCGACGGCCGTCGAGGACGACTACAGCTCACTATCCATCGCGGAGATTCAGCTCTGGAGCCAACTCGGCCAGGATATCGGCCGTTGAGATATGTACACCCGCATAACGACTATCACCGACCACGATCCATGTCTCCCCGCTCGGCGACAGGCACGGATGGAGGTCCTGCATCACGGTGTTCATATCGTGGAAGTAGGCGCCGACCATCTCTGGGATCCATGGGCTCCACAGATTGTCGCGCGTCTTATCTAATTTACGCAGGGTCTTCTTTAGAAGGTTCGATCCTTCGGGGGCATCCGAAAACTGCCGTTTGATCTGTACATGAGAACAGAGCGTGGATTGGCGCAGCTCACGATTGTCGTCGCTATCGGCGAGATAGCCGAGCATCCAAAGTTCGACATTGTAGACGTCGGTGTAGTCGAACGAGTTGGGGTAAGGCGGGGAAAAAACCGCCAGGTCTGCGTTCGGCAATCCCTTCAGGGCCGTTCGGCAATCTCCTCGGTGAAGATCGTAGTTGCGCTCACTTCGATGCCGATAGCTGTGCACTTCGACGATCGCTTTCTGGGCACGCTCTTTGAAGATGCGATCCACATAAGGTGTGGAAATCGGTCGATCTTCCCAGTTGCGGCGATAACGTCGCCCTTTGCCATTGACGATGATGTTGCTGACCTGCACCAGCATGCCGCCCAGAAGTGCGCGAAAGAACCGGCGATGCGTGGAGTCCTGTAAACCATCGATCGCGTCTAGATACGCTCCAAGGCGCCCCGCCACGGTTCTATTAAAGACCCAGCGATCGGCTTGATTGGATTGAATGAAGGTCGGCGGCAATCCATCGAATCGACGGATGTTGGATTTTATCCCCTGCATCGTTCTGATGATCTTGGCGAGGCTCTTCGCCAGCGCGTCACCGTCATAGCTGGAAAGCTTGGCTTCGATGAGATCTGCCAGGTAGGGGTTGACCTCCACAGTGGCAGGCCTCACGCCCAAGAACTGGCAAGCGAGGGCGGTTGTTCCCGAGCCTCCGAAGGGATCTAAGCAGGTGCGAATGTCCCTCGCACTTTCCCGCACTGCCCGAGCAACCAGCTCTGGGGCGAATGCTTCCCGTCTAGGAGCATGCGGCGTAGGCCGACTCCTGGCGTCCCGCCTTGCCGAAAGCCCAGCTCCACTAAACGGCATTGCCCCTGGAACACCTTATTGGACAGCTCACGACTGTACTCGCCGGCCATCGCGCGTTTGACGCTTTTCATGATGGTGGCCATGGGGCTGCCATCATTGTCGAAGGGCTCCGCGCAGTAGCACACACGGATGCCGGCGCGCCGGCAGAGGTATTCGTAGTAGGCGCTCTCGTCGGCGTCCTGGAAACGTCCCCACCGACTGATGTCGTAGACCAGGACCGTGTCGAAGCCGGGATGTCCCAGTTGCACGTCGTGAATGAGTTGTTTGAGGGCATCACGCCCCTCCAGGCTCAATCCACTTTTGCCCTCATCGGCATAGGTCCGGACTACGGTCATGCCGTGCTGCACGGCATAGCGGCCCAGGGCTTCACGCTGATTCTCTGTGGAATAGCGCTGATGGTCCGTAGACATGCGGACATACTGGGCAACCCGGCCGGGTTGTCGCTCTCCCTGGTGCGACGGTGGCATCCACCCGCCCATGGCTGTGTCTGCGACGAGCCTCTTAACGCGCTGAGAGGCGATCATTAGGAAAAATGTTGGATAATGTCAAGGCATTCCAACACTTGAGGTGACGCCTACCCGGAGGAAGTCGCGCCAGACCGTCGCCGGCGTGTGGGTGGGAGAACATCTAGCAGTCGTAGGAGCGCGTCTTGCTGAGGACCGTTTAGCGTCCGGAATCGGCTCAACAATTGGATATCCCGAGGCTCCAGCGGGCTCGGCAGATCGTCAGAAACGATCTCCCAAGGATGGCAATCAAGCGCTCGAGCCAAGCGCTGGAGCCATTCCACAGTCAATCGGCGCTTTCCGTTTTCTAGCAAGCTGATTTGCTGGTTAGAGGTATCTAACTTGGCAGCTAACACTTCCAGTGATAGCCGTCGGGCTTCTCGCAATGCTCGGATCCGATTGCTCACACCGTTGGCTTCCATGTTAGAGGGAGGGACAAGGATGATGGCAGCGCCAACGTCGGGGATGTCGGTAGTGCGTTCCTCCAACTGGCGAGTTTGTGGTTAAGTCTTGCACCCAGGGGGGGGGCGGGGCCGTGATGAGAAGAAGGAGTAGCCTTAGTCTTCCTAATGTGCGCCGCCAGGCCGGCTCGGGATGCTATAGTCACGCCGCCCTGGCAATAGGCACTCGCGGCCTATCCCTTTACTCTGTCACCAAGTGACGTTGTTTGTTGACATATATGGTTCCCATAGATGTCATGTTGTTGGTTAGTGTCCATGCGCACCGCGCTAGGCATGCCAGGGCTAGAGTAAAGGAGGATCTACGATGAAGAAATCTGATCGTAAGACCCGCCTAGTCCTCGCGTGCATCAAGCTGGCAGTAGCTCTACTCCAGTTCCTGACTGCACTCGTGGACATGGCATCTAACTACTCTAAAGCCTATGACGCAGAAATGGACTCACTGCTACCAGCTCAAACCTAGTCGATGGGTTTTTGCACCAACGGACGAGGCCAGAAAGACTGGTCAGCGAATCAAGGGCGCAGTCGAGGCTCATTGGAGACCGCCTCATTTTTACTTTCATTTGCGTAAAGGTGGGCATGTCGCCGCAGTGCGTTCTCACATGCCAAGTAAATTCTTCTTCCGAGCGGACATCGATGATTTTTTTGGCCGCGTAAGTAGGTCGCGTATCACTCGATGCCTTAAGTCTTGGTTTTCTTATGCCGACGCTCGGGAAATGGCTAGCGAGAGCGTCGTAAAAAGGCCTGGCCTTGAAGGCTTCGTGTTGCCGTACGGATTTGTCCAGTCGCCCATTCTCGCATCGCTGGCACTGGAGAAGAGCGCGCTGGGCGCGTACCTGAGAAAGCTCAGTAGTCGAGGCGACCTTCGGGTCAGCGTGTATGTGGATGACATCATTATCTCTGGGGATAACGAGAGTGTCCTTGGCGAGGTTGGTGAGCGGCTGATTGATTTGGCTAGTAAAGCGTTGTTTCCTGTGAGCCGGGAAAAGAGAGAGGGGCCGGCGGAGGAAGTTACGGCCTTCAATATTCGCGTCTCGCGCGCTGCGCTTAGGATCACTGATGAGCGGATGGCCGAGCTTCGTTTGAGTTATCAGTCGGCTACATCTGAATTTTCCAGGGCTGGAATTCTTGGCTACGTCGACTCGGTCAGTCCAGCACAAGCCGATTCACTGCGGTAACGCTCTATAGGAAGGGCCTTGCGCTCGCAGTATCGTAAACATGTGGGCTGCCGCCTTTTATCCGTTAAGCTCACTCCGCTTGTGCCCTGCCGTCTGGCTTTTAAGCGCCTCAGTGCACGCATGAGGCTGGCGGTCCCAATCGCACATTGCGAGCCGGGTGGATGGCCGAGTAACCTCAGTTAGACCCTTAGACAGGAAGTCTTTCGATGAAGCTCATGCGTGCCATGGGACCATGGTTATTGATTGCTTTACTGGCTGCTTGCAGCCATCCGGCAGATCCCGCCGTCGACACTACTTCAAAGGCAGCGGCGAGCGATCTTCTAGTGCCACCGTCGCGGGCGGAGGATCTGCCGGCATGGCGCGCATTTGCCGGCAAGGTCATCCTGGCGGAAACCCATGATCAGGATACGCATCCCTATACCTTCATCGTTCCTCCTGGCGATGCTGCTGTTGCCGTCGAAGAGCGCAAGAACATCACTTCGGTCATTCATAGCCTGCTGGACCAGACCGCGGTGCCCAGTAACATGATCGCGGTCACGGGCGCCGATCCTGAGCTTACGGCGGAGGTTGTCGCCGCGGCTTTTCATGATGTGCCGGCGCGGTCGGTGCCGCAGCTGACCGTGCTCTATATCGGTTCCGCCGCCGGAGCGGAGAAAGCCAGGGGCGCCGTGCGCGCCGCAGGTGCGGATCTGCGGCTGCGCGTACTGGCCCCGGCGAAAAGTTAGCGCACGGCAGGCTTGGCAGCTGGCGAGTCCGGCGACAGGGAACGCAGGAACATGATCAAGGCCTGGCGCTCGGATACTGTCAGCGATACCGGATGCCCGCTGGATAAGCCACGCCAGTACACCTCCTGGTCAACGGCATCTTCAAGCGTGGCCACGCTGCCGTCGTGCATATATGGCGCTGTCTGCGCCACATAGCGCAAGGACGGCGTCCGGAACAGGCCGACGTCCGATGGCTGGTGCGTTACCATGAAGCGGCCGGTGGTAGCTAGATCGGCGTGCGCGGCGATCTCGCGTCCCACGGTGGCGCCATCGGTGGCGATCGCGGCGGCCTGCGACGTCAAGGCCGGCAGATTGCGCGCCACTTTCTGCAGGCCGGTGCCGGTGGCGTGAAAGCGGTCGTCGGTGAAGCGTGCGGGCGAACCCTCGATCCGGTGGCAAGAAGCGCAACCGGCTTTTCCACTGAAGATACGCAGGCCTTCACGCGCTTGTTGACTGAATGCCAGCGAGTTGTTTGCGGCCTGGTAACGATCGAAAGTGCTCTCCGGACGCGGCAAAGACCGGAGGTATGTGGCCAATGCCAGGCCGATGCGCGGCCGCCATTCGGACGCATCCGCCTTGGCACCGAAAGCATCGGCCATGCTCTTGCCGTAAGTCGGCGAGCGCATCACCGCATCCAGCGCTGCGTCGTCGCTGAAAGCCAACTCGCGTGGATGAGCCAGCGGGTCGAGGACAGCTTCTTCGAGCTTCTCGCGACGACCATCCCAGAACAGCGCGCCGGCCTCTGGCATGTTCAACAGGCTCGGCGTATTGCGCGTACCGGCAAGACCGAACACGCCGCGCGCAACGATACGGTTATCCGTATAAAAGTGTTCCGGCCGATGACACGTGGCGCAGCTGTTCTTGCCGTCCGCGCTGAGGCGGACATCGAAGAACAATTGCTTCCCCAATGCGATCAGCGATGCCTGATTCCGCGATGGGGCAGGATCGGCTACGGCACGCAGCACCATCAACGACCCGCCCAAGGCAAGCAGGGCGGCAGCGCAAAGCGCAGACAATTTTTGCCCGTGTGAATCCTTCACGACGACGAACTCCTGTCATGCCTCGGCCGCCTCGATCGCAAAAACTTGCTGATTGAAAGGCGTCAGGCTGTCGTAGGAGTATACGGCGCACAAGGATCAGTGACGGCATGGGTCCGCCCATGTCAAAAATCGACAACCGCAAGGGTCAGGCCGATGCTCATGGATGGCGAACGGTGTGCTGCGCGTGCGCGCATTGCTCTTCTGCGCTTTGGCCTGCTGGCCGTACTTCTCTACGCATTTGGGTTGAGCAGCGCTTTCGCGCAGTCGTATATCTACGACGGTAGCGGACGCCTGGTCGCGGCGACGATGGCCGATGGCAGCGGCAGCCAGTACGTCTACGACAACATGGGCAATCTGCAGCAGGTGCTGGATGTTCCCGCCGGCCAGTTGCGCATCTTCGCGTTCGCGCCGAATCATGGCGGGCCGGGTCTGAGCGTAACCATCAGCGGCCAGGGTTTCAGCACCACCGCATCGGCGAACAGCATCAGCTTCAACGGCACGGCCGCCACGGTCCTCTCGGCGACGGCCACGACGCTGGTGACGCAGGTGCCGGCAGGGGCGACCACCGGTCCGATCTCGGTGACGGTCGGCAGCAATACGGCAAGCAGCATCGACTCGTTTATCGTCGATGGCAGCGGACTGCCGCCGGTGATCACTTCCATGACGCCATCCATCGTCCAGGCCGGCACTGCGGTGACCGTACTGGGTCAGCATCTGTCGCCGGTGGCCGGGCAGACCAATGTCACTTTGAATAGTCAGCCGTTGGTGACGACAGCGATCACCGACACCAGCATCACGTTCAATGCACCGGCCAACCTCGGTTCGGGGCGCGTCGTGGTGCAGACCGCCTACGGCACGGCGACCAGTCCCACCGATCTGTTGGTGGTCCCCAGCGGCATCGTCTACACCAATGTCGCTGCAGTGGCTCGCCTTCCGATCGGGAGCGTGCAGGCGATGTCCTTGCCTGCCGGCAAGTACGGCGCGTTCCTGTTCGACGCCACCGATACCCGGATCAATACCTGGCTGAGTCTCCAGCTCAATGCATTAGGCACGGCGACGTCGTTGTCCTACAACGTCTACGACACCAACAATCAGCAGGTGGTGTCCGGCACCTTGTCGCCTTCGTCGCCGAGTCTGCACCTGCCGAAGTTGCGCAAGGCGGGCACGTACTCCGTTTATGTCAGGGGCATCGGCGCGGGTGGCGTCGCGGCTGCGGCGAATGTGACGATGGGATTGGAGGCGGCAACGCCCTTGACCGTGGACGATCCGAATGTCACTCCGGTCATCACCACGATCAACAGTCAGTCGAAGCGACTGCTCTTCAAGGCCATTACCGGGCTGGTGCTGCAGGTGCCGGCCGTGGCGACGACACCGCAAGGGCAGAACGTGGTGGTGTCAGTGAATGATTCGGCGGGGGCACAAGTGGTCACTGCGACGAAGTCGACGGCCACCACGCTGAACATGCCGGCATTGAAGGCCGACGCTGACTATCTGGTGACGGTGGGGCCGTCATCGAGCTCGACGGAGAATGTATCCCTGCAGCTCACCAGGCAGCCGGGCGGCGAACTGATCATCGATGGTCCGAGCCTCTCGACCACGGCGGGGCCTGGGCTCAATGCGTACTACACATTCACCGCGGCGCCGGGGGATAACCTTGAGCTGGCTCTGAGCAGTATCAAGAACTCCGCTGGTACGTATACGTCGTCGAACACCAAAGTGTTCGATCCGAAGGGCAACCTGATCGCTTCGAACAGTACCTGCGAACAGGTCAATCCAGGTTCGAGCTGCCGCCTCGGGCTGTCCAATCTTGCGGGCGGGAAGTACTCGGTGATCGTGGGCTCGGACAGCCTGACCACCATGAACTATCAGATCACTTTGACGCGTGATCTGGTGGCCGGTTTGACGTCGGGCCAGTCGCAGTCGATCAGCCTGACGCGGCCCGGGCAATCCATCCGACTGCCGTTCACCGGCGTCGCGGGTCAGTACTACGCGGTCTCCATCACCAACCCCGTGACCACGCCCACGGGCGGCAACCTCACAGTGACGGTCTTCAAACCGGACGGCACGACGCTGGTGACTAGCGGCGGTATCTACAAGTCGGGCGTAATCAACCTGCAGAACGTTCCGGCTAGCGGGACTTACACCGTGCTGGTCCAGCCGGATTATGGCTTGCCCGCCACCGCGCAGATCGGGCTTGCCCCTGGAGCGGTGGCGACAATGACGGCGGATGGCCCCACTCAGTCGCTGTCCGTTGTTGCCGGGCAGAATGGGTACTACCCGTTCACTGCTTCGGCGGGAGACAACTTGGAGTTCGCGTTGAGCGGCATG
>Ga0105237_10000431_pt1 | contig 59607 bp, 56 predicted proteins | sample KBSC24metaG_FD_81520 | JGI IMG/M metagenome (GOLD analysis project Ga0105237, IMG submission 81520) | Corn rhizosphere microbial communities from Kellogg Biological Station, Michigan, USA - KBS C2-4 metaG | ecosystem: Host-associated > Plants > Roots > Rhizosphere > Soil | place: Michigan, USA... | reverse complement strand
GAGGAGTACGCGAAGATCGGCACGGAGCGCTCCACCGGCACGAAGGTCGTCTCCGTGAGCGGCAACGTGCTGCGCCCCGGCAACTACGAGGTCGAGCTCGGCGTGCCGTCGCGCGAGATCATCTACGGCCTGGCCGGCGGCCCCCCCGAGGGCAGCGAGATCAAGTGCTGGTTTCCCGGCGGCTCCTCGGCGCCGGTGCTGACGGCCGACGACCTGGACGTGCCCTACGACTTCGACTCGCTGGCCAAAGCCGGCTCGATGCTCGGCTCGGGCGCGATCATCGTCGTCGACGACTCGACGCCGATCGTCGACCTCGCGCTGAAGGTCGCGATGTTCTACCGCCACGAGTCCTGCGGCAAGTGCACGCCATGTCGCGAGGGAACGAACTGGACGGTGAAGATGCTCCAGCGCATCGACGCGGGCGAGGCGACGCCGATGGACCTGGACATCATGGCCTCCGTCCAGGACCACATCATCGGCAACTGCCTGTGCGTGCTCGGCGACGCGATGGCGATGCCGATCGGCTCGATGATCGCCAAGTTCCGCGAGGAGTTCGAGGCGCACATCGAGACGGCGCGGATGCGCGCCAACCTGACGCCGCCGCCGGCGCCCGCCGACGAACGGGCGCTGCTCGCGCACGGGGCGTCCTGATGCCGCGGCCCGAGCACAGGACGATCAGCTTCACGATCGACGGACGCGAGGTGCAGGCGCCGGAGAACACGATGCTCGTCGACGCGGCCAAGCACGGCGACGTCGAGATCCCGGTGTTCTGCTACGAGCCCAAGCTCGGCAACCCGGTCGGCGCGTGTCGCATGTGCCTGGTGGAGATCGAGGGCATCGGCAAGCTGCAGACCGGCTGCTCGACGCCGGTCAAGGACGGCATGGTCGTGCACACGCAGACAGAGCGCGTCAAGGAGGCGCAGAGGTCGGTCGTGGAGTTCCTGCTGATCAACCATCCGCTGGACTGCCCCGTCTGCGACAAGGGCGGCGAGTGCCCGCTGCAGGACATCAGCTTCGGCTGGGGCGGCGGCATCTCGCGCTTCGTCGAGCCCAAGCGCCATTTCGTCAAGCCGCTGGAGCTCTCGCCGAAGATCGCCATCGACCGCGAGCGCTGCATCCTCTGCTACCGCTGCGTGCGCTTCTCCCAGGAGATCTCCGAGGACTACCAGCTCGTGCTGCTGGAGCGCGGCGCGCACTCGTTCGTCTCGACGTTCGACGGGCACCCCTACGTCGCGCCGTTCAGCGGCAACATCATCGAGCTGTGCCCCGTCGGCGCGCTGACGTCGCGCTCCTATCGCTTCCGCGCGCGCCCATGGGACATCGAGGACGCGGGAACGGTCTGCACGCTGTGCCCGGCGCAGTGCAACGTCAGCCTGACCGTGCGCGACGAGCGCGTCATGCGCGTGCTCTCGCGCGAGAACGACGAGGTCGACGACGGCTGGCTGTGCGATCACGGCCGCTTCGCCTACCCGGCGCTGGCGCGGGGCGAGCGCGCCGACGCAGGCGCCAACGCGCACGGCGTGCACCTCGGCATGCGCGTCAGCGAGCCGCTGCTGCGCGACGGTGGCGAGCTGCGCCCGGTCACCTGGGAGCGCGCGCTGCAGGAGGCCGCCGCGATGCTCGAGCGCGCCGGCGCCAAGACCGCGGCGCTGGCGGGCGGCGGCGCGACCAACGAGGAGGGCTTTCTGCTGGCGCGCCTGCTGCGCGAGACGCTTGGCTCGCCGCATGTCGACTCGCGCGCCAACGGCGCGCTTGCGCTCGAGCTGCAGCGCGAGCTCGCCGAGCCGCGCCTGCAGGCGAAGGTGTCCGACCTCGAGTTCGCCCACGGCGTGCTCGTGCTCGACTGCGATCCATTGGTCGACGCGCCGATCCTCGACCTGCGCCTGCGCAAGGGCGCCCGCCGCCATGGCATGAAGATCGAGCGGGTGTCCGGCGAGGGCCTGGACGCGCTGCGCGAGGCGGCGATGCGACTGTCGCAGGCCGGCGAGGAGCTCGTGATCCTGTGGGGCGAGCGCTTCGCCGCCGGCCCCGACGCCGACGAGCGCGTCCGCGCACTGCTGGACCTCGCGGCGGAGCTGGAGCTGGGCACGACCGCCGGGGCGGGGCTGCTGGAAGTCCCGGCCACGAGCAACGGCCGCGGCCTGCGCGAGTCGGGCGTGCTGGCGAACTGCGGTCCCGGCCTCAGCGTCGGCGAGCGCGACGGCCTGGACACGCCGGCGATCGCCGGCGCGCTGGCCGGCGGCGAGCTGAGCGCGCTGTACCTGCTGGAGGTCGACCCGCTGAGCCCGAGCGATCCGTTCGCGGCGGCGGCGAGCGACGACTCGGCCTCGTGGGCGGCCGCGCTGGAGCGCGCGAGCACGGTCGTGGCGCATGCGACGCTGCTTTCGCAGGGCCTGGCCGAGCACGCCAACGTGATCTTCCCGGCGGGCCCCTACGCGGAGAAGGAGGGCACGGTCACGCACCCCGACGGGCGCGTGCAGCGCGTGCGACGCGCCGTGGCGGAGGCGGGCGTCACGCGTCCGGGCTGGCGCGTGATCGCCGAACTGTCGCTGCGCCTCGGAACCGACCTCGACGTCTACAGCGACAAGGAGGCGTCACAGCAGCTGTTCGACGCGGTCGGCTTCTACGCCGGCCTGACGCTCAAGCAGATCGGCGGGCGCGGCGTGCGCTGGCAGGACCGCGAGCCGGTCGCCGCGGGCGCCGGCGCCGGCGAGCACCCGCCGCCGAGCGCGCAGGCGCACAGCGGTCCCGATCGCGACACGCACGCGGCCGACACGGACACCGAAGGCGAGGATTCGCGCACGGGCGAGCCGCGGCAGGCGGGAGGCGAGCGCACATGAGCGGCACACCGCTGGCGCTGGTCGGCTACTACGAGCCGTGGTGGATCCAGCTCATCAAGGCGATCGTGATCTTCGCCGTGGGCCTGCAGCTCGTGCCCGTCGTGCTGCTGGCCGAGCGCAAGCTGCTGGGGCGCTTTCAGAGCCGTTACGGCCCCAACCGCGTCGGTCCCTACGGCGCGCTGCAGCCGCTGGCGGACATCGTCAAGCTGCTGACCAAGGAGCAGTTTCGCCCGACCACGTCGATCGGCTTTTTGTTCGTGCTCGCCCCGGCGATCTCGATCGTCACGGCGGTGGCGGCGTTCGCGCTGATCCCGTTCGGCAACGTGCAGGACATCTTCGGCACGAAGGTGGGGCTGTACGGGCTGGACGTGTCGATCGGGCCGCTGTACCTGTTCGCGTTCGGCGCGGTGGCCTTCTACGGCATCATGCTCGGCGGCTGGTCGTCGGGCTCGAAGTACTCGTTCCTCGGCGCGATGCGCGGCGCGGCGCAGCTGATCTCCTACGAGGTCTCGCAGGGGCTGGCGCTGCTCGGCGTGATCTTCTCGGCGCAGACGCTCTCGCTGACAGGGATCGTGACCGCGCAAAAAGGCATGTGGTACATCGTGCCGCAGTTCTTCGGCTTCTTGATCTTCCTCACGGCGAGCTTCGCCGAGACCAACCGCGCTCCGTTCGATCTGACGGAGGCCGACGCCGAGCTGGTCGGCGGCTACAACACCGAGTACGGGGGCGGGCGCTTCGCGTCCTACTACTTCGCCGAGTACCTCAACGTGCTCGTCGTCTCGGGCATCGTCACGACGGTCTTCCTCGGCGGCTGGCTGCTTCCGTTCGGCATCCACCCGCCCGGCTTCCTGGACCCGTTCATCGTGCTGGGGAAGATGTCGCTGTTCACGTTTTTGTTCATCTGGGTCCGCGCGACGCTGCCGCGCCTGCGCTACGACCAGCTGATGAGCTTCGGCTGGAAGATCCTGCTGCCGCTGGCGACGCTCAACGCGCTGGTGACGGCCGTGCTCGTGGTGGTGACGCACTGATGGCGCAGCCCCCCCGCCAGCCGGGCGCCGGCGCGTCGGTGGCGTCTCCCGAGCCGCAGGCCGCGCACACGGCGAGCCTGAACGTCACGGCTTGGAGCCCCGGCGAGGACGTGATCGAGGTCCAGCGGGCGCCGGCGCCGGGCGCCGCGCGCAGCGTGTGGCGCACGTTCGGCGAGACCGTGCGCGGGCTGATGACGACGTTCGGCCGCTTTCGCGAAACGCCCGTGACGGTGCAGTACCCGGAGGAGAAGACGCCCGTGTACCCGCGCTTTCGCGGTCGGCACAAGCTGCACCGCTTCGAGGACTCGGGCCTGGAGAAGTGCGTCGGCTGCTCGCTGTGCGCGGCCGCCTGCCCGGCCGACTGCATCCGCGTGGTGGCGGCGGAGAACACGCCGGAGAACCGCGTGTCGGCGGGCGAGCGCTACGCGGCGGTGTACGAGATCAACCTGTCGCGCTGCATCTTCTGCGGCTACTGCGAGATCGCCTGCCCGTTCGACGCGATCACGATGGGCCACGACTACGAGCTCTCCGACTACGACCGCACGGACCTGATCTTCACCAAGGAGATGCTGCTGGCCGAGCCGCTGGAGCGCACGCCGCTGAGGAACGAGGGCGAGTGATCGTGCAGGAGGCGGCGAGATGAGCTCGGTGCTGTTCTTCGTCGCGGCGATCGGCGCGATCGCGGGCGCGATCGGCGTGGTGATGCTGAGCAACCCCTTCTACGCCGTGCTGGCGCTGGTCGGGCACCTGCTGTCGCTGGCCGTGCTGTTCTTGCTGCTGCGCGCGGAGTTCGTGGCGGCGATCCAGGTCGTGATCTACGCGGGCGCGGTGATGGTGCTGTACGTGTTCGTCGTCGCCTACGTCGGCGACCAGGCGCAGCCGCTGCGCGAGCGGATCGGCGCGCCCGGCGCGATCGGCTCGCGGCTGCGCCTCGGCGGCGCGATCCTCGCGGGCGCGCTGCTCGTCGAGCTGCTGATCGCGCTGCTGGGCACGGGCCTGCAGGCGATCGACACCAAGGGCGCCGGCTACGCCCCCGGGCCGGAGGCGTTCGGAACGCCGGCCTACATCGGCAAGCTGCTGCTGACGCGCTTCTTGCTGGCGTTCGAGGTCGCTTCCTTCCTTCTTTTGATTGCCGCCGTGGGCGGAGTCGTCCTGGCGCGCCGTCGTCAGGGGCTCGATGAGGAGGAGTCAGCGGACCTGCTCACGCCGATGGACCTGCTGCGCCCCAGCGGCTCCGGCACGATGGCCGAGGGCATAGGAAGGCGCCCGGAGGGCGTCTCGCGTGCTCAGGCGAGCCTGCCGGACGCCCGAGCGAGGTTCCTCTCATGAGCATCGCCTGGTATCTGGCCGTCTCGGCGATCGTCTTCTCGCTCGGCGCGATCGGCGTGATCACGCGGCGCAACCCGCTGGTCGTGCTGCTGTGCCTGGAGCTGATGCTCAACGGCGGAAACCTCGCGCTGATCGCCTTCTCGCGCATGTGGGGCAACGGCGACGGCCAGATCCTGGCGATCGTCGTGATGACCGTGGCCGCCTGCGAGGTGTGCATCGGGCTCGGCATGATCGTGGCGCTGTACCGCCGCCACCTGCCGATCGACGTGGACGAGCTGCGGGAGTTGCAGGGCTGATGAGGATCGAAGATCCGATATCGGCGGCCCGGATGGCCGACGTCCCCATCAAATGCGCCGACCGGATGGAGGCGCGAGCATGACCCAGACGACGTATGGCTGGCTGGCGCTCGCGTTTCCGCTGGCGGGAATGCTGACGATCGCCTTCGGGCGCGACCGCCTGCCCGGGCGCAGCGCGGGATGGATCGGCACGGGCGCGATCCTGCTCGCCTTCCTCGCCTCGCTGGGCGCGCTGCTGACGATGCAGGGCCACGCCGCCGAGCACCGCCAGATGGTTTCATCGCTGTGGAACTACGCCTCGACGGTCGGCGTCGACGCGCAGATGTCGATCCTCGTCGATCCGCTGTCGGTGTTCATGATGCTGATCGTCAGCGGCGTCTCCACGCTGATCCACCTGTATTCGATCTCCTACATGAGCGAGGACAGGGGGTTCAGGCGCTACTTCGCCTACCTCAACTTCTTCGTCTTCGCGATGCTGCTGCTCGTGCTCGCCGGCAACTTCGTGCTGCTGATCGCCGGCTGGGCGTTCGTGACCGCCGCGTCCTACCTGCTGATCTCCTTCTGGTACAGGCGCACGACGGCCACGCGGGCGGGGATCGAGTCATTCGTGATCAACGTCATCGGCGACGTCGGACTGGTCCTTGGCACGTACTTCATTTTCAAGCACACCGGCACGCTGGACTTCCTGGGCACCTTCCATGCCACGGCCGCCGGCGCCTTCGGTCACGGCTCTGACAACGGCGACCTGGTTGCCGGCTGCGTGCTCATGCTCATAGGCGCGTTCGCCAAGTCCGCGCAGATCCCGCTGCACACCTGGCTGCCCGACGCGATGGAAGGCCCGACGCCGGTCAGCGCGCTGATCCACGCGGCGACGATGGTCACGGCGGGCGTGTACCTGATCGCGCGCATGCACCCGCTGTTCGAACTGGCGCCGGCGGCGGAGGACGTGGGCGCGATCGTCGGCGCTGCGACGCTGCTGGTCGCCGGCACGATCGCGCTGGCGCAGACCGACATCAAGCGCGTGATCGCCTACTCGACGATGTCGCAGATCGGCTACATGATCATGGGCGTCTCGGTGGGCGCCTACGCCGCGGGGCTGTTCCACCTGATGACGCACGCGTTCTTCAAGGCGCTCTTGTTCATGGGCGCCGGCTCGGTCATCGGCGCGATGGGCGGCGAGCAGTCGCTGGAGAGGATGGGCGGCTTTCGCAGGGTGATGCCGTTCACCTACGGCTGCTTCATCGTCGGCGGGCTGGCGCTCGCGGGCGTCCCCCCCTTCTCGGGCTTCTTCTCCAAGGACGACATCCTGCTGATCACCGGCGAGCGCGGTGGTTGGCACTGGGCGCTGTACGTGGTCGGCTACATCGGCGCGTTTTTGACGGCGATCTACACCTTTCGCATGATCTTCCGCGCCTTCCACGGCCAGCCGGCGCCCGAGGCGGTGGAGCTGGAACGCGGCCACCTGCACCACGCCGAACAGCCGACGAACCCTGCGACCGGCGAGGTCGAGGACACCGACGTGGGCTTTCCCGGCCCGTTTCACACGATCGCCGAGCGCGCGCTGCCGATGCGTGTGGCCATGAGCATGCTCGCGCTGGGGGCGTTCGGCGCCGGGCTCGTGCAGATCCCGAGGGTCGACTTCGTGATCGACGACTTCCTCGCGCCCTCGTTTCCCGGCTCGAAGCTGTACGCCGTTCACGAAAGGCCGGGCCTGCTGATCTTCGGGCTCGTGCTCGGCACGGTGCTCGGACTCGCCGGCATCGCGATCGCCTACGGCGTGTGGGTGAAGCGCCCGGGCACGGCGGCGCTCGTACGCGAGCGCCTGCGCCCGCTGTATCAGCTGCTCGCCAACAAGTGGTACTTCAACCAGCTCAACGACGCGCTCGCCGTCCGTCCGCTGGCGGCGATCGGTCGCTTCGCCAACGACACGTTCGAGCGCGTGTTCGTCGACGAGACGCTGATCGGCGGAACGACCGGCCTCGTGCGTGCCGGTTCGGCTGCCGTGCGCGCCGTGCAGAGCGGCTTCGTGCGCTACTACGCGGCACTGCTCGTGCTCGGCCTGGCGGGCGTCGGCTTCTACTTCCTCCTGCAGGCATGAGCCCGCGGACTAGCTGAATGCCGCCGCTTTCGATCATGCTCTGGCTGCCGGTGGCATGCGCGCTGCTCGGCGCGGCGCTGTCGTCGCTGAGCCGCCGGGCGGAGGTGGTCGAGCATCCCGAGATCCCTCCGGAGGAGACGAGCGTGGCGGGTGCCCGGTGGTCGCGCATGAGCATGTCCGGCGGCTTTGCGCTGCTCGGCTCGCTTGGCGCACTGGCGCTGGCGATCGGCTACATCGCCGACTACTCGCCGAGCTCTCACGGGCTCACGCACGTGACCGACTTGGTGTGGATCTCCGAGTTGGGCATCCACTACAAGCTCGGGGTGGACGGCCTGAACGTGTTCATGATCGGCCTGGCGACCTTGCTGTTCGCCGCGGCGGTGATCGCGGCGAACCTGCGCCGGTGGGACCGCCCGCGGCTGTTCTACTTCAACTTCATGCTCGCCGAGTCGGCGCTGCTGGGCGCGCTGCTGGCACAGGACCTGGCGCTGTTCGTCGCCTTCTTCGACCTGATGCTGATCCCGTTTTACTTTCTGATCGGCGCATGGGGCGCCGAGCCCGGGCGGGTGCGGGCGACGATCAAGCTGGTCATCTACACGCTCGTCGGCTCGCTGCTGATGCTCGCCGCGGCGGTGGCGACCGGCGTGCTGGCGGCGCAGCACGGTGGCGGACACATCACCTTCGTGCTGTCCTCGCTGCAGACGCTCGGTCTCGGTCGCGGCTCTGAAGACTGGATCTTTTTGTTCTTCGCAGCCGCGTTCCTCGTGAAGATGCCGGCGTTCCCGCTGCACGGCTGGATGCCCGACGGGTACAAGGCGATGCCGATCGAGGTTCTGATGGTGTTCTCGGGCGTGCTCTCGAAGGTCGGCGCGTATGGCTTCCTGCGCATCGTGCTGCCGCTCTACCCGCAGGCGGCGGCACACTTCCAGACGCTGATGCTGCTGATCGCGCTGGCGTCGATCCTCTACGGCTCGGTTGTCGCCTTCACGCAGACAGACGCGCGCCTGGTCATCGGATATTCCTCGGTGGCCCAGCTCGGCTTCATCACGCTCGGCATCTTCTCGCTCAACCCGCAGGGCGCGCAGGGCGCGCTGCTGCAGATCGTCAACCACGGCCTGGTCGTGGCGCCGGCGTTCTTCATCGTCGCCCTGCTCGCGCAGCGCGCTGGCGGCTCGGAGGACGTCCGCGACATGGGCGGCATCGCCTTCCGCGCGCCGGTGCTGGCGACGATCTTCCTCGTCGTCGCGCTGGCGACGCTGGCGATGCCCGGATCGTCGAACTTCGTCGGCGAGTTTTTGATCCTGCTCGGCGTGTTCAAAGCCAAGCTGGCGATCGCGATCGTCGCGTTCACGGGCGTCGTGCTGGCGAGCGTGTACGCGCTACGGCTGTTCATCCGCGCGATGCACAACCGCGTCGGGCCGAACGTCAAGTCGCGCGAGCTGAGCTTTCGCGACGGCGTCGTGCTCGTGCCGCTGGTCGCGGTGATCGTGTTCATGGCCGTCTACCCGCAGCTGGCGCTGCGCCGCAGCGAAGCGTCGGTGAAGACCGCTATCGCCCCAGCGCGGACGCTGGTCAACGGCCGGCTCCTCAAGACAGAGCTCACCTGTCCGCCGGCATACATCCAGCGCTTTCAGGAAACCGGGCGCTGCGTCTCTGGCTACAACAGACCCGCCGCCACGCTCGACGCCGCCTATCTGCCTCGATGACCTTTCTGCTCGCGACCGCCCACCTGAAAGGCCCGCACATCGACTTCGCGGGGCTGTCGCCGCTGATCGCGCTGTTCGGCGGCGCAACGCTGGTGCTGCTCGTGGGGCTGATCCGCGCGCGCTGGGCGCGCGCCCACCTCGTGCCCGCGCTGAGCCTGGTCGCGCTCGCAGCAACGGCCGGCTTGACGATCTGGCAGTGGAACGCGCACAAGTCGATCGTGTCGGGCGCGCTGCGCACCGATGACCTGTCGCTTGTGCTCAACCTGGCCCTCGCTACGGGCGGCGCTCTGAGCGTGCTGCTGGCATGGCGCTCGCTGGCCGCGCGCGAAGCGGCGCACGGCGAGTTCCATGCGCTGCTGCTCACGTCGATCGCCGGCATGTCGTTGCTCGCCGCGGCGCAGAACACGGTCGCGTTGTTCGTCGGCCTGGAGCTGCTGTCGATTCCCTTGTACGTGCTCTGTGCGAGCGAACTACGCCGCGAGCACTCGCTCGAGTCGGGGCTGAAGTACCTGATCGTCGGCGCCGTCGGCTCGGCGACGCTGCTGTACGGCCTGGCGATGATCTACGGCGCGACCGGCGCGACGGACTTCGACGCGATCGCGCGCGCCCTGGCGAATGGCGACGGCGGCCTGGCAACCGATCCGCTGACGCTGACCGGCATCGCGCTGTGCATCGTCGGGCTCGCTTTCAAGGCGTCCGTCGCGCCGTTTCATCAATGGACGCCGGACGTCTACGAGGGCGCGCCGACGCCGATCACGGCGTTCATGGCGGTCGCCACGAAAGTCGCGGCGCTCGGCGTGTTCCTGCGCTTCTTCGACGTCGCGCTGATCGGCGCGCAGAGCAGCTGGGGGCCGGCGGTGGCCGTGCTGGCGACGATCACGATCCTCGTCGGCAACGTCGGCGCGCTCGGGCAGTCCTCGCTGAAGCGGATGCTCGCGTACTCCTCGGTGGCGCAGGCCGGCTACATGCTGGCGGGTGTCGTCGTCGCGACCCAGCTGGGCGTTCGCGCGACGGTCTTCTACCTGGCCGTGTACGTCTTCATGAACATGGCGTCGTTTGCGGTGATCGTCGCGCGCGAGCGAGAAACCGGCCTGGGCGACTCGATCCAGGCCGTCGCCGGGCTGGGGCGCGAGCGTCCGCTGCTGGCCTGGCCGATGACGATCTCGATGCTGGCGCTGGCGGGCATTCCCGCCACGGCCGGATTCACCGGGAAGTTCTACCTGATCGACGCGGCGGTGTCCGGCGGCTACACGTGGCTCGGAGTGACGATCGTGGTCGGCTCGATGATCTCGCTCGGCTACTACCTGCCGGTGATCGCGGCGATGTGGATGCGCCCGGCGCCCAGCCAGCAGCCGGGGGGCGGAGAGCTGGCGTCTCCCACGACGCCCGCGCCGGCGGGCGGCCAGGCGCTGCCGGCGCTCGCGGGAGGCTCGCCGGAGCTCGACGCGCGCGCGCCCGGGATCCAGCCGGAGCTTGCATTCGTGGCGCTCGTCGCCGGCGCAGCGACGCTGTTCTTCGGGATCGTGCCGCAACCGCTGTTCGACCTCGTGCACCACGCCGGCAGCGCGCTCGGCGGCCTGTTCATCTGAGGCTCGCGCGCCGCGGTGCGGGTGGCGTGGCGGACGGCGCGCCTGGCCGGTTCGGCGCGGCTGCGGCGAAGCAGCGCGGCCACGCCGCCGCGGCAGCGTCTCTAGAGTTGCACCATGAACGCCGCCAGCGAGGGTCCGTTCGGCATCCTGCTGGACATCGACGGCGTGCTGTACGTCGGCGACGAGCCGATCGAGGGTGCTCACGCGGCGCTCGGAGAGCTGCGTGAGCTTGGCGCCGGCGTGCGCCTGGTGACGAACACGACGTCGCGCTCTCGCCGCGAGGTCTGCGAGCACCTGCAGCAGCTCGGCTTCGAGGTGACGGTCGAGGAGGTGCTGACGCCCGCTGCGATGGCGTTGCGCCACTGCGAGGAGCGCGGCTATCGCGCCGTCGAGCTGATCGTCAGCGACGGTCTGCGCGAGGATCTCGCGCAGTTCGACCGGAGCGCCGGCGGCGAGCCGGTGGACGCCGTGATCCTCGGCGACGTCGGCAAGCGCTTTGACGCGGAGCTGCTCAACCGGGTCTTTCGCCTGCTCATGGACGGCGCAGAGCTGGTGGCGCTGCAGCACAACCGATACTGGCGCAGGGCCGACGGCCTGGCGCTGGACGTCGGCGCGTACGCGGCCGCGCTGGAGTACGCCACACGGCGCGAGGCCGCGGTCGTGGGCAAGCCGGCGGAGGCGTTCTTTCAGGCCGCGATCGTGGACATGGGCCTGAACGACGCGGTGATGGTCGGCGACGACGTCGAGGCGGACGTCGAGGGAGCGATGGCGGCGGGCCTGCCGGGCATCCTCGTGCGCACGGGCAAGTACCGCCAGGACGCGCTGCCGCCGGAAGTCACGCCGACGGCGATCGTCGACTCGATCGCCGACGTGCCGGGGCTGCTGGCGCGCATCCTGCCCGGGTAGGCCTGCGCCGGACCCGACTGCGCGGGCCTCCACACGAGTCGGGCTCACCCATGGAGCGACGGCGTGTAGGAGATCCCGACGATCGCGCCCTCCGGCGACTGCAACCTCGCCACCGTCTGCCCCCACGGCTCCTCGCGCGCTGTATGCAGCAGCTCGTAGCCGGCCTGCTGCAGCTCCTGCGCCGCCGCGCCAACCGCTTGCGCGTCCGCGACGTCGAACTCGATGCTGACCTGCGGGACCGGCCGCTGCGCCGGCCACTCGGTGGTCCCGAAGCACGCCTCGGCGGCCTGTGACAGCGGCCAGACGCCGAAGTGCTTGCAGCCGTGGATCTGTTCGCTGTGCTGGTACTCCTCCTCGCCGGCCCCGCCCTCGAGTGGCAGCCCGAGCGCCTCCGCGTACAGCTTGCGGCTGGCGGGCGGATCGGGCGCGATCACCGCCAGGGTCGAAAGGAACTCGATCTTCACGTGACCTCCTCGGCTCAAACGGCCTGCGCCTGAAACAGCTGCTGGTCGGGAATGCGCCGGATCTTAGTGCGCTTGGGCGCGCCGAAGCCGGCCTCTGAAAGGAAGCCGGCGAGCTCGTCGGGACTGTGCAGGTCCGCGCCGGAGGTCAGATGGAAGAACAGGCCCAGGGCAGCGGCGGACGCTCGCTGCTGCTTGGCGTCCGAGCGGAACATGTCGAGCACGGCGACGGTCGCTCCGGGCTTCATGGCGGCGCGCACGCGGCGCAGCAGCGTGACGATCTGCTCGCCGGAGAGGTGGTGGACGATGTCGAACACGAGCGCGCCGTCGTAGGGGCCGCCGAGCTCGGACTCGAACATGTCGCCGTCGCGGTGCTCGACGCGATCGCTCATGCCGGCCTTGGCGATGATCTCGCGACCGACGCGCGCGCTGCCGGGCAGATCCAGGACGGTCGCGCGCAGCGTCTCGTGGCGCTTGCACAGCTCGGCCGAGAACCAGCCGTGCGCGCCGGCCACGTCCAGCAGCGCCGTCGGCCGCTCGCCGAGGCGGATCGCCTTGGCGACTTCAGCCGCCGAAAGGCGGGCCAGCTCGTACTGGCCGGTGATGTACAGCCGCCAGTAGTCCTCGTCCTCGGCGGCCTCGCGATGGATCTCGAAGCTTCCGCCGTCGCGCACGATCCGCTCCAGGTCGCCGTACCACTGCCAATAGGTCGTCGTGTGCTCCAGCCACGTGCCGATGTAGCTGTCGGAGGCGGGGTCCAGCCACTTGCGCGAGCGCTCGAGCATGGAGAAGGTGTGGCCGTCCTGCTCGAGGATGCCCAGGCCGGCGAGGTTCTCGCAGAGCAGGCGCGTGCCGGCGACCTGCAGCTCGAGCTCCTCGGCGACGCGCCCGGCGGTCGCGGGGCCCTTGAGCAGCTGCGCGAACACGCCGAGGCGCTGCGCGACGCCGACCACGCGGCCGGCGACCATCCCGTACATCGCGTAGGCGCCGGGCAGCGGCACGAGGTTGAGCGAGATGGCCAGCCGCTCGAGCAGATCGTCGGCTCCGGGCTTGATGCGCATCGTGCGAGCACCCTACAGCAACGCTCGCAGCAAACGTCACAACCGTCCGGACGCCTCGGCGGCCTGTTCGGCTTCGTGCAGCTGGCGCTCGACGAGGTCCAGCCCCGCCTCCCAGAAGCCCGCGTCGGCGAGGTCGATGCCGACGATCTGGGCAAGCTCCTGGGGGCTGCGCGAGCCGCCCGCCGCGAGCAGCTGCAGGTAGCGTGGCACGAGCTCGGCGCCGGTCTGCTCGTAGCGCTCGTACACCGACAGCGCCAGCAGCTGCCCGTAGGCGTAGGCGTAGACGTAGCCGGGACTGCCGATGAAGTGCGGTATGTAGGACCACCACGAGCGATACCCCTCGGTCAGCTCGACGGAGTCGCCGAGCAGCTCTGACTGGCTGTCGGCCCACAGCTCGCCGAAGCGCGCGACCGACAGCTCTCCCTCCTCGCGGCGCGCCGTGTGCACGAGATCCTCGAAGCGGTTCATGGCGACCTGGCGAAAGACCGTGGCGATCGTGTCCTCCAGGTTCTCCGCCAGCAGCGCCAGGCGCGAGACCGGCGAGGAGTCCTCGGCGAGCAGGCGCGAGAAGACGATCGTCTCGCCGAACACGGAGGCCGTCTCGGCGAGCGTCAGCGGCGTGCTCTGGTGAAAGACGCCCTGGCGCGCGGCGAGCGAGAAGTGCACGCCGTGGCCGAGCTCGTGCGCGAGCGTGAGCACGTCGCGCCGGCGCGCGGTGTAGTTGAGCAGCACGTACGGCTTGGCCGAGGGCACGCCCGAGGCGCAAAAGGCGCCGCCGCGCTTGGCCGGGCGCACGGGAGCGTCGACGCGGCGCTCGTCGAAGAAGCTGCGCGCGACCTGGCCGAGCTCGGGCGAGAACGACGTGTAGCAGTCGAGCACGATCTCGCGCGCGCGTGCGAAGGGAAAGCTGACCTCGTCCTCGCTGACCGACGCCATCCGGTCGTAGTCGGCCAGGCGATCGACGCCGAGCAGCCGCGCCTTCAGCCGATACCAGCGGCGCGGGATCTCATAGCGCCCGCGCACGGCCTCGATCAGCGCTGCAACCGACTCGTCGCTGGCCTCGTTGGCCAGGTTGCGCGCCGCCAGCCAGCTCGGATAGCGGCGCAGCCGGTCGTCGATGCTCTTGTCGGCCAGCAGCGTGTTGAACAGGAACGCGCGCGTGCGCAGCCCCGGCGCGAGCGCCTCGCTGACCGCCAGCGCCGTCGCGCGCCGCGCCTCGCGGTCGGGCAGCGAAAGGCGGCTGAGCGCGATGTCGAGCGCGACCGCTTCGCCGTCTTCAGATGCCGGCGACTGCGCGCCGCGCTCGCCGTCCTTGGCGCCCTCGCCGCCGTCACCGTCGGCCGGCAGGCGCACCTCGATCGCCGACGTCAGCTCCTCGAACAGGCGCGTCCACGCGCCGGCGCCGGTGAGCGCCTTCTCGGCGAGGATCTTCTCCTCTGGCTCTGACAGGAGATGGTCGCGGTAGCGGCGCACGTTGCGCAGGTGATGGCGGCAGAAGTCCAGGCCGTCGCCGCCAAGCAGCTCCTGCGCCCGCTCGTCGTCCAGCGCGGCCCACTCCAGGTCGAAGAACAGCAGCGTCGTCTCGATCTCCGTGCCGCGCTCCTGGGCGACCTGCAGCAGCGCGCCGTTGGCAGGATCGGCGGTGTCGGTGGAGAAGCGCAGCGCCGCGTAGGTGCCCGCCCGCCCGACGAGCTCGTAAATCGCGGCGAGCTGCTGCATCGCCTCGCGCAGGCGCGCGCCGTCGAGCTCGTCGAGCTTGCCGGCGTAGCTGGCGGCGAACTCCTGCGAGCGCTGCAGCGCCTCGGCGAGCCGGCGCTCGACGCCGTCGGGCCCTTCGCCGTCGACGAGCGGTTCGAGGTCCCACGCGGTGGCCTGGAGCTCGGGATCGGTTGACTCGCTTGCCGTCACGGCCATCGGTTGCCAGCTTATCCAGGCGCCCGCAGTGAGCCGCGGGCGCGGCGTCGAGCAGGGGCGCGTGCGACTCGGACGAGATCGCGCGCATCATCCCGAGCTCGCGCGCGCTCGCAGATCGACAGGATCGGTGGCTCCAGCTACGTCCGGCTCGCGCCCTAGAGTCGTCCGCCCGATGCACGAGACGACACCTCACGTCCACTTGATCGCCCGCCCATCGATCGACGTCGAGGGGATGCGCGGCTATCTGGCGGAAGTCGGCGGGGAGTCGTGGCTGCAGCGGAGGCTCGATGAGTCCGCCGGCGCGCCCAACGGCGGCGAGCTGGTCGTGGAGTTCGGCGGGCGCGCCTGCTATCGCAGTTGGGAGCCCGGTCTGAACCCCAACGTGACGAAGGTCCGCACCGACCAGCGCGAGTACTTTGCCAACATCCTGCGCTCGGCGCACGGCAGCGTGCTGGAGCACGCCAGCTACTCGTTTGCGCTGCGCAACGTCTCCCGGGTGTTCTGCTACGACGCGAAGACCGAGGTGCTCACCGAAGATGGATGGAAGAGGTGGCCCGACGTTGATGGATCTGAGAGGTTCGCGACTGTTGACCCGGACAGCGGATCTCTCGAATACCAGCGGGCGACCGAGCACTTCGTCGGAGACTACGACGGGGAGATGTACAGGGTCCGCTCAGAGCAGGTCGACCTGTTGGTCACGCCCAACCATCGGATGTGGGTGAAGGCTCACGACACGCAGGCGAACAAGCGCGGAGAAGAGCCCTACCGTGTGAGGCTCGCGAGCGAGATTTTCGGCAGACGCGTCGCGTATCAAAAGACGGCCACCTGGCACGGCCAGGAAACCGGGACCGTTGAGATTCCAGGCACGAAGCGCATGTGGAAGGCCCGTGACCGCGCTACGAACACCACCCGACACTACGTCGGCTCGGCGTTTCCGCTCAAGGAGTTTGCTCGGTTTCTTGGTCACTGGCTGGCGGAGGGGAGCTTGAACGGACACCAGATCTGCATCGCCCAGAACCGTGGCGAGCAACTGAAGGCGACCGCTCAGAACATCCGAGCGATGGGGCTTCCTGCCTACGAGGTGGCCACCGGACCTGGCGCGGTCCGTACCCAAAACATTGCGCTGCGCGACGCTCTAGCCACTTGTGGACGGCTGGCGCACGAGAAGACCATCCCCCGTTATGTCCACGACTGGGGACCCTCGATCCTGCGGACATTTCTCGAGGCGTACGTCGATGGCGACGGTCGCCGCCGAAGCGATGGAAACCACAGCGTCATCTACACGACCTCGTCGCGAATGGCAGACGAGCTTCAGGTGCTTGCAATCAAGGCTGGCTGGTCGGCGAACATTCGTGTCGACGACAGGACCGGGTTGGAGCGCGTGATGCCGAGCGGACAGAGGTTTAGGAATGCACGCCCCTGTTACATCGTCTCGCTGGTTAAGGCCCGAACGCACCCCCTCGTCAACCACAACGGTGCCAAGAGCGACTCATGGGAGCCGTACAAAGGGAAGATCTACTGCGTGAAGGTCCCGAATGGCCTGCTCATCGTCCGTCGTAACGGAAAACCGGTGGTGTCAGGAAATACGCATGAGCTCGTACGCCATCGCGCGGGCTCAGCCTTCAGCCAGGAGAGCCTGCGCTACGTCCGCCTGGCGGACATCGGCTTTCGCGTGCCTCCGGCGCTGGAGCCGGTGCGCGAGCAGGTGCTGGCGATCGTCGAGCAGCTCGAGGAGTTTCAGGTCAAGGCAGCATCCGAGCTGGGCATCGACGAGGATGGCATCCCCTTCCACGTCAAGAAGGAGGTCACCTCGGCGCTGCGCCGCCTCGCGCCGCTCGGGCTGAGCACCGACATCATCTGGACCGCCAACGCGCGCACGCTGCGCCATGTGATCGAGATGCGTACCGCGCCGGGGGCCGAGGAGGAGCTGCGACTGGTGTTCGATCAGATCGCCCGCACGATGCAGGCCGAGGCGCCGGGCCTGTTCCAGGACTTCACGCTCCAGGACGACGGCTCCTGGGTGCCCGAGCACCGCAAGGTCTGAGCGCCTACCGCCAGCGAGCGACCCGGCCCGCTCGCTCGCGTCGTGTTCGCGTTCAGGGTCCGAGAGTCACCAGCTCGAACTGGATGGCTTGGCGCTCCACCTGCGCGAGGCCCATCGTGCGCTGGGGCTGGCGACGGCGATCGGTCGGGCTGCCCGGGTTGAAGATCTGAAAGCCCTCCTCGGCCACATGCAGTGGGATGTGCGAATGGCCGAACACGACGGCGTGCGCGCGGGGAAAGCGCGCGCGCAGCCGAGCCAGACGACCACGCGCCGCGCCGGTGTCGTGCGTCATCGCCACGCGGACTCGATCGATCTCGACTTCCAGCTCGCCCGGCAGGCGCCGCACGAGCGCCGCCTCGTCGACGTTGCCGTGCACGGCGACGACCGGCGGCCCGAGCGCAGCCAGGTCGTCGAGCGCCGCCTCGGTCGAGACGTCGCCGGCGTGCAGGATCAGCTCGGCGGCGTGCAGCTGCGCCAAGCACGGCTCGGGCAGGCGGCGGCCTGCACGCGGAAGATGTGTGTCGGCGATGATCGCGATCAGCATGCCGAGCGCGCGAGGCGCAGGTCGCTGACAAGGGCCACCTCGGCGGCGTGCCTGTCGTCGGCGTCACGCTCTCGCAGCACCGAGGAAGGATGCGCTGTCAGCAAGGCGGCCGGCGCGAGCTCGCTGTCGATCAGACGACCGCGATCGCGCGCGATGCTGAGCCCTTTGCCGAGCAGCGCGTGGCCGGCGGTGAGCCCGAGGCACACGAGCACGCTCGGACGCACCGCCGTGAGCTCGGCGTCCAGCCACTGCCGACAGATCGAGATCTCCGCGGCGTCGGGTCGCTGGTGGATGCGACGCTTGCCGCGCTGACGGTACTTGAAGTGCTTGACGACGTTTGTCACGTATACCTGCTCCCGCGCGATTCCGGCCGCTTCCAGCGCGCTTTCGAGCAAGGCACCGGCCGGGCCGACGAACGGGCGGCCCTCGCGATCCTCGCGATCGCCGGGCTGCTCGCCGACGAGCATCAGGCGGGCCCTCGCCGGCCCCTCGCCGAAGACGACCTGTGTTGCGCCACGCCACAGCTCGCAGTCGCGGCAGGCCGCCGCACGCAAGCGCAGTTGCTCCAGCGAGACCCGCTCGCTCGCCGTCACCCCTCGTCTCCTTGCGCGAGCTCGGCCAGCCGCCTCGCGAGCCACCGCGCGTTGCGCGGCGCGAAGGCCTCCCAATCGTTGTTCAGGTACACAAACTGCTCTTGCTCGGAACGCCACCGGTGCAATCGTCGGGCCCACGCCTCGAGCTCGCGCTCTGAGTAGTTGCCGCGCCGCCCGCGGGCCCCGTAGTGCAGGCGCACGAAGCCCCACGCCGCAGTCGGCTCGTGGGTCTGAAACGGACGCTGCGGATGATCGCCCAGGACCAGCGCCGCGCCATGGCGATGCAGCAGCGCATAGACGTCGCTCGTGAACCAGCTCGCGTGGCGGAACTCGAAAGCGTGCCGCCCCGGCGGCAGCTGCTCCAGCGCGGCGCCCAGACGCTCGTCGTCGCGGTGAAAGGTCTCGGGCAGCTGCCACAGCACCGGGCCAAGGCGACCGGCGTCGATCAACGGCTCAAGGGGCTCGTAGAAACGAGCGATGCCGTCTCCGATGCCGTTCAAGCGCTTGACGTGCGTCAAATAGCGGCTGGCCTTGACCGCGAACACGAAGCCATCCGGTGTCTGGGTCACCCAGCGCGCGACGGCGTCGCGCTTTGCCAGCCGGTAGAAGGTCGAGTTGACCTCGACGGTGTCGAACAGCTGCGCATAGCGCGACAGCCAGTCGCGCGTCGCCAGGCCCTGCGGGTAGACCAGCGGCCGCCACGAGCCGTAGTTCCAGCCCGAGCAGCCAACGCGCGCCGCTCGCAGGCGCGGCGCGCGTGCGGTCGGCGCAGCAGCGCCTGCGGGTGCCGCAAGCGGCGCCAGCCGCTCAGTCCTCCTGCGCCTGCATTTCCTTGACGCGGGCCTCGAGCTGCTCGGTGACCGCGGGGTCGCGCAGGGTGGTGACATCGCCGAGCGCGCGCCCCTCGGCGATGTCGCGCAGCAGCCTGCGCATGATCTTGCCCGAGTGCGTCTTGGGCAGGTCGTCGGCCCAGATGATCCGCTTGGGACGGGCGAACTTGCCGATGCGCTCGGCGACGGTCGCGCGAATGCCCTCGACCGTCTGCTCGTCGCCGGCCAGGTCTCCCTGCAACGTGACGAAGGCGACGATCGCCTGGCCGGTGTCCTCGTCGTGCTGGCCGATCACTGCGGCCTCGGCCACGTCGGCATGGGCGACGATCGCCGACTCGACCTCGGCCGTCGAGAGCCTGTGACCGGACACGTTGACGACGTCGTCGATGCGCCCGATCACCCACAGGTAGCCGTCGGAGTCTTGGCGGGCGGCGTCGCCGACCAGGTAGGTCTCCTTGCCGAAGCGCTTGAAGTAGGTCTCGACGAAACGCTCGGGCTCCTTGTAGAGCGTGCGCAGCATCGACGGCCAGGGTTGCGTGAGCACGAGCAGGCCCTGGCCCTCGCCGATCGGCTCGCCGGTCGACTCGTCGCGCACCTCCGCGAAGACGCCGGGGAACGGATGAGTGGCCGAGCCTGGCTTGGTCTGCGTGATGCCCGGCAACGGCGTGATCATGATGCCGCCGGTCTCCGTCTGCCACCACGTGTCGACGATCGGGCAACGTTCGGCGCCGATCACCTTGTAGTACCACAGCCACGCCTTGGGGTTGATCGGCTCGCCGACCGAGCCGAGCAGGCGCAGGCTGCTCAGATCGTGCTTGCCAGGCCACTCGGCGCCCCACTTGATGCACGCGCGAATCGCCGTCGGCGCGCAATAGAGGATCGTCACGCCGTAGCGCTCGACGATCTCCCACCAGATGCCCTTGTCGGGGTAGTCGGGGGCGCCCTCCCACATGACCGACGTCGCGCCGTTGGCGAGCGGGCCGTAGACGATGTAGGAGTGACCGGTCACCCAGCCGACGTCGGCGGCGCACCAGTAGACGTCGGACTCGGGCTTGAGGTCGAACACGTAGTGATGGGTCGCCGCGACGCCCGTGAGATAGCCGCCGGTCGTGTGCAGAATGCCCTTGGGCTTGGCGGTGGAGCCTGACGTGTAGAGGATGAACAGCGGATGCTCGGCGTCCAGCGGCTCGGGCGGACAGGCCGGGTCGGCGGCCTGCACGATCTCGTCGTAGTAGACGTCGCGCCCCTGCTGCATCTGACAGGGAGTGCCCGAGCTGCGCACGACGACGATCTTCTGCAGCGTGATCAGATTGCCCATCACCTCGTCGACGCGGTCCTTGACCGGCGCGGTCTTGCCCTTGCGGACGGCGCCGTCGGCCGTGATCAGAAGCTTCGCCTCGGAGAACTCCATGCGCTCGCGCACGGCCTCGGCCGAGAAGCCGCCGAAGACGACGTTGTGCGGCGCGCCGATGCGCGCGCAGGCCAGCATCGCGACGATCACCTCGGGAATCATCGGCAGGTAGATGCCGACGACGTCGCCCTTGGTCACGCCCTGGTCCTTCAGCGCGCTGGCGAAACGTTCGACGTCGGCGAGCAGCTGGGCGTAGGTGATGTCGCGCTCGGAGCCGTCCTCGCCGCGCCAGTGAAAGGCCACGCGGTCGCCGCGCCCGGCGATCACGTGCCGGTCGAGGCAGTTGTAGGAGACGTTCAGCGTGCCGCCGGTGAACCACTTGTAGAACGGCGGGTCGTCGTCGTCGAGCACGCGCGTCCACTTCTGAAACCAGTCGAGCCGCTCGGCTTGGGCGACCCACCACGCTTCGGGGTCGGCGGCGGCCTGCTCGTAGACGGCGGGGTCGTTCAGCAGCGCCTGCTCGCGGAAGTCGCTCGGAGGCTCGAAGGCCTCGACTTCGAGTAGCGCCGCGAGCTCGTCGTCGAGCGCCTGGCCTGATGGTGCGGTACTGGGTTCGGTCGACATCGCTGCTGCTCCTCTCGCTCGAAGTCTCAGACTTCTGGCGGCCATTCTCCCACCGGCGCGCCCGTCGGCGGCGCGCCGGTGGTTGCGGGCCCGGGTTCGGTCAACGCACGCGCTGCGGTGGGGCCCCCGCCGTCAGCGGCACGACGGGCAGCACGGTGCGACCGAAGGTCGAGTTGGTCACGGCGGCGAACGACGCGTACCACGCTGCAGCCGCGGTCGCCAGTCCGAGGTAGCCGCCCCAGTGGGTGACGGTTTCGTGCGCGCCGGTCTCGCCGATCGCGAGCAGCACGAACGTCGCGGTCAGCAGCACGAACACGAGCAGCACCGCGCCGCTCGTGCGCATCGCCGCGACGGTCATGTACGCGGTGAAGATCGCCCATGCCCACAGGTATAGGCCGACCGCGTGCCCGGCGTCGCCGCCGATCTGCTTTGCATAGAACGCCTCGAGCGCCCAGAACGAGATCCAGAAGCCGCCGAACGACGAGAAGGCGACGGCGCCGAAGGTGTTGCCGTTGCGGAACTCCCACATGCCGGCGAGCAGCTGCACGATTCCGCCATAGGCCAGGGCGAGCCCGAGCACGACGGGCACGCCCTTGCCGTTGACGAGGTTCGAGTTGAACATCGACAGTACGAACGTGGTCATCGCAAAGCCCGCCAAGCCGAGCGGCCCCGGGTCGGCCGGTTTCCAGCCGACCGCCGGCTGGCCGTCTTCACGCCCGATGTCAGGCCGCGTCGGGTCTTGGCGGTGGACCGTTGCTGCCTCCATGGAAGCCTCCTTCCCACGCCCGATGGTGGCGAGGTGACGCTGATCGATCTATCTCAGAGCTCCGAGGGAGACGCAATCGACGTGCTCCGGGGTCGCTCTATGGATCACTATTCCCGATCAGGCAATCTGCTAATCATCGATTGCGGGCCCGGCGAACGGGAGCTGTGCGGCGCGATCAGCCGCGTGAGCCGCGCCTGCGCTTGCGCGAGGTTCGACCGGAGCTCGGCTTCGTCGGCGCGGGGGCGACGTCGCCGGCGCCGCCGGTCGCGAGCGCCGGCTGGGGCCCGGCTGCGCCTTCGCGCATCTGCGCACGCGTCGGCCATGGCCGAGCTTCGCCGGACTCCCATGCCGGCGGCTGGCCGTTGGGCCATTTGCCGATGTACAGGATGCCCATGGCGACGAGCCAGAAGGCCGGCACGACCTCCAGCGTCGCTCCGCCGATCGGCAGGAAGATGAGGATGCCCGTGAAGATGCCCAGCACGCCCATCCAGCGGGTGACGAGGCCGACGCGCATGGCGTTGACCACCACCACGATCATCGCGACAGCCAACGCCAGGCCGGCCAGCAGGTCGAAGTACTGCGTGATGACGTTGGCCGTGCCCTTGGTCAGCGCGTTGTCCACCGCATGGTTGGTGAAGTCGTGCCCGACGGCGAAGTTGTGCGTTTCGACGGCGAGCACGGCCTGATGGACGACGCTGATGATGGCCAGCGCGATGCCGCCCACGAGGATCAGCGGGCGCGCAGCAGGCCAGGTCTGCGGCCGGCGAAAGCGCGCCGCGTCGACGAGCAGCAGCAGGACGAGCGTCAGCGCGCCGATCGCCACCGCCGCGAGCACGCTCGCCGCGATCAGCGAGGTCGCGTGGTGGCTGAAGAATTTGACTTCCGGCGCGCGCGGGCTGACGGGCGGGTTCGCCACCCCGGAGAGCGCGGGCGCGAGGCCCTGCAGCAGGCCGACCGAGGGAGCGCCGTTGAGCGTCGAGGCGGTGATGATGCCGCTCAGCAGGTAGAGGATCCCGCCGGCGAAGGCAGGGACCGCGAGGCGGCTGCGCCGCTCGGTCTCGGCGGCGACCTGCTGGGTGATCTCACTCGTGCTGGGCATCGAACAGGGCAGTCTATGATGAGCGCATGGAGAGCGGCGGTCTCGGAGATCTGTTCGGAGACCCCGAGGAGCTGCAGAGGCGCCTCGCGGAGTTCGCCGAGCAGATGCAGGGGCAGCAGAAACTCGCCTGGGCGGACAACGCGATCAAGCTCGCCGTGGACATGACCGTCGCGGCGGTGCAGCGCATCAACGTGCAGGGCAACGCCGAGGCCCAGGCCGAACAGATCCGCACGGTGATGGCGCTGGTCTTCCCCGAGGCGGTCACGCTCGTGCGCGAGGCGCGCGCCGGTCTGCAGTAGCGCGCGGGCGTCAGTAGCTCCCGGCGTCAGTAGCGCGCGCGCAAGCCTCGCGAGCCGGCGGCGTCCGTGCTCGCAGACCGCTCGGGCGCCGCGTCGCCGCGCGCCTGCGCCGGGTCCTCGCCCTGCGCCGCTCGCTCGGCCTCGCGCGAGGCGCGCCCGGCGGAGATGACTTCCTTGAACGAGCGAAAGCGGAAGATGAACACGACGGCGCCGAGACCGACCGTCGCGGTGAAGGCCGCGATCGCGATCTGCTGGCCGACCGAGTAGGCGGCGACGACGGCCGTCGGCGCGCTGCCGGCGAAGACCTTGACGAGCAGCGCCTGCTGCACGCCGGCCCCGCCGGGCGCAAACGGCACGGCGCCGGCCACCTGGTTGACGCCGAAGACCAGCAGCACGTTCTGCACCGAGCCGCCGACCCCGAAGGCGTCCAGCAGGAACCAGAACGCGGCGAAGCGGCAGAGCCACGCGAGCACCTGCAGCGAGACGACTTCGCGCAGGTAGCGCGGGCGATCGCTGAGGATCGTCACCCCCTGACGAACACGCGCCCAGAACGCCTTCACGCGGGCCGACAGGACGGCGAACACGACGAGTCCGGCGACCGCCAGCGCGGTGATCAGAAAGAGCGTGAAGCGGAAGTGCTCGGCGAGATATGAGATTTCGAACGAGTCGAGCTTGGAGAAGTCCGGAGGCTTGGGAAAGACGCCCTGGCTGAAGGCGAAGATCAACACGAACACGCCGACGGTCGCGTCGAAGATCGACTCGACGAAGAAGGCGGCGGCGACCGTCGGATAGCTGGAGTTGGGAATCGACGAGCGCGTGAGAAAGAGCTTGATCACGTCTCCGCCGCGCGCAGGAACGACGTTGTTGAAGCCGACCGCCGCGAAGTACGCCCCCCAGATGCGCCGCCACTGAAAGCGCACCGCGGGGTAGGCCGCGCGCAGGCTGTGGAAGAACCCGCGCGAGCGCAGCGTGAGGTTCAGGCCGAAGAACAGCAATCCGAGCAGCAGCGTCCCCCAGTGCACGGCCGCCAGGTCGGAGAAGAACTGCCCGACGGCGTCGAAGAACGACGTGACGCTGTCGCCGATCGACGCCGATGCGAGCAGTGCGGGCACGACTCAAGCGTACGGGTAGCCCAAGCCGGCCGAGGCCGGCGCGAGCGTCGCGCGGCGCCTTGGGCGCGGTCGCTGCGATAGTAGGCGCATGGCGCCACGCACGCCACCCAAGCGCGGGCTGACCGTCGCGGTGACGGGCCCGACCGGCGAGATCGGCCAGGCGGTCGTCGCGGCGCTTGCGCGCTCGCGCGAGGTGCAGCGCGTGCTCGGCATGGCGCGCAAGCCGTTCGACCCGGCCGAGCACGGCTGGAAGAAGGTCTTCTACACGCGCGGCGACGTGCTCGACCGCGAGGCGGTGGACGCGCTGGTCAGCGGCGCCGACGTCGTCGTGCACCTCGCCTTCGTCATCATGGGCGGCCCGGAGGAGAGCCGTGCGGTGAACCTGCAGGGCTCGCGCAACGTGTTCGAGGCGTCGGTGGCGGCCGGCGCGAAGCGCCTTGTCTACGCGTCGTCGGTCGCCGCCTACGGCTACCACGCCGACAACCCGCAGCCGCTGACCGAGGACGTCCCGGCGCGGGGCACCGACAGCCACTACTACTCGGCGCAGAAGGCGGAGGTCGAGTCCGTGCTGAGCGACACGCTGGCGGGCAGCTCCACCGACGCCTATGTCTTTCGTCCCTGCATCGTCGCCGGCGCCGGCGCGCCGATGCTGATCGACAACCTGCCCTACACGCAGATCTCCGAGCGCCTGCCGGGGCCCGTGGCGCGACTGCTCGACGGCGTGCCGATCCTGCGGCCGGTCCTCCCCGATCCGGGCGTGCCCTTCCAGCTGGTGCACCGCGACGACGTGGCCGCGGCGATGCGCGCCGCGGTCCTCGGACGCGGGTCGCCCGGCGTCTACAACCTCGCGGGCCCCGGACACCTGACGGTCAGGCAGCTCGCGCAGGAGCTCGGCTGGTATTCGATACCGGTGCCCGAGCTGGCGGTGGACGCAGTCGCGGAGACGATCCGCCGCCTCGGCTTCTTGCCCGCGCAGGCGCAGTGGATCAGCGCATTTCGCGAGCCGGTGATCATGGACACGGCCAAGGCGCGTCGCGAGCTGCGCTGGCGCCCCGAGCACGACGCGCTCGCGACGCTGCGCGAGACGATCGCGGCGGCGCGCCTGGAGAGGCTGATCCGATAGGCGACCGTGCAGGCGCGGCAATCGTCGCCGCCGCGTGGCGCAGCGCACAGCCGTAGGCTTTCGCGGGCATGAGCGCCGCCGCACATTCACACTCGGCGGGCTTGACCGGCCCGGCGATCGTCACCGACAGCACGCCATACCTGCCGAGGGGCCTCATCGACGGTCGGCAGATCCATCAGGTCAGTCTGTACGTGGGCTGGGACGGCGACCTGCGCCGCGAGAGCGACTTTGACGATCTCGACGCGTTCTACGCCCGCCTGCACGATTCGGCGAGCCTGCCGACGACCTCACAACCTTCGGCCGGCGACTTTCTCGCCTGCTATGAGCCGCTCGTGCGCACCGGGCGCGAGGTTCTGTCGATCCACCTTGCCGGCGGGCTGTCGGGAACCTGCGCGAGCGCGCGCGAAGCGGCCCGGCTGGCCGCAGAGGCAGGCCATCCGGGGCGCGTGGAGGTGCTCGACAGCCAGACCGGCGCCGGGGGGCTGGGCTGCCTGGTGCTGCTGGCCGCGGAGCTCGCGGACCGCGGCGCGAGCCTGGACGAGATCGTCGACGCCCTCGGACAGGCGCGCGAGACGCTGGACATCTGGTTCTGCCTGGACACGCTGGAGTATCTGCGCCGCGGTGGGCGCATCGGCGCCGCGCAGGCGCTCGTGGGAACCGCGCTGAAGCTGAAGCCGATCCTCACATTCGGCACGGAGATCGCTCCCGTCGGGCGTGTGCGCACGCGCGAGCGGGCGTTCGAGCGGATGGTCGCCTACCTCGACGAGCTGCACGAGCGCGGCGCAAGCGACTGGATCGTCCAGCATGCGCAGTCACCCGGCGACGCGGCCAGGCTGGTCGAGCGGGGCACGGAGATCTTCGGCTTCGGCCCGCTCTTCTGCACACAGGTCGGGCCGGTGCTCGGCGCGCACCTCGGAGCAGGCATGCTGGTCGGCGGAATGACGCGCCCAACCGCCCCGGTCGCGGCGGGCACCTGATCGCGAGCCCGGCCCAGGCGCCGCGTCATGCGCCCGGCGCGGGACGCCGCCTGCAGGCCGTCACCAGGCACGCAGAGCGATCGGTCACCGGGCCCGCCCCGCGCAGCGCGGGACGGGCCGGTGTGTGACCGTCTGAGCTACTTCACGATCTTGATGATGCGCTCCATGCCGATGAGCGTGTGTGGCCTGCCGTCCTGCGTGGGCATGAAGCAGGCCTGCACGTACCACCCGGGCTTGGCGGTGATCGTCGCCTGCTGGAAGGCGCCCGGGGAGATCGGGCCGGCAAATCCGACCGGAGGACCGGACGCGAGCTTTTCCAGACCCTTTTCGTGACCGGTCGCCAGGCCCTTCAGGGCCTTCCGGGCCGCCTTCTTGCTCTTGACCGCGAACCCGATGTCCATGTGCACCAAATTGCCTTCGTTTTCGAAGCGCACGAGCTCGCCGACGTGCAGCACGCTGGGGCCGCGGAAGCCGAAGTCGACCGTCTTCTCCGTGGCCTGGGGAGTCGGCAGCGCGACCGGAGCCGGGGAGGCCGCGACGGCGAAGCTGCTGCGCGGCCATTTGGAGGGCTTTTCGCCTTCGGCGTTCAATGCGACGTACTGACCTGGCGCGAGGTTGGTCTGCGCTTCGGTCGGCTTGCCTTTGCCGGCTTCGGCGTCGAAGACCAGCGAGCCGTACTTGGCGGCGGCGTTGGGGTCGTTGGCCAGCTTGTTGGAGTCCAAGAAGGCATAGAGTTCGGCCAGGCTCACGCCCGGCTTGAGCAGGAACAGCACGACCGACGGTTCCTTGCCGCCGGTGGCGGTGCTCGTGATGTTCACGGCGCCAGCCTGCAGCGCGCCGGACACGCTGATGCTGGTGGCGCTCACGGTGGCCGTCACCGTCGGCAGCGTCGCCGCCTGCGCGGAGCCCGCCGCGAGTGTGGCGCCGCCCAGCGCGGCAAGGCCGAGGGCGGCGGTCGCCGCGGCGAGCATCCGCTTCGGCGACGCAAGACGACTAAAGCTATATGACATCCGTTCTGATCCTTTCGATTGATCGGCGGAACGGCCGAAGCACGATTCCCCCCCAGAGACAATGTGTGACCGGCGAAGCCGACCGGCTGCAAGGCACGCTGCCGTGTCTTCTCGGGCTCCCCCAGCGCGAGGCATGCACCTCTGCGCGCGCAGTATAAGAGGGTGAGCCGCTTTTACAACCCTCGCCCGAGCGCGTGGCGACAGACGGAGCGGAGTCAGACGGTTTGCGCCAGTGCGGCCAGCACAATTGCGTCGTGCTCGGCCGGTTTGACCTTGCGCAGGACCTCGACGACGACGCCGTCGGAGTCGAGCACGAACGTCGTGCGCTCGTTGCCGAAGTACTTGCGCCCATACATCGACTTCTCCACCCACACGCCATAGGCGTCGGCGATGTGGTGGCCCTCGTCGGCCAGCAGCGGGAAGTTCAGCGACTGCTCGTCGTGGAACTTCTTGATCTTCGCGACCGGGTCCGGCGAGATGCCCAGCACGACCGCATGCGCCCGGGCGTAATCGGCCTGATGGTCGCGCACACCGCAGGCCTGCGTCGTGCAGCCTGGCGTGCTGGCCTTCGGGTAGAAGAACAGCACGGCCGGCTGTCCCCTGAAATCTTCCAGGCGAACCGGCCGGCCATCCTGATCCGGCAGCTCGAAGCTCGGAGCGCGATCGCCCTTCTCGATCATCGCCCGATCCTAGCCGTCTTGCCAGTCCAGCGGCCCGTGGTGCTGCGGGCTCGTCGTAGAACTCGCGATAGCGAAGAAGCCGCGGCGCCGGCATACAGCCTTCGACGCTCTCTCGACGTTCCCCCGCGACATCGTTACGCTCGCTCCCGTGCATCCCGGCGGGGGGCGCTCCTCGCTCGGCTGGGGCGTGGGCCGTGAACTGCTCGGACATCACGCGCTCGGTATCCCTCCTGCGCCGCTTCGCGGTGACGCGCGCCAGGCGTATTTCTCCCGGGACGGCTCGCTCACGGCCACCGAGCGACTGCACTAGGCGGTCTGCAGGATCTGACTCAGCGCAGCAGCCGCGACATGCGCCGATCCTTGAGCACGCGCCCGCCGGTCTGACAGGTCGGGCAGTAGGCGATCACATAGTCCTCGAAGTGCACCGCCTCGAGCGTCGTGGCGCAGCGCGGACACGGCTCGCCCTCGTGGCGATGAACCCGCAGCGGCATCGGCAGCTTGTCGGGGATCGGCAGCTCGACGACCTGCTCGTAGTGGGCGATTGCGTCGCCGAGTGACCCGACGATCGCTTCGCGCAGGCGCACGCGCTCGTCCTCGTCGAGGTCATTGGCGCGCTTGAACGGCGAGAGCTCCGCGCGCCAGAGGATCTCGTCGACCCACGAGCGACCGATGCCGGCGATCGTGCGCTGGTCGCGCAGCAGCGTGTGCAGCGGGCGCGGCGCGTCGAGCAGTTCCTCCAGCGGCGGCGGGTCCGGCCACGCCTCCGGCGCGAGCGTCGCCAGCGCGTCGTCGTCCTCGAGCTCGTCGACGCGCAGCAGCTTGACCCAGGCGGCCTGCTTGGAGCCGAACTCGCGCAGGCGCAACTCGCGCCCGTCGGTCAGGCACACGAGCAGCCGCGAGGTCCGGTCGCGCGGACCGGCGCGCTTGTCATACAGCTGCAGGCGCCCAGCCGACATCAGGTGGATCAACAGCGCCAGGGCGCCGGTCGTCTGCACGATCAGGTGCTTGCCGCGACGGCGCACGCCGGTGACGCGCTCTCCCGTGAGCGCGCCGAGCGGCGGGTCGAACGTCTTCAGCGCGTTGATGCCGGGGGCCAGCGCGGACTCGATCTCGCTGTCGCGCAGCGCGCCGTCGAGCAGTCGCGCGGTGATCTCGACCTCGGGCAGCTCGGGCATCCTCCGACCACTCTAGGAGCACGCCGCGCGCCAGAGCCGGGCTCACCGCCCGGCTCCGGCGCGGACCTACAGCTCGCTCAGCGCGCGCCTATGGGCGGGCCTTCGTACTTGACGTGGCTCGGGCTGATCCAGCGCACGCGCCAGCGCGCGCCCTTGGTCGAGGAATGCAGCGTCCAGTAGCCGAGGCTGTTCGTCGTGACGGTCCTCAGCGTTTTGTACTTGTGCGAGCCCTTGCGCCGCACCAGCACCGTCACCTTGGTGGCGCCGGTCGCCGGACGCACCAGGCCCCACAGCGAGTAGCCGTGGCCGCTCTTGGAGACGGTCAGCGGCACCGGCCAGGCGAAGTACAGCGGCTTGGGCTTGCCGCCGAGGTACTCCAGGCCGGTCTGGAAGCCGATCGTCCCGCCGTGCACGCTGGACCCGGGCTTGCCGCCGAGCGGGTCGTCGACGAGCAGGTACTGCGAGAACGCGGCCACGCGTGAGTTGGCCCAGGCGATCTTCTCGGCGATCGCGTCGAATTCGGCCTGCGCGGCCACTGACACGCCGAGGAAGCGGTTGGGCTTGCTCTGCACGCCGAACTCGGTCAGGTAGATCGGCAGGTTGGACGTGACGGCGTGCGCGCGCGCGGCGAGGCTGAGCGCACGGTTCAGGCGCGAGAGCACGCCGATCGTCACGTTGTCCTTTTCCGGCGGCCGGTACAGCGGGCCGGCGGCGGTCGTGTAGGCGTGGTGGGCGTAGCCGACTGCCGTCAGCGGCGTGCACGAGCCGGATTTGCGGTACTTGGCGTTCAGGCACAGCGCTCCGCGCAGGAACGCCAGCGGCGCGACGTCGTGCAGCAGCGCCCTGGATTTTTCGCGCTTGTAGTTGACTTTGCTGTAGCCCGTCGGCGCCGTCTCGCCGAGCAGCAGCTTCGGCTTGGCCTGGCCGGCCGCCTGCAGGCCCGCATAGCCGGCCTGGTAGAGGGCGCGGTAGATGCGCGGCGAGGCCGGCGTGCCGTTTGTGTTCCACTGCGGCAGCAGGAACGCCGGGTGGTTGGGCTCGTTCCAGATCGAGTAGACCGACACCAGCCCGGCGAAGTGCCGGCCCACCGCGGTCATGAATTCCTGAAAGTCTTTCGGGTCGGGTTTTGTGACGTATGGCGCTTTCTTGTTGGACGTCGCCCAGCGCGGCACAGGCGAGGTGACCGTCAGCAGCACTTTCCATTTCAGCCGCTGGGCTTCGGCGATCAGCTTGTCGTATTCGCCCCATGCGTACAGGCCGGGATTGGTGGCTTCGAAGCTCGGCTTGGTGGCGCTGCCGGGACTGGGCGCGACGTTGTACCAGTTGAGCTCGACGCGCAGCGCTTTGACGCCGAGCGCCTGCATCTGCGCAAGCGCGTGCGGGCGTGTCTTGGCGTTGAGCAGGTCTTGCGAGCCCTCGAAGTAGGTGGTCTGGGAGTGCGAGGCCAGCGCCGCGGGCGCCGCCAGGGTGGCTGCGGCGAGGCCGCAGACGAGCAGGGTTGAGAGAAGCTTGGGGATTCGGGACATGGTGCGTTGAGACACTCCAGGGCTGGGAAGGTTGCGGTCCCGGCGGGCGGTCGCCGTGTAGCGTTGAGTGAGTGAGTACAGCCATCGCACCGGACGACATCGTCCAGACGGCCGCCGAGGCCCAGCAGAACAGCCGTCCGCCGCTGCTCGTGCTCGAGCCGCTGCGGGCGTTCCTGGACGAGCACGGTCTCGGCGAGGGCTCGATCGAGGCCAGCCCGATCGGCGAGGGGCACTCCAACGTCACCTACCTGATCCGTCGCGGCGACGCCGAGATGGTGCTGCGCCGTCCTCCCCGCCCGCCGCTGCCGCCCAGCGCGCACGACGTGCTGCGCGAGGCGCGCCTGCTGCGCGCCCTGGCCGACACGCCCGCGCGCGTGCCGCCGGTGCTGGCCGTTTGCGAGGACCCGGACACGATCGGCTGCCCCTTCTACGTGATGGAGCGCATCCCCGGAGAGGTGATCGTCGCAAGCATTCCCGACGCGCTGGACACACCCGAGCAGCGCCGACGGATCGCCGCCGAGCTGATCGACGCGCTGGCGGAGATCCACGCCGTGGACTGGCAGGCGGCCGGACTGGAGGGCTTTGGCAAGCCCACCGGCTACCTGGAACGTCAGCTGCGGCGCTTCACGGGCCTGTGGGAGCTGAACAAGACGCGCGAGATTCCGGCGGTCGAGCGCGTCGGCGGCTGGCTTGCGCAGAACATGCCCGAGTCCGGGCCGGCGACGATCGTGCATGGCGATTTTCGCCTGGGCAACACGATCTACGCCGCCGACGCGCCCGCGCGGCTGCAGGCGGTGCTCGACTGGGAGATGGCGACGATCGGCGACCCGCTCGCGGACATCGGCTACCTGTGCATGATGTGGACCGAGCGCGGCGACCCCACGGGCGGCATGCGCGAGGCGCTCGGCGGCATCACCCGGCGCGAGGGCTTTCCTACCCGCGAAGAGCTGATCGCCGCCTACGAGCAGCGCACGGGACGCTCCATGCGCGAGCTGCGCTGGTACACGTCGCTTGCGCTGTGGAAGTCGGTGGTGTTCATGGAGGGCAACTACAAGCGCGCCGTCTCCGGCACGACAGACGACCCGTACCTGAAGACGTTCGGCGAGGGCGTGCTGGAGCTCGCGCGCCAGGCCGAGGCGGTCGCCTATGGCGGCTGAGCCCACCGTCGACGCAGGCGAGCCGGCGCGCCAGCCCGCGGCGACGTCGCAGGGCGGCGCGCGCACGGGCCTGCTGATCGACTGGGGCGGCGTGCTGACGAGCAACCTGTTCGACAGTTTTCGCGAGTACTGCGTGCGCGTGGACATCGACCCGCAGTCGCTGCGCGGGCGCTTCAGCGCCGATCCGTCCTTTCGCGAGCTGCTGATCTCGCTGGAGAAGGGCGAGCTGCAGGAGCAGGACTTCGAGCGCAGGCTGGCGCCGCTGCTGGGCGTGGAGTCAGACGGGCTGATCGACGGCCTGTTCGCCGGCGTGCGGCCCGACGTGGCGATGGTCGAGGCGGTGCGCAGGGCGCGCGCGGGCGGGGTTCGCACGGCGCTCGTGTCCAACTCCTGGGGGGTGCACCGCTACCCGCACGACATGTTCGAGGAACTGTTCGACGGCGTCGTCATCTCGGCGCAAGAGGGCACGCGCAAGCCCTCGCGGCGGATGTATGAGCTGGGCGCGCAGCGCGCCGGCGTCACGCCGGCGCAGGCCGTCTACGTGGACGACCTGCCGTTCAACCTCAAGCCCGCGCAGGAGATGGGCATGGCCACCGTGCACCACACGAGCGCCGAGCAGACGATTCCCGAGCTGGAAGCGCTGCTCGGGCTGGCGCTGCGCGACGGCTGATCCAAACGGAGACAGGCGTCGGGATCTGGCCTGCTGCGCTCATGCCCAGGGGGGTTTGGGCCGAGTAGACCTGCATGTCTGGCCTGGGCGACGGCGACCTCGGGCGCATCGGCGTGCCGATCACCGACGCCGATGCGAACTTCGGACGGGGGCTGACCGCGCGCATCCTGGCGGCGCTGTTTGCAATCGGCGCAACGCTCGCGCTGCTGACGATCGCGCTGCCGCACATGCCGGGCGCCAACGTGGCGGGCGTGCTGGCTGTCGTCGGCGTGGCCTACGCGGTTGCGGGCCTGCTGTACTGGAACGCCGAGCACGTCGCTCCCGGAGTGCTGGCGCTCGCGCTGGGCGGCGGAACGACGTTGATAGCCGCCGTGGCGTACTTCTCCGCCGAGCAGCCGAGTCCGCTGGTCTTCCTCTATCTGTGGGTGTTCCTGTACTCGGCATACTTCCTCACGACGCGGGTCATGCTGGCGCAGATCGCCTATGTGGCGGTCACCTACGCGATCCTGCTGGCCGCGCGCCCGCCGGCGCATGCGGTCACGGCGTGGTGGCTGGTCGGCATGGGCACGCTGGCGGTCGGAGCGATCGTGATCCGCGTGATGCGCGCTCACGTGACAGGGTTGATCGCGCGGCTGTACGAGTCGGCTCGCAGCGATCCCCTGACAGGCCTGTCCAACAGGCGCGGCTTTCGCGAGGTGCTCGACCTCGAGCTCGCGCGTGCGCGTCGCCGCGACGGACGGCTGACGGTGATCGTCGGCGATCTCGATCGCTTCGAGGAGGTCAACGCCCGCTGCGGTCGGCAGGTGGGCGACCTTACGCTGAAGCGTGTCGCGCTGCTGCTGGCGCGCGGCAAGCGAGACATCGACGCGCTGGCGCGCGTCGGCGGCGAGGAATTCGCGCTGGTGCTGCCGGACACCGATCACCACGGCGCCTACACGATCGCCGAGCGCCTGCGCTGCGAGCTGCGCGACGAGCTGCGCAGCGCCGCCGCGCCGGTCACGATCAGCTTCGGCGCCGCCTCCTATCCGCGCGACGGCCAGACGGCGGCGGCGCTGCTGCGCGCCGCAGACGAGGCCGTGCAGGCGGCCAAGTGGAACGGCTGCGACCGCACGATGCTGCACAGCGCGGCGATGCGCGGCGCGGCGCAGCTCGACGGCGACACAGACGACATCGCGGCCGAACGGCTGCTGGCGGTCATGCTCGACCTCGCCGAGGCGGTCGACCTGCGCTTCAGCGGCACAGCGCGCCACTCCGAGACGGTCGGGCGCTACGCCGAGATGATGGCGCGCGAGCTCGGCCTGCCCGAACAGCGCACCGCGCGCGTGCGCCTGGCCGGCATGCTGCACGACGTCGGCAAGGTCGGCGTGCCGGACAGCATCCTGCAGAAGCCGGCGCGGCTGAGCGAGGCGGAGCTCGAGGTGATCAGGCGCCATCCGGAACTGGGCGCACAGATGCTCGACCATCCAAGCCTCGCCGACATCCGCCTGTGGGTCGGCGCACACCACGAGCAGCCCGACGGGCGCGGCTACCCAAAGGGCCTGCGCGGCGAGGCGATCCCGATAGAGGCGCGCATCCTGGCGGTGGCAGACGCCTACGAGGCGATGACCAGCGACCGCGCCTACCGCTCGTCGCTCGACCACGCCGCCGCGCGCGCCGAGCTCGAACGGTGCGCGGGCGCGCAGTTCGACGCGCGCGTCGTACAGGCGCTCGTGTCGCTGCTGGAGCGCGAGACCGACCGCGCCGTCGCCGCGCTCAGCCGCGGCTGAGCTCAGGCCGTCGCTAGTCCCGTTTGCCGCGCCCGTAGAGCAGCTTGAACACGCCTGCTAGCAGTTTGGACGTGCGGCTCTTGTACGGGTACATGTGCGGTTCCTTCTTCAGCGCCAGTTTGGGCGTGACGACGATGGCCTGCTGGGAGGTGTACTTGCGGATCCCACCGGCGCCGTGTCGCGAGCCCAGCCCCGACGCCTTGGCGCCGCCCATCGGCAGCTCCAGCGCCGCATAGTTGATCATCGCGTCGTTGACGGTCGTCGCGCCGGCCTCGATGCGGCGCGCGATCTGCTCGCCGCGCTCGGTGTCGCGCGTGAAGACCGACGAGGCAAGCCCGTACGGCGAATCGTTGGCCAGGCGCACGGCCTCGTCGGCGTCGGCGACCTTCATGATCGGCAGCGTCGGGCCGAACGTCTCCTCGGTCATGCACTTCATCGTGTGGTCGACGTCGACGAGCACGGTGGGCTCGTAGAAGCGCCCGCCGCCCTGGGGGGAGGACTGACCTCCTGCGAGCACGCGCGCGCCCTTGTCCACGGCGTCGGCGACGTGGTCTTCGATCGTCGCAAGCTGCGGCGGGAAGGTGATCGCGCCGACCTCCACCGAGCCCGGCCCGCTCGGGGCGCCGACGCGCAGCGCGCGCACTTTCTCTGAGACTTTGGCGACGAACTCGTCGTAGACGGGCTCCTCGACGTAGGCGCGCTCGATCGAGATGCACGTCTGGCCGGCGTTCTGCATGGAGTAGTAGGTGGCGAAGTTGGCGGCGCGCTCGAGATCTGCGTCGGACAGCACGATCATCGGGTCCTTGCCGCCGAGCTCCAGCGACACGGGAATCAGCCGCCGCGCCGCGGCTTCGGCGACCTTCCTGCCCGTTCGCGTGGAGCCGGTGAACATGATCATGTCCACCTCCTCGATCAGCGCCGCGCCGGTCTCGCCGCGGCCGGTCGCGACCTGGAAGACGTTCTCGGGCAGGCCGCACTCGCGCAGGCCTTCGGCCATCAGCAGCGAGGTCAGCGGCGTGATCTCCGATGGCTTGAGGATCACGCTGTTGCCTGCGGCGAGTGCGGGAATGCAGTCGCCGAAGGAGTTCGTCAGCGGGTAGTTCCACGGGCCGATCACGCCGATCAGCCCGAGCGGACGGTAGCGCTGGATCAGCTTCTTGCCCTTGACGAGCAGCTGGCTGGACTTGACGCGCTCGTCGCCAAGGTACTCGGGCGCGTGCTTGGCCCAGAAGCCGAACGCGTTGCCCGCGTAGGAGATCTCGGCGAAGGTCGCGTCCTCGAACGTCTTGCCGGTCTCCGAGATGATCGTCGAGACGACCTGCTCGGAGTTGTCCATCAGCCACTTCTGCGCGCGCAGCAGCACGCGCGCGCGCCCGTCGAAGCCGTAGGCCTCCCAGCCCGGCTGCGCGGCGCGGCCGCGCTGGGCCATCGCCGCGACGGCCTCGGCGCCCAGGTCGGGGACGGTGGCGACGATCTGACCGGTCGCCGGATTCTCTACCTGGATCTCGTCGCCGAGCGGCTTGCCTGCATTCTCGCTCGCGGGTGCTTGCTCGACGTGGGCCTGCTCGACGGTCGCCATCAATCTCTCCCTGTTCGCTCGCTCTTGGTGCTCGCTCTCTGCAACAAGACTACTCCGAGTTCGACGAGGTCGAGGACCTACTCAGACAGCTCGATCGAAGCGATGCCGATCGGCTCCAGCGGCCGGTCGCCTGCGTCGGTCTGCACGCCCTCGAGCTTGTCCACGACATCCAGTCCGTCTGTGACTTGGCCGAAGACGGTGTGCTTGCCGTCCAGCCAGGGCGCCGCGTCGGTCGTGACGATGAAGAACTGCGAGCCGTTGGTGTTGGGACCGGCGTTGGCCATGGCCAGCGCGCCGCGCACGACCTTGTGCGAGTTGAACTCGTCCTCGAAGGTGTAGCCGGGGCCGCCCGTGCCTGTGCCCTGCGGACAGCCGCCCTGGATCATGAAGTCCTTGATCACGCGGTGAAAGGTCAGCCCGTCGTAGAAGCCGTCGGCGGCGAGCTTGCGGAAGTTCTCGACTGTCTTCGGCGCGTCGGCGTCGAACAGCTCGAAGACGATCGGCCCCTCTGTGGTGTGCATCGTGGCGGTTGACATTTCTGCTCCTCGGCGAGACGTTGCGCCTCGCGGTCGTGTGTTGAAGGCGGACGGCGGGGCGCCCTGTAGCTGCGTGCGGCGCTACTGCTAGGAGGCCTCCACGCGTTGCAGGCTCAGCGACTGCCCGCGCACCTGCTGGCCGTCGAGCGAGTCGATCACGCGATCGGCCTCGCCGGCCGGCACGGACAAGAAGGAGAAGCGGTCGAGCACGAGCACGTCGCGCACGGCCTCGCCGTCGAGATCGGCCGATGAGGTCACCGCGGAGACGATGTCGGCAACGCGCAGCCCCGTCGCGCGGCCGCCGCCGAGCACCAGCTTGACGTAGGGCTCCTGCTCGTCGCGCCGTGAGATCTGCGGCTTGGAGTGCCGGCGCGGGCGCTCCTTGACGGGCGTGGGCGCCGCGACGGCGCCCTTCTGCCATGTGGCGACGGCCGTGCCGATGTGGCGTTCGATCGCCTCCAGCTCGCGCTTCTGGCGCGACTCGACGAACGTGATCGCCCGCCCGGAGCGCCCGACGCGCCCGGTGCGCCCGATGCGGTGCACGTAGGTATCCGGCGACGTCGGTACGTCGTAGTTGATCACGTGCGTGACCGTCGAGATGTCCAGGCCGCGCGCGGCCACGTCGGTGGCGACGAGGATCGGCACGCGCCCGCCCTTGAACGCCAGCATGACGCCGTCGCGCGAGCCCTGGGACATGTCGCCGTGCAGCGCGCGCACGTTCATGCCGCGGTCGCGCAGCGTGCGGTAGAGCTGGTCGCAACGGATCTTCGTGCGCACGAACACGATCGCCTGCTCGGGCGCCTCGGCGCGCAGCACCTCGACCAGCTTGTCGGGCTTGCCCTTGGCGTCGACCGGAAGCTGGAACTGCGCGACCGTGTCGATCGTCAGCGTCGCCGCCTCCACCTGGATGACGATCGGGTCATACATATAGCGGTCGGCCAGTTTGCGAATGGGCGGCGGCATGGTCGCGCTGAACAGCGCCGTCTGGCGGCTGGAGGGCGTCAGCGAGAGGATTTTCTCGACGTCTTCCAAGAAGCCCAGGTCGAGCATCTCGTCGGCCTCGTCGAGCACCAGGAAGCGGCAGTCGTGCAGCACCAGCGAATGGCGCGAGATCAGGTCCAGCACGCGTCCGACCGTGCCCACGACCACGTGCCCACCGGCGCGCAGCTGCGCCTGCTGCGTGCGAATGGGCGCGCCGCCGAAGACGGCCACCACGTCGATGCCCGTGTGCGCGCCGTACGTGCGCAGAGCCTGCGTCACCTGGATGCACAGCTCGCGCGTGGGCGTCAGCACGAGCGCCTGCACCTCCGGCGAGGAGGGATCGATGTACTCCATGATCGGCAGCCCGAAGGCGGCCGTCTTGCCCGTGCCCGTCTGCGCCTGGCCGATCACGTCGCTGCCCGCCAGCAGCGACGGGATCGCCTGCTCCTGGATCGGGCTGGGCGACTCGTAGCCGACGTCGGCGAGCGCTTGCAGTGTGGACTCGGACAGACCGAGATCGGCGAAGGACTTGGCCATGCTAGGGAGACAGCAGCTTACGCATCGCGGCGCTGCGTCGGGCCGCGGCCGCGTTCATGCGGCGGGGTCCAGCAGCAGCTTGCCCGTCGTGCGGCGCTCGCGCAGGTCGACGTGCGCCTGCGCGGCGCGATCGAGCGGATAGACGCCGCCGATCACCGTGCGCAGCTCGCCGCGTGCGGTGCGCGCGAACAGCTCCGCCAGCGCGTCGGCGACCATCGCCGGGCGCTCCAGGCAATGGAACAGGTAGAAGCCGACGACGCTACGCGAGTGGCGCAGCAGCGACCCCGTGCGCAGCTCGTTGGGCTCCTGCGAGGCGATGCCGCAGACGACGATCCGCCCGAAGTGCGCAAGCGCGGCGTAGGAGGCGTCGAACACGGCGCCGCCGGCCATGTCGAAGACGACGTCCACGCCGCGCCCGTCGTTGGCCTCGATCAGGCGCTCTGTCAGGCCATCCGCGCCCGAGTCGATCGCCACGTCGGCGCCCATCTGCAGCGCAAGTGCGCGCTTGTCGGCGCTGGACGCCGTGGCGATCGCGCGCCCGGCGCCGAACGGACGCCCGAGCTGCACCGCCAGCGAGCCCACGCCGCCGGCGGCCGAATGCACGACAACGCTCTCGCCCTCGCCCACGCGGCCTGCCGTGCGGTACAGATGCCACGCGGTCAGCCCCTGGATGAGGATCGCCAGCGCCGCCTCGTCGTCCAGCTCGTCGGGGATCGCGTACACGAGCTCGCGCGGCGCGACCGCGTATTCGGCATAGCCGCCGTCGCCCGTCAGCGCGACGACGCGCTCGCCCGTGTCCTCGCGCACCCCCGCCACCTCGCCGCCGGGGACCAGCGGCAGCGTCGCCTTGCGCACATAGGAGTTGGTGCGCGTGTGCGTGTCGGCGAAGTTCAGCCCCGCTCGCGTCACCTTGATCAGCACCTCCCCCTCGGCCGGCTGGGGCTGCGGCAGCTCGGTCAGCGTGAGCACCTCGGGGCCGCCGAACTCGGTCATCTGGATCGCGCGCATCGGCGCTGAGGCTAGCTCAAGGCCCGCGGGCGCTCGGGAACGCGCCGCGCGACCGGCCGCGTGCGCCTCGCCGGCGGGCGTGCTCTAAGGTGCGCGCCCATGTCAATCACCGTGGTCGGCTCGATCGCCTATGACACCGTCAAGACCCCCTTCGGCGAGCGCCAGCGCATGCTCGGCGGCGCGGCCGTGCATTTCGCGCTGGCGGCCAGCTTCTTCGACGAGGTGCGCGTCGTCGGGCCGGTCGGCGACGACTTCGGCGAGGCCGAGCTCGACGTCATGCGCCGGCGCGGCGTGGACATCGCCGACGTCGAGCGCATCGCCGGCGGCAAGACGTTCTTCTGGCAAGGCGAGTACGGCTGGGACCTGAACTCGCGCGAGACGCACGACACCCAGCTCGGCGTGTTCGAGGGCTTCGCGCCCAAGCTGTCGCAGAGCTCGCGCGACAGCGAGGTGCTGTTCCTGGCGAACATCCAGCCCGAGCTTCAGCGCGAGGTCCGCGCGCAGCTGCCCGGCGCGAGCTTCGTGGCGCTGGACTCGATGAACCTGTGGATCGACATCGCCCGCGACTCGCTGGTCAGCGCGATCGAGACCGTCGACTGCGTGATCCTCAACGACGCCGAGCTGCGCCAGCTGACCGGCAAGCCCAACCTCGTCTCCGCGGCGCGCGAGGTCCTCTCCTGGAAGCCCGCGGGCGCCGCCAACGAGATCAGCGCCGCCGACGCGGCGGGCGCCGCCAACGCAACCGGCGCCGGCCCGCACGGGCCAAGCGTGATCATCGCCAAGCAGGGCGAGTACGGCGCGGCGCTGGTCACGCGCGAGAGCTTCTTCGCGCTGCCCGCCTATCCGCTGGAGACGGTCATCGACCCCACGGGCGCCGGCGACACGTTCGCGGGCGGCTTCGTCGGCTACGTCGCCGCAAACCTCGCCCAGCCGCTGTCCGACGAGCTGCTGCGCCGCGCCATGGCCCACGCCTCCGTGCTCGCGTCCTTCAACGTCGAGGAGTTCGGCACCGAGCGCGTGCAGCGTCTCACGCGCTCGGAGATCGACGCCCGCCTGGGCGAGCTGCACGCGATGACGCAGTTCATCGCCGCCGTCTGACGCCCGGCGAGCCGCTGTCCGGTCCAAGCGGTCGGACTCGCGCACCGCCCGCATGGGGCGCCGGCTGGCCGGCTGGTGGCAGGCCGGGCGGCTGGCCGGCCGCCTGGCTCGCTGGCCGGGGGCGGCCGGCTGGCTGGCCGGCGTACACGTCTTATGCGGCGATAGCGATGGTATCTACGCTGTATATACAATGGCGCACTCACATTGCGGAACCACAGCCTCCCTTCCCTTCCCTTCCCTCCTCCGTTCCTGCGGTCCTCGTCTCGCCCCCTGCGGCATCAGCCAATGTCCGCGCACGCCAGCGAGGTTGTGCCGGTCCTGCACCGGGTATACGATCGACGCAGTGGACACGTGGACGTTCATCTGGCTGATGTTCCTGCTGAAGATCCCCATCGTGGCGCTCTTCTTGATCGTGCGCTGGGCGGTCCGTCAGGTGCCCGAGCCGACCGGCGGGGACGACGGCGGGATCGGACCGCAGGCGCGCCCATTGCACCCGCATCACCCGCGCACGCGCCGTCCCCGACCGCCCAGGCGCGGCCCGCACGGCGAGCCGCCGGCGCCCGCGCCGCCGCGCGTTCGCACGGTCGTCTCGCGTACGCGCCTGCCACAGCGCTGAGCTGCCCCCCAGGCGCCGGCTCTGCGACCGCCGGGTCGCGCGGCGAGTTGGCGCATAATCGAAGACGGAGCGATCAGGCAAGCCGTCGATAGGAGAGGCAGATGAGCAGCGAGACCGAGACGGACGCGAAGGGCGAGGTCGCCGCCGGCGCGACGACGGGCGAGGCGACCACGACTGCAGGCGGGCCCGCCGGCAAGAGCGCGGCGGCGGACACGCTGACGATCACCGACAACCGTACGGGCAAGTCCTACGAGCTGCCCGTGACCGACGGCACCGTCCGCGCGACGGAGCTGCGCCAGATCAAGGTCGATCCCGACGAATTCGGCCTGATGTCCTACGACCCGGCGTACATGAACACGGCCTCGTGTCGCAGCGCGATCACGTACATCGACGGCGACGCCGGCATCCTGCAGCACCGCGGCTACCCGATCGAGCAGCTGTGCGAGCACTCGACCTACCTGGAGGTCGCCTACTTGCTGATCAACGGCGCGCTGCCGACCGCGCGACAGCTCGAGGACTGGATCGACGAGATCACGATCCACACGTTCGTGCACGAGAACGTCAAGGACTTCATGCAGGGCTTCCGCTACGACGCAAACCCGATGGGCATGCTCGTGGCGTCCGTCGGCGCGCTGTCGACTTTCTACCCCGACGCCAACAAGATCCACGACGAGCGCGTGCGCGCGATCCAGATCATCCGCCTGCTCGCCAAGATGCCCACGCTGGCCGCATTCGCCTTCCGCCACAACGTCGGCCAGCCCTATGTCTACCCCGACAACGACCTCCAATACGCCGGCAACTTCCTGGCGATGATGTACAAAATGACCGAGCTCAAGTACGAGCCCGATCCGCGCCTGGCGCGCGCGCTGGACGTCCTGTTCATCCTGCACGCCGACCACGAACAGAACGCCTCCACCAGCGCCGTGCGCTCGGTCGGCTCCACGCAGGTCGACCCCTACACGGCTGTCGCGGCCGGCGTCGCCGCGCTGTACGGGCCGCTGCACGGCGGCGCCAACGAGGCGGCGCTGCGCATGCTCGAGCGGATCGGCAGCGTCGACAACATCCCGAGCTTCCTCGACGGCGTCAAGGAGGGCAAGGAGCGCCTGATGGGCTTCGGCCATCGCGTCTACAAGAACTACGACCCGCGGGCGCGAATCATCAAGAAACACCTCGACGACGTCTTCGAGGTGCGCGGCAAGAGCCCGCTGCTGGACATCGCCACCGAGCTGGAGAAGCGCGCGCTGGACGACGACTACTTCACCTCGCGCAAGCTCTACCCCAATGTCGACTTCTACTCCGGCCTGATCTACGAGGCTCTCGGCCTGCCCGTGGCGATGTTTCCCGTGATGTTCGCCATCGGGCGCACCAGCGGCTGGATCGCGCAGTGGAAGGAGATGGTCGAGGACCCCGAGCAGAAGATCGCCCGCCCGCGCCAGATCTACACCGGCGAGCGCGACCTGGATTACGTTCCGGTCGAGCAGCGAGGCTAAAGGACGAGCGTCGCGCCGTTGACGCGCAGCCACTCGCGGTCCTCGCGATAGTCCGGCCAGCGGCGCTCCAGCAGCGCCCAGTAGCGCGGCGAGTGGTCGAGCACCTGCAGGTGGCAGACCTCGTGCCAGACGACGTAGTCGAGCACGCGCGAGGGCGCCAGCAGCAGGCGCCAGTTGAAGCTCATGCTGCCGTCGGCCGAGCACGACGCCCAGCGCGTGCGCTGCGCGCGGATCGACAGGTCGCGGTAGGGCGTGCCGGCGATTGCCGTCGCGCGATCCAGGCGCGGTGCGATCTCCGCGCGCGCCGCGCGGCGGTAGAAGCGCTCGATCGCCGGGCGCGGTTCGTGCTCTGGCACGAGCAGGCGCCCGCCGTCGCGGTGCACGCGCGTGCGCCCCGGCTGCGCCACGAGCGCCAGCGAGTCGTCGAGGAAGGGCAGCGTGCCCGCGCGCGCGGCCACGCGCGCCAGCGCCTCGTGCGCCTCGCCCAGGCGCCGCTCGATCCACGGGCGCAGCTCGCGAACAGCCGCCGCCGCCGCGCGCTCGGGGGCGCGCGCGGGCAGCACGACCTCCACGCCGGCGTGCGCGTGCACGTTCACGCGCACGCGCCGCGCGCGCGAGGAGCGGCGCACCGTATAGGGGATCTCGTTCGTGCTGCGCAGTTCGCTCACCCCGAGCAGAGTACGCGTCGCGTCGGGTGCATAATCCGCTCGCCATGAGCAAATCGTTGGTCAAGCTGCCGCGCGACGTGCGCGAGCCCTATCAGGTGTATCTCAACGGCGTGCCGCAGCGGCTCGGCAGCGACTTCTCCGTGCGCGAAGGCTCGCTCGTGTTCGAGCAGGAGCTGCGCAAGGACAAGATCAGCGGCTGGCGCTGGCTGCTCGGCGCCTGGGGCGTCGGCACCTATCGCCAAAACGACTCCGTGGACGTTCGCTACGAGGCGCCCGACGGCTCGCCGCGCGTGGCCGAGGGCCTGGAGATCGAAGCCGGGTAGATCGCGCGCTCCCACGGCCGCGCCAGCTTCAGCGCGCTGACGATCGCGCGCGTCGCCGGCGAGCGGTTGAGCGTGTAGAAGTGAATGCCCGGCGCGCCCGCCGCCAGCAGCTCAGAGCATTGCAGCGTCGCGAGCGCCACGCCGAAGTCCAGCACGGCCTCCGCGTCCTGCTCGCGCGCGTGCAGCTCCGCGCGCAGGCCCTCGGGAATGGCCGAGCCGCACATGCTCGCCATGCGCTCCACCTGACCGACCCGCGTGATCGGCATGACGCCCGGGATGACCGGCACGTCGATGCCCGCAGCGCGCACGCGTCCGACGAAGTCGAAATAGAAATCGTTGTCGAAGAACATCTGTGTGATCAGGAAGTCCACTCCCGCCCCCACCTTCTCGGCGAGATAGCGCAGGTCGCTCTCGGCGCTCTCGGCGTGGATGTGCGTCTCGGGAAAGCACGCCGCGCCGATCGCGAACTCGTAGTCGGCGCCGATCAACTGCACCAGCTCGCGCGAGTACTCGAGACCGCCCTCCGTCTTCGTCCAGTCCTCCTGCCCTTCCGGCGGATCGCCGCGCAGCGCCAGCACGTTGTCGATGCCCGCATCGCGCATCTCGTCCAGCGTCTCGCGCAGCTCGGGCACGGTCGCGCCGACGCACGTGAAGTGCGCCATCGCCTCCAGGCCGAACTCCTCCTTGATCCGCTTGACGATCTCGATCGTCTTGGAGCGGCTGGAGCCGCCCGCGCCGTAGGTCACCGACACGAACGACGGCTCCAGCGGCTTGAGCTCGCTCAGCGCCCTGTAGAGGTTCTGCTCGCCCGCCTCCGTCTTCGGCGGGAAGAACTCGAAGGAGAAGACCGGCGTCTGGGCGGCGAGGATCTCGTCGATGCGCATCTATTGATTATGCAGTCCAGCGCTGCGGCTCCCCGGGCACGAGCTGCGCGCGGCCGGTCGCCTGCATGTGCGTCAGGTAGCTGAGGATCTCCGAGAGCAGCCACTGGGCGTTCTGCTGGGAGATCGCGTCGCCGTACACGCGCGGCACCAGCTCGAACGCGCTCAGCGGGCCATCCGCCAGCCCCGCCGCAAGACGCTCCAGGCGTTCGTGCACGAGCCTACGGTTGCCCTCGATGTGCGTGTGCACGTCTGCAAACGTGCGACCGTGCCCCGCCAGGCACAGGCGCGCGCCGAGCTTCTGCACGACGTCAAGCGAATGCAGGAACTCGCCGACCGGGTCCGGCGTGTGCCCGTAGTCGAAGTACAGCGAGATCCGACCGAGCAGGTGGTCGCCGGAGATCAGCAGGCGCCGCTCCGGCTGGAACAGGCACACGTGCGACGGCGCGTGGCCGGGCGTCTCATACGTCGTCCACGGGCCGAGCGCCGTTTCGATCGTCACCCCCGTCAACAGGTCGCGGTCGGGCTCGATCACCGCCGCGATGCCCGTGCCCGTCGCGCTGGAGCGGCGCTGCTCGGCGTAGCGGCGCAGCGGCTCCTCCGGCACGCCGCTCTGCCGAGCCACCTCCAGGCGTCGCGCGAGCACCGCGTCGGGGTCCTCGGCCATGCGCGTCATGTGCGCGTGGTTGGGGTGCATCCACAGCTCGCAGCCGGCGCGCTGCACGATCGTCGCCGCCTGTCCGTAGTGGTCGGAGTGCGCGTGCGTGCACACAACCAGTCGCGTTTCCTCCAGGCGCAGGCCGACCATCGCGAGCGCGCGTTCCAGGTTCTCCAGCGAGTCCGGCTGGTGCATGCCCGTGTCGAACAGCACGAAGCCGTCCGCGGCGGCGACCGCCCACGCGTTGCAGTGGGGAACACCCGGCCACGGCAACGGCAGGCGCAGGCGATAGACGCCGCGCAGCACCGTTTCGCCCCTGCCCAGCTCGCGCTTGGCTGCTGAGCGCGACGTCTTCGGCGCGCTCGTGCGATTCCCCGCCTCGACCACGCGCCGGAGACTAGACTACGCGCTCGGCAGCGACACTCAGAGGAGCAGCCATGGCTGAGCAGCACAGCGACAGCGAGAGCAAGGCCGCCACCAAGGTCCAGGAGGCCGCCGCCAACGTCCGTCAGGCCCGATCCGGGCGCAAGCGCATCACCAAGAGCTCCGCCGAGTCCGTCGCGCGCCACTACTTCGAGGCGATCGGCGCGCGCGACCTCGACGGCGCCGTCGCGCTGTGGGCCGAGGGCGGCCGCGACAACATCCGCGGCCAGATGGACGTGATCGCGCCCGAGGGCGTGCGCGCGTTCCTCGGCGAAATCCTCGACGCCGCTCCCGACCTGAGCTTCGAGATCGTCTCCATGACCACGCAGGACGAGCGTTGCGCCGTGCAGTACCGCATCAGCGGCACGTTCGCCGGCCCCGGCTCGCTCGCCGGCATCGAGCCGACCGGCGATCGCTTCACGATCGAGGGCATCGACCTGCTGACCGTCAGAGACGGTCTGATCCAGTCGAACGAGGCGTTCCCCGACTCCATCTCGCTGCCGCGCCAGCTCGGCATGATCCCGCCGCAGGGCTCGCTCGCCGACCAGCGCCTGACCGGCGCCTTCAACGCCAAGACGCGCCTGACCGCGCGCCTGACGGCCGGCGACGCGCAGGCGGTCGCCACCGGCGTGTGGGTCGTGCAGGGGCAGCCCGGACGCTGCAACGTCTACCTGATCGAGGATGACGGCGGCGTGACCATGTTCGACGCCGGCGCGCGCACGATGACCCGCGCGCTCGCGCGCGCCGGCGCCAAGCTCGGCGGCATCCGCCGCATCGTGCTCGGCCACGGCCACACCGACCACCGCGGCGCCGCGCCGGGCATCGGCGCGCCGGTCTTCTGCCATCCCGCAGAGGTGCAGGACGCCGAAGGCAGCGGCGGCTTTCGCTACTGGCCCGAGGGTCTGAAGGGGCTGCCGTTCCCGCAGCGCCAGATGCACAAACTGATGCACCGCTACGCCTGGGACGCCGGCCCCGTCGACATCGCCGGCACGCTCTCCGAGGGCGACGACGTCGCCGGCTTTCGCGTCGTGGAGATCCCCGGCCACGCTCCCGGGCAGATCGCCCTGTGGCGCGAGTCCGACCGCCTGGCGCTCGTCAGCGACTGCTTCTACACGATCGACATGTGGGGCCGCGACTCAGAGCCGCACCTGCCGCAGGACCTGTACAACCTCGACACCGAGCAGGCGCGCCAGAGCATGCGCAAGCTCGCCGCGCTCGAGCCCGCCGCCGCGTGGCCCGGCCACGCAAAGCCGCTCACCGGCGACGTGCGCTCGCAACTGCTGCGCGCGGCCGAGCTCTGACGCGCGCGAGCGTCGCCGAAACGTCGACGTGGGTAAGCGCGGACGCAACAGAGAGCGGCTGCGCGCGCCGAGCAGCCAGTACGCGGACGCCGACGGCAACGTGCTCGTCCTGCGCGGCTCGCTGAAGCCGGCCGCGCGGCGCGAGTACGCGCAGGCGCTCGCCGGCGGCCCCGCCGGCCGGGCCGCCAGCACGCAGGAGGATGCCTGGCAGCGCGCCGTCGAGCTGCTGTTCGAGCGCCTGGCCGTGCGCTGGACGATCGCCGGCGCGCCCATCGAGCGCCAGCGCGAGCTGCTGGCGCGCTATCGCGTCGCCTCGCCGCAGGAGCGTGCGTGGGTGCGCGCGACGCTGCGCCAGCATTGCGCCGAGCACTTCCCCGACGTCAAGGCGCCTTAGCGCAACGTCCCAGCACGGCGAAGGGCGTTGACGGGCGGCGCCCGGGGCGGCCGGGCCGTTCGTCGCGTGGCGCTCAGCTGGCGCCGCCGAGCAGTTCCAGGCGCGGGCCCTGGCCGCTGGCGGCCGAGACGAAACGCGCCGTCGCCGGGCTGAGCACGAACTGCAGCGTCTCGCCCCCCTGCGCCAGCACGTCGACGCGCCGGCCTTCGTCGTGCACCGCCACGACCGTGCCGCGTTCGTGACCGCCGCCGAAATGCGCGATGCGCGCCGTTGCGCCGACGCGCGGGAGCGGACGCGTGGGGCCGAGCATGACTCGATGCTAGGGCCCGCACACGCTGGACGCGCAGCCGACGCGATCGCGCTCGCTCCATGCAGCCTCGGGCCGCCGCGACCGCTACCGTGGCTGCGATGCGCCGCACCAAGATCGTCGCCACCATCGGACCGGCCTCGCGCGAGCCCGAGACGCTGCTGCGCATGGTCGAGGCCGGCATGGACGTGGCGCGGCTGAACTACTCGCACGGCACGCTGGAAGAGCACGCCGAGACCGTGCGCCGCGTGCGCGACGCCGCCGGTCGTGTGGGGCGCCCGGTGGCAATCCTGCAGGACCTTCCCGGCCCGAAGCTGCGCATCGGGCCGCTGCGCGAGGACATCGTCGAGCTCAAGCCCGGCGAGCGGCTTACGTTCTCGGCCGATGGCGAGGAGGCGCAGGGCGATGCGACGCGTATGAGCGTGTCCTGGACGGGCCTCGCCGACGCGCTGGAGCAGAACGCCGTGCTCTACCTCGCCGACGGCTCCGTGCGCCTGCGCGTGGTCGACGTCCGCGCCGCCAGCCGTGAGGTCGAGGTGGAGATCGAGGTCGGCGGCGCCGTCGCCTCGCGCCAGGGCCTGAACATCCCCGGCGAGGTCGAGTCGCTGCCGGCGGTCCCCGAGGAGGACTTCGAGCTGCTGCGCCACGGCGAGTCGATCGGCGTCGACATGGTCGCGCTGTCCTTCGTGCAACGTCCGGAGGACGTCGAAGCGGTGCGCGAGCACACGCGTCTGCCGCTAGTGGCCAAGATGGAGAAGCCGCAGGCCGTCGAGCGCGCCGCGGAGATCCTCAAAGCGGCCGACTGCGTGATGGTCGCACGCGGCGATCTCGGCATCGAGCTGCCGATCGAGCGCGTTCCGATCGTGCAGAAGCAGCTGCTGGAGCTCGCCGGCTGGATGGCGCGGCCGTCGATCACGGCCACGCAGATGCTCGACTCGATGGTCGTCTCCTCGCGGCCCACGCGCGCCGAGGTGGCCGACGTCGCCAACGCGATCCTCGACGGCACCGACGCCGTGATGCTCTCGCAGGAGACCGCCATCGGCGCCTACCCGGTCGAGGCGATCGCGATGATGGCCGCCGTCGCCGTGCAGGCCGAGGCGATCGCGCCATACGAGCGCTGGAACGACTCGCGCGTGCGCCGCACCGAGTCAGACCCCGCCTACACGATCGCGCACAACCTGAGCCTCGCCGCGCGCGAGCTGCGCCTGGACGCGCTGATCGTGCCGACGCTGTCGGGGCGCTCGGCGCGACTGGTCTCAGCGCACCGCCCGACCGTGCCGATCTATGCGCTTTCGCCGGGCAAAGAGACCGTCCGGCGCTGTGCGCTGATGTGGGGCGTGCAGGCGGCTTCGATGCGCCGCCACGAGACGACGGAGGCGCTGATCGCCGACGCCGCGCGACGCGTCGTCGAGCTCGGCTGGTGTGAGTCCGGGGCGCGCGTCGGCATCACCGCCGGCCTGCCCTCCGGCAAGCCCGGAACGACCAGCCTCGTGCAGATCCAGGAGCTCTAGGCGCGATCGGCGCGGGGCTGGGGCGCGGTCCGCGCGCAACCGCAAAGGCGCTCATTGGACGCGCGAGAGCTCGAACCACACTTTCGTGTCGCCTTCGGATTCGACGCCCCAGCGCGTGGCGACTTTCTCCAGCAGGTAGAGCCCGTAGCCGTCGCTCGTGCTGGCGGGATCGCGCGGGCGCGGGACGAAGCCATTGCCGGCGTCGGTCACGCTGACGCGGATCTTCTCCTCGTCGAAGCTCGCGACCAGCTCGATCGGCGCCTCCGGGTGCCCGCCGGAGTGACGCACGGCGTTGCTGACGACCTCCGAGACGAGCAGGATCAACGACTGGGCCAGCGATGCGTCGATCCCCAGCGGCTCACAGCGGCGCGAGACCGCCGCGCGTGCACGCGCGGGCGCGTGCACGCTGCGCTCCAGCCTCAGCGTCATCCGCCGCGAGACCGCGCTCTGCTTGGTTCGCGCACCTTCGGAGGAGCACGAGCTCACGCGACGTTCTCCCTGTGAGCGAACGGCAGATTCTCCTCCAGGCCGCTGACCACGAAGACTTTCATCGCCTGCTCCTGCGCGCGCGTCAAGCTCAGCTTCCAGCCCTCTGAGATGGCGCGCTGGTTGAGCACGACGAACAGCCGCAGGCCCGACGAGTCGACGAAGCTCACGTCGCCGAGGTCGAGCACCAGCTTGCGCGCTCCCTGCGCCAAAGTCGCGTCGACGGCCTGCTCGACGCGCGAAACCGACGCCAGATCGAGCTCGCCCGAGAGTTTCAGACGCGCCGTGTCCGCGTCCCGCACGCTCTCGATCGCAAACGGCGTGAACGGCACAGTCGTCCCTTACCCGTTTCCCGCCGCGCCCACGCGCGACACTTGTCCGAGTGGCTCGCGACCTGACCGATGGCGATCTGCCGGCTGTCCGGTGAAGCGCATGATCACCACCGCCGTGTCGTCGGCCTGCGCGCCGACCTGAAACTCGTCGAGCGCCTGCACCAGCAGCGAGCGCAGCGACCCCGGCTCGGCGTCCCTCGCCGCCGCGAGCGTCGCGCTCAGGCGCTCGGTGCCCCAGCGCTCGCCCCCGGCCCCGACGGCATCTGTGACGCCGTCGGTGAACGCCACCAGCGTCTGCCCCGGCGACAGCGCGATCTTCGCTTCGGGCCAGCGCGTCCGCCGCAGGGCGCCGAGCAGCGTGCCGTACTCGCCGACCTCCTCGACGCCGTCCTCGCCGACGCGCAGCGGCAGCGGATGACCGCCGACGGCCAGCGCCGCGCCCTCGCGCGAGAAGCGCAGGCAAAGCGCCGTGCACAGAGAGACCGACGGGCGTCGCCGCAGCGCCGCGTCGACGCGCGCGAGGATCTCGCCCGGACGTCCGTCGAATTCCGATGCGGCCCTCGCCGTGTAGCGCACCAGCGAGGTCAGCGCGGCGGCGCCGACGCCCTTGCCGGTGACGTCGCCGATCATCATCAGCCAGTCCCCGTCGACCTCCCAGAAGTCGTAGAAGTCGCCTCCGACCTCGCTCTCGTGACCGGCCGGGCGGTACAGCGCCGCGACGTCCCAGCCGGGGATCTCGGGAATAGCCTCGGGCAGCAGGCTGTTCTGCAGCGTGCGCGCGATCGCCGAGCGCTCGCTGTACAGGCGCGCGCTCTCCACCGCCAGCGCCGCGCGCGACGCGATCTGCTCGGCGAACTCCACATCGCCCGCGTCGAAGCTGCGCCCCGATTCGGAGTTGACCAGCGTCAGCGCGCCGATCGTGCGTGTGCCGATCGACAGCGGCACGATCAGCACCGCGCGCATGCCCACTTCGCGCAGCAGGCGCAGGTGCTCGTCGTCGACCGCCGCGCCCACCAGCAGCTCGTCGGGGATGTCTGTGTAGAGCAGCGATTCGCCGGTGCGCAGGACCCGGCCGAGGCCCTGCTCCGGGTCCAGGCGCTCGGGTCCGAAGGCGCGCAGGCGCTCGGCCATCTCCAGTTTCTCCGGGCGGGAGTGCGCGATCGCGACGGGTTCGCGCTCGCCGTCCTCGTCGAACAGGTCCACCGCGCACCAGTCGGCGAGCTGCGGCACGGCCAGGCCGGCGACGTTGCGCAGCGTCTGCTGGTAGTCCAGCGACGACGCCAGCAGCGCGCCGATGCGTGAGAGGAACTGGACTCGCCGCGTGGCCCGCGTGGCCTCGGTGACGTCGGCGATGATCGTCACCGCCGATTCGATCTGTCCCTCGTCGTCGCGCACGGCCGTCGCCTTCAACAGCACCCACGACTCCTCCCCGCTCGCGCGGTCGACCGAGCGCATCAGCAACGGCTCGGGGTTCTCCTCGCCACGCAGCAGCTGCACGGAGGGAAGGTCGTCCATGTGGATCTCGTTGCCGAGCTCGTCGGTCGTGTCATACGGCTCCATGAGCGCCCGCGGATCGGCGGCTCGCAACGCCGCGACCGTGTCGAAGCCGAGTCGGTCCAGCGCAGCCTGGTTGGCGTACACCAGATGGTTGTTGCGCGCGCGAATCGTCACCGCCTCGGCCAGCGAGTCGAGGATCACGGCAAGGCGCTGGTCGCGAATCGCGCGCTCTGTCTCGCCCCTCATGTCAGCGATTATCCCCGTAATCCGGTTCGGTGGGAGCGTTCGTCCGATCTTCGGAACTTCGCGCCGGCGCCGTGCGCGCGACTGTCCACATCAAGCGGCGCCCGCTCAGCGCGCGGCGACGCCGCTGCGGCCATAGAACTCGGCCTCCTGCACGCCCAGCTCGGTGACCGGCGCGTCGCCGTACATCCACTCGCGCGCGATCCTGTGCCAGTTGGCGCTCGCGTGAAGCTGCGAGAGCACCGCCAGCGTGAGCATCTCCATGCGCCTGCCGAACAGGTGCTCGGGACGCATGTCCTGGTGGCGCATCTCGCGGAAGTGGCTGGAGCGGGGATCGGAGCTCTCGATCATCACCTGCGTGGCGATCTCCGGCGTGAGCTGCACGGTCTCGTCGGTCGTGTACCACCAGATCGCCGCGTCGATGAACGCCAGCAGGTGGTCGGGATCCACGCGCTCGGGGTCCGGCAGAAAGCCCGACTCGGCCAGCAGCCGGTGCAGCGCCCGCGCGTCGCGCTCCACGACCGAGCGCTGCGCGGCCAGCTCCAGGTCGACCGGGCCGGCCTCCAGGCGCTTGAACAGGCCGAAGTCGAGGAACGCCACGCGGCCGTCCTCGAGCAGCAGGAAGTTGCCGGGGTGCGGGTCGCCGGAGAACTGGCGATGGCGGTACAGGCAGCCGAGGAAGAAGCGAAAGACGATCTCGCCGAGGCGGTCGCGCTCGGGCTGCGAGCGGGACTTGAGCTCCTCGAAGCCGACGCCGCGCACGAACTCCGACACGAGCACGCGCTCGCGCGACAGCGAGGTGACGACCTCCGGCACGACGATGAACGGATGGCCGGCGAAGATGCGCGCGAGCGAGCGCTGGTTCTGCGCCTCCAGCTCGTAGTCGAGCTCCTCGACGATGCGCTCCCTGATCTCCTCGGCGATCGCCTTGACGTCCAGGCCGGGCGTCATGCGCTTGAGCAGGCGCATGATCATGTCCAGGTTCTGCATGTCCGCGCGCACCGCGCTGGCGACGCCGGGGTACTGCACCTTGACGGCAACCTCGCGCCCGTCATGCAGCATGGCGCGGTAGACCTGGCCAATCGACGCCGCCGCGATCGGCTCCTGGTCGAAGGACGCGAAGACCTCGTCGACGGGGTCTTCGAGGTCGTCCTCGATGACCTTGCGCATCTGCTTGAAGGAGACCGTCGGCGCCGCGTCGCGCAGCTTGGCCAGCTCGCGCTGGAACTCCTCGCGGTGCTGCTCGGGCACGAGGCCCATGTCCAGGAAGGACATCACCTGACCGAGCTTCATCGCCGCGCCCTTCATCGTGCCCAGCGCCGCGACGATCTGCTTGGCGGTGTCCAGCTGGCGGCGGGCCATCGCTTCCTCGGAGGCCTCCTCGCCGCGCGTCACGTTGGCGGCGCGCGTGCCGAACTGCTTGACCGCCTCGCCCGCCGCCAGCGAGGCGACGGTCGCCGTGCGGCGCACGCGCGAGGTTGGGATCTTCTCGCTCTCGCGTGCCATACACCTGCATCCTAGGCGCCGCCGGGCGCCGCGGCCGAAGGACCGATGTGCGGCGGGGAGCGCACCCGGTGTGTCGTGTTGCGTCGTTGGTGCGCTATTGTATTTACGTTGTATATACGATGGCTACCGCGCTCGCGGAGAGCCATCACACCAGCCGGCTCTGGCTTAGCCCGCGCGCTGCACCCGCGAGCCGGGAACGATGTCGTCGGCGCCGTCGGGCCAGCGGATCCAGGCCTTCGTGCCGCCGTCGTAATCCTCGCCGAGCAGCACCAGCGTCGCCGGCTCGCCGAGCGCCACGCACGGCTCGGCGCCTTCGGCGTCGAGGCCGCGCCATACGCGGATGAAGCTGTTGGAGTCCCACTCCTGCGCAACCGAGGTCGCCTCGGAGTGGCCGGGGTAGATGACGGTCTCGCCCGGAAGCTCCATCAACGTTCCCATGATCGAGTCGCGCAGGTCCGTGTAGGTCGTGTGTCCGGGCGCTTTGACGCCGCCGACGGAGTTCTTGAACAGCGTATCGCCGGTGAACACGACCGCCTCTCCCCCGCTGAAGCCTCCGGGTGCGGGGCTGGAGCCCGGGCGCCTCGCCCGGCCGGCGGCGGCGCCGCCGGCCGAGGCGCCCGAGCGATCGGCGACGAGGAAGGAGAGCATGCCGGCCGTGTGCCCGGGCGTGTGCAGCGGGCATACCTCGAGCGTGCCGAAGCGCAACGTCTCGCCGGCCTGCACCGGCGCCATGCTCTCGGCTGGCGAATCGCCGCCAGAGGCGGCGGCGCCGGCGTGCATCAGATCGCTCTCGATCGGGCTGATCACGACCTCCAGCCGCGGCCAGCGCTTGCGCAGCTTGTCCACGTCGCAGACGTGGTCGTAGTGATGATGCGTGAGCAGCACGTGCGTCGGCTCGAGGCCCAACCGCCCGGCCGCCTCGATCAGCGGCTCCACCGGACCGCCGGCGTCGACGAAGAAGGCCGGCCCGCCCTCGCCGTCGGCGACGAGGTAGGTGTTGGAGAGGAACTGCGGGTTGCTGGCCTTCTCGACGATCACTCGCGTCAATCCTTGCACGATGGCCAGTGCGCCGAGCGGTCCGACGCGGCTAAGCCACGCGCACGAGCGCGCTCAGGTCCTGCAGGTAGCGCTCGTCGCCGACCTCGCGGCGCCACTGCAGCACGCCGACCGAGCCGGCGCAGCGCACGACGCGCTCGTGCGCCTCGCGCAGCGCGGGCGCGGTCGTGACGAGCGCGACGGCGCGAGAGGTCCCGACGGTGCGGTAGGTGTTCTCGGCCACCTGCACGGCGGAGGAGAAGAAGACCTGGCACCCGGCGCGCTCCATCGCGGCGACGTCCAGCTCGAACTCATACGGCGTTGGCGTCGACCCGCCGCCGGGCAGGGCGTAGTCGGGCGAGACGAGATAGAGCACGAGCGAGGCTTCGCGGCGCAGCGGCACATCCCGTTGCGTCAGCTCGCCGGCGCAGATGCGCTGCATCACGCGCGGCCAGTCGCCGTCGAACAGCGCCATGATGTTCATGCACTCCGGGTCGCCGAAGCGCGCGTTGAACTCGATCACCTGGACGCCCGAGGCGGTCGCGAAGAAGCCGCTGTTCATCACTCCGCTGAAGCGCCGGCCTTCTTCTGAGAGCCGGGCGATGACCCGCTCGACGATCGCGCACGCCTGCTCGTAGTGCCCACTGGTCATGAAGGGCAGCGTCGGCTCGGGGCTCGACAGCGAGCCCATGCCGCCCGTGCCCGGCCCCTCGTCGCCGTCGAAGCGGTAGGGGTAGTCGTAGGTGGAGTTGGGAAAGACGACCGTCGCGCCGTCGCTGATCGCCTGGATGGTGAACTCCGCGCCGACGATCTTCTCCTCGATGAGCACCGAGTCGCCGTGCGCGCCCGCGGCGAGCAGGCTGCGCGCGTAGCCGGCTGCGTCGGCGTGGCTTGCCAGGTGCGGGCCCATCACCTTTACGCCCTTGCCGCCGGTCAGGCCCGAGGGCTTGACGACGACGGGCGTTGCCCCGAACGAGGCGATCGCCTCGTCCAGCTCCTCAGCCTGCCGCACGACGCGCAGCCGGGGCGTCGCCTCCGGCGCCACGTCGCCCAACAGCGAGCGCGCAAACGCCTTGTTCCACTCGATCTCGGCACCCGCTCGCGTCGGTCCGACGGCGCGCGTGCCCTGCGCGAGCAGCGCGTCGACGACGCCGGCGGCAAGCGGTTCGTCGGCGCTGACCATCGCCACGTCGATCGCATTGGCGGCCGCGAAGTCGGCGACCGCCTGCGCGTCGCACACGTCGCCGATCTGCACCTTGCCTCCTGACGCCTGCGCGTAGCGCACGAGCGACGGGTTGAGATGCCCGGCGAACGCGTACAGCTCGCTGTGCTCCGCCATGCGGGAGGCGAGGGCGCTCTCTCGCCCGCCGTGACCGACGATCATGGTTCGCACGCGCGCCGAGTATAGGCTCGCCAGGCGCGGCGCACGGGCCGGGCAAGCCGCTCAGGACGGGGCGGGCCCGTCGCCGTCGGCGACGAACGGCAGCAGCTCGGTCAGACCGGTGAGCTCGAAGACCTCATGCACGGACTGCGGCCCACGGATCACCGACAGGCGGCAGTCGCAGCGCTCGCACAGCCTGCTGGCATAGACCATCGCGGCAAGGCCGCTGGAGTCGATGAACGCGAGACGGCTCAGGTCGATGACCAGCTCGCTTCGTCCCTCCGCGACGCACAGGCGCGCGACCGTGTCCTGCAGGCGGTCGGCGGTGGAGATGTCCAGCTCGCCGCCGAGCTCAACCGTGATCGCCGTCTCGCCGGCGCGCTTCTTGACGTCGAGCGCCAGCGGCTGCGACTCGCTCATCGTGCCGGATGCTAGCGCACGGGCAGCCGCGGATGGGCGTCTCGCGCGACTCGCCGGTCTTCTCCTAGACTCCGCGCATGGCGTTGATCCACACCTGCTATCGCATCACCGACATCGACCGCTCGGTGGCCTTCTACGGCGCGCTCGGTTTCCAGGAGGTCGGGCGCATCCCGATCAAAGACGAGGCCGTCAACGTGTTCCTCAACCAGCCGGGCGACGGCGACATGCCGCGCCTGGAGCTGACGTACAACTTCGGCGTGGACGCCTACGACGTCGGCACCGGATATGGCCACATAGCGATCACCTCCGACGACCTCGACGCGACGCTCGCGCGGCTCGCCGAGCAGGGCATCGAGCCGGAGAAGCCGCCCTACTCGGTGCGCGAGGGTGGGTCGCGGTTGTGCTTCGTGCGCGATCCCGACGGCTATCGAATTGAGATAATCGAGCAGCCGTAGTGCGGGCGTCGCGCCCCGGTCTGTAGCACTGAACGTGAGACAGCGAGCACGGCCGGGGCGATGTCCCCGCCGTGCTCGTGCCCCGACGCCGTGGCGCAGAAGGTCTTTGGCCCGATCACAGAGGACGTCGAGGGCTTCGCGGTCATACCTGAGCAGGTCATCGGATCCGGCGCAACCGTCGCGGCCGTCGTCCGCTACACGGGCACCGGCAAAGCAACCGGCAAGGCCCTGGACGTGCCTGCAGTCCACGTCTGGGATGTCCGCGACGGCAAGCTGGCGCGCTTTCGGCAGTTCATCGACACGGTCAAGTTCGCAGAGGTCGTCCCCAGCGCGTAGTGGCTGTGTAGGGCCTGAGCCCCAGGGCCGCGTTCCGAGCCATCTCGACGCCGAACTCGACGGCTGCCGCATCGAGATCATCGAGCAGCCAACGCTCTGCCGGCCGCCCTAGCGAGTGTAGATCGCCGGACGGTAGCGCGGCTCGGGGATCCGTCGGCCGGCCTCCCGTGCCGCATCAAGCCAAACCTGCTTGGCTCGTTCCACCTCGGCGAGAGCCTCCTCGGCGCTCGCGCCAAACGCCGAACATGCCTCCAGATCGGGGATGTCGGCCACGTAGGCCGCGTCCTCCTCGCTGTAGAAGACATTGATGTGGTAGTCGCTCATGGCCTGTCTTTCAGACGAAGATCGTAGCGCTCTACGAGTCTCAAGAGCTGGCGAATCTGGTACGGCTTGGCTTGTCCGCGGCCGGATTGGAGATTGATGAGCTGTGGGATGTCCGGATGAATAAAGACGTGATGACTCCCACTGACCCTAGATAGCTCGAACCCCAAGCCTTCGGCGAGACTGCACAGGTCGCCGAAGGCCACGTTGGCCACTGCGCCACGTGCGAGGCGCGCGAGGAGTCGTCGCTCGTTCATACCGAGCACGCTAAGCCCCATTTGGGACGGGATATCCGGACGAGATCACCGTTCCGGCTTCCTGGCCACGGCCCAGAAGCGCTATGGAGCTAAGCCGAAGCCCAGCAGTTAACCTGTGAGCGCGCCCTCACGGCGCCCGCCACACGAACAGCCCGCCGCGCTCGCTCCCCTCGAGCCCCAGCTCGACGACCGCCTCGCGCACGCCCGGGTAATCGGGGTGCCGGTAGTCGTGGAACACGACAACCGCGCCAGGGGCGAGCGCGTCACGCCAAGCTGCGAACGCCGCGAGCACGGGCGCGCGCTCGTGCTCGGAGTCGATGAACAGCAGCTGCACCGGCTGGTCGCCGGCGCGCGGTCCCTTGCTGTCGGGCTCGGCGCGCAACTCGATGCGCTCACGCACGCGCGCGCCGGCGAGCTCGAGATAGCGCTCGCGCTCGGCGCGCACGCTGGGGTCGTAGCTGACGATGCGCCGTCGCGGGTCGGCGCAGGCGAGCGCAATGGCGCTCCAGGCGGTGCCCGTTCCGAGCTCCGCGACCTGCCGGCGACCGCGCGCCAGCGCAATCAGCTCACGCAGCTCGCCCGGCCGAGCAGCCGACGCCAGGCTGAAGTGATCGCCGCTGCGCAGCGCGTGCCGGCGCGCACGCCAGTAGAAGCGCGCGATGCGCCACGGGAGCACGCGCAGGGACAGCAGCAGGCGGACGTTCGCGCGCATCGCCGGACTCAGAAGGCAGGCGTCGGCGCGTCGAGTGGTTGGGCGCCGGCCATCGCCTGAATCTACAGCGCTCGCGCGGGCATTCGCGCGCTACTCTCAGGTCAGCGATGTCGAGCACGGGCAAGATCGCAAAGAACATCGAGCGCTTCGCCCAGGCGGTGGCGGCGCACGACCGCGAGAACCCGACGCACACGGCGCACGGCATCGGCATGGCGCACTTCGACATGGAGCGCCTGGGCTTCGACGAGGGCGAGGAGATCCTGCCGGGCATCACGATCCACGCCGACAGCGGCGTGACGGGCAACTTTCGCGTGCTGTGCGACGGCGAGCACGACGAGGAGCTGCAGGAGGCCGAGCAGGAGGCCGTCGAGGCGGTCGCCAGCGAGTCGGTTCCGGTGGTGGCGCCGGCCGCCGCGCCGTTCCCCTTCGAGCGCTAGACAGCGCCAGCCTGGATGCGCGCGCGAATCGTCGCCACCAGGCGCTCGATCGTCGGGCAGTCGATGCCGTGGCGCTCACCGGCCCGCAGCACCGCGCCGGGGATCGCGTCGATCTCCGGCTGACGCCCGGCGGCTATGTCGCGCTGCATGGAGCTTCCGAGCGTGTCGTGCGCGCGCGCCAGCTCGTCGATCGCCTGCTGCGCGTCGATGTCCTGCGCGCCCTCCGCGCGCGCCACGGCGCTTGCCTGCTCGATCGCCCCGACCAGGTCCGCGCGCAGCTGCGGCGTCGAGCGGATCTCGCCGAGCAGCTTGTCGTAGGCGCTGGTCGTGCACGCAAGCGCATTCAGGCGCACGAGCTTTGACCACATGACCTGCGCTTCCGAGCGCGGCGAGATCGCGTGGTCGGCACGAGCTCTGACGCCGGCGCCCTCCAGCGCGCGCGCCAGCGCTCCCATGCCCTCGCGCGCGGACGCGTAGCGGCTGGCCATTTCCACGAGCAGGAAACGGCTGGTGTGCACGACGACGCCCGGCTGGGGGCGGTCGGCCTCGACGCGGATCGTTCCCGCCACGACCGTGGCGGCGTCGAAGCGCTCGCGCAGCGGCGCCAGGTGGTCGAGCCCGTTGAGCAGCGGCAGCACCAGCGGCGGCTCGCCGGCGATCCGCTGCAGCGCCTCGGCCAGGCCAGCCGCCTTGGTGGCGACGATCAACGCGTCTACCGGCTCCTCCAGAAACGAGACCGCCTGCGGGCGAGCCGTGAAGTCGCCGAGCGTCACGCTGCTCACGCGCACGCCCTGTGCGGCGATCGTCGCGGCGGTCGACTCGCGCGCGACGACCGTGACGTCGTTGCCCGAGCGATCGAGCGCGCCCGCGAGCAGGCCGCCGACGCCGCCGGGACCGAGCACGGCGATGTTCATCGCGCGCTCGCCGCCGCCTCGCCGGGGTCGATCAGCACGCCGGGGTTCATCACGCCCTGCGGGTCGACCGCCGCCTTCGCGCCGGCCAGCGCCGCCGCGAACGGCTGCGGGCGCTGGCGGTCATACCAAGGTCGATGGTCGCGTCCGACGGCGTGGTGGTGGGTGATCGTGCCCCCCTCGGCGACGATCGCGTCGGACACCGCCGCCTTGATCTGCGCCCACTGCTCGACCTCCTCGCCGCGGCGCGCCGGCGCGATCACCGTGAAGTACACCGCCGGCCCGTCGGCGTAGACGTGCGTGAAGCGCGCCGTCACGCGCCCGCCCTCGCCGCACGCTTCGCGCACCGCCTGCTCGGCGCTCTGTTTCACGCGCGCGTGAAAGCCCTCGAAG
>Ga0105237_10000430_pt1 | contig 59639 bp, 48 predicted proteins | sample KBSC24metaG_FD_81520 | JGI IMG/M metagenome (GOLD analysis project Ga0105237, IMG submission 81520) | Corn rhizosphere microbial communities from Kellogg Biological Station, Michigan, USA - KBS C2-4 metaG | ecosystem: Host-associated > Plants > Roots > Rhizosphere > Soil | place: Michigan, USA... | reverse complement strand
CGTTGGGCATACCGAATTCGGAATCGCGGCCTGCGCGTGCACGAAAAGACCGGCGGCGGCGACGCCGATAACCAGGCCACCGGCGGCAGCGGCCATTGCGACAAGACGCTTCTCCATCATCAACACTCCTGTTGTTGGAAGTCCGCGTTTTTATCACAACCGATCATTGATGCCGAGCCGACCAAGTGCGCGCCGTTCACCGTCCCTTCAAAAAGCGAGGGGCCTTGCGGCCCCTCGAAGCGGAGGAACCGATCTATTCTTCGCCCGGGTACATTAGCGTGATCACAGGCTCCGCGTAGTCGCCAGGGCCGATGTGAATCACAGCGGATTTCGGGCAACCGGCGAAATGTGCCAGCGGCAGGGTCAAGCGGTCTGTGTTGATCGCTCGCGAAGTCCGGATCGTTTCGCATGCGAAACACAGCAGCCATTCGACGAACTGCTCGGCAGTCGGCTCGCCTCGGCCCCAATCCGACCCTTCGGCCCAACCTTGGCAATCCGCGAACATCGTTGCCGTCATCGCGACCGGCAATGTGAATCCGCATGAACGAGCCTTCGCAGTTACGTCAACGAGCACGCCGTCCGCGATCGCCTGCGCGCGCGTATACCGATGGATCACTTCGAAGCCAGCCCAAGGACCAGCCGTTATCGTTTCATTCGCCATACTTTCCTCCGTTAGTGTGATGGGGCTTTGCGCCCTCGTGGTATCTCGGCCAGTGGCGGCCGCGATGTGCCATCGCGGTCGATGGCGACCGGAGGCCGCGCAGTGAGGCGCGGTCAAGGAGGGTGAGCACAGCGAACAGCGAGGCCTTGGCGCGGCCCGCAGCCGAAGGCGAGGACACGGGGCCGAACGGCCCTTGACCGAGGAAGCCGAGCGAAGCGGCGCTCTTGACGTTTCTTTGTGAGAGTTTTCTTACAAGACGTTGCGTCGTTTGCCGATACCGACGCAAGTGAGAAGGCGCAATCATGACGGCACTCGGAAGCCTGCCGCTCGGGAAGCGAAAAGCTGGCGATGGATCGCTTAGCTAAGCCGAGGCGCGTGAGCGCAAAAAAACCGGCGCCACGGGGGCGCCGGAGTCTAGGAATGTCGCGGCGGGATTACTCCGGCGTCGCATTCTCCTTCGGTTCGTGCAAGCGCAGGACAACCTTGCCGTCGACCGGCATCGCCTGCAGCATCACGTCGAAGCCTTTGCCGTCCTTGTGTGGAAATGCCACACCGATGCGCATCCAGTCGCGTTCGGCGGCGCCATTGCGCTCGAACTCGCGAACCGTGTAGGCGTTGTAGCGCTTGTTTTCGGTGGCGGGTTTGTTGGTGTTCTTAGCCATGCTGTTTCTCCGTTGAGTTGATTGCGCGGGTGCGCGGGGTCAACGACAGCAGGGATAAAAGCGTGAGGCGCAAGGGAGCGCGAAGCGCAACGCGGCTTGGCGCGGGCTGGAGCGCAGCGACGACACGGGGTTGCGTGGCCCTTGCGCATTGCGCCGCCCTGCCAAGAATTCCGCGTGAATAGCACCCGCTCGACTCGTCGGAGAGACGTGACTAGATGCACCCTTGAGGGAGCATGCCTGGCAAGATCTCGCCCGCGAGATTGGCATATCAAGCTTGCCTGCTGGCCCGTGATTGTTCGCGACATTGTTCGCGAAACAGGTTGCCAACGGCGCGCAACCTAATCAATATTGCCCGCATGCCTTTGGGCGGTCGCGGTTACTTCCCGCATTGATGTCAACATATTGATTATGTTGGTATTCTGCCCGATCTTCGGGGGAGCCGATTGACGGACCGGGGTATTCCGACACTTTCGCCGTCGATCTGGTGTTCATCAACCAGTGGCGGAACGGGCGAAGGGTGAGATCAGGCCGTACCTACGTTCGAAAATTCGAGAGAACTAGCATGCCCCGTCACGTTCGATCCAAGAACTCATCCGGTACCGACCGCACTGTGATCCGTGGAGTCGACCTCTTCTGCGGAGCCGGAGGACTGAGTCACGGTCTCGAAAAGGCAGGCATTGATGTTGCCTGCGGTGTAGATGTCGACCCGGCCTGCGAATATCCGTTTTCGGCGAACAACAAAGCGAAATTTCTCCTCAAGTCGGTAGAGGATTTGACCGTTTCCGACGTTGCAGAGGTCTTCGACGGGTCTACGATTTCGCTGCTGGCAGGCTGCGCCCCTTGCCAGCCGTTCTCGGCCTACAGCCAAGCCTGGGCGTGCCCCGCGGACGAGCGCTGGAACCTACTCAACCAGTTTTCCAATCTTGTCGGGAAATTGCGGCCCGATCTCGTAACCATGGAAAACGTCCCAAGGCTCGCGAGGCAGAAGGTCTTCAAAGACTTTGTTAGGGCTCTTCAGCGTAAACGCTATCACGTCTTCCACAACGTCGTGAATTGCGCCGACTATGGTGTTCCGCAGTCCCGCCAACGCCTCGTTCTCCTCGCGTCGAAGCTTGGCCCAATAGAGCTTATCAAGCCGACGCGCTCACCGAAAACCTACAAGACAGTTCGTCAGGCGATCGAGGCACTCCCACGGCTCAAGGCCGGGGAAGTGTGCGCGAAGGATGTGTTGCACCAGGCGTGTGAGCTCTCCCCACTCAATCTCGAAAGAATTCGCGCTTCGCAGCCAGGCGGATCATGGAGAGACTGGGACGACGAACTCGTGGCGAATTGTCACAAAAGGGAATCCGGCAAGACGTACCCGAGCGTCTACGGGCGGATGTCATGGGATCACCTCGCACCCACGATGACTACGCAGTACTTCGGTTTCGGGAATGGCCGCTTCGGTCATCCAGACCAGGATCGAGCGATTAGCCTTCGTGAGGGCGCGATTCTTCAGAGCTTTCCGAAGACCTACAAGTTCGTTCGGAAAAGTGATCCCATACATCGCAAGGTTGTTGGTCGACTCATTGGCAATGCGGTTCCAGTGAAACTCGCCGAAGCGATCGGCAAGACAATGGTGAAGCATGTCGAGCGATTTATTCGCGAGAAGGATAAAGGCGCGTGACGCCGCCGGTCACGACGAAAGCGGAGTCGGAAGCAGTCGCGCTCGTCTCAGCGCCCGAACTGGGACAACTTGTCGAAGTGCGACGCAGGCAGTGGGTCGTAGCCGACATTCGTGCCTCCGCCTCCTCAAACGGTTCACCGAACCGAAAGCATTTTTTGACACTGTCTTCGCTCGACGAAGACAGTCTCGGCGAGCAACTCGAAGTCTTGTGGGAGATCGAACCCGGCGCTCACGTTATCGAACGCGCCGGTTTGCCCGCCTTCACGGGACAAGACGACACTGAAGAGCTCGAAGCGTTTCTCGATGCGGTCCGCTGGGGTGCCGCAACGAACGCCGACCGCAACTTTCTGCAAGCACCGTTCCGGAGCGGCGTCAGCATCGAGGATTTCCAACTCGACCCGCTCGTACGCGCGATCGACATGGCGCGCGCCAACCTGCTCATAGCAGACGACGTGGGTCTGGGTAAGACGATTGAGGCGGGCCTTGTCATACAAGAGCTTCTCCTCCGGCACCGCGCGCGGACCGTCCTCGTCGTATGCCCCGCTTCGCTTCAGGAGAAGTGGCGCGTAGAAATGCTCGAAAAGTTCGGCCTCGACTTCAAGGTCGTTGATACCAACTACGTGAAAGAAATGCGTCGGGCACGCGGCATTCACGCCAATCCGTGGACATCGTTCCCGCGGCTGATCGCGTCGGTCGATTGGATCAAAGGGGGTGAAGCTCTCCGAATGCTTCGAGATGTGCTACCGGTCCGCTCAACCTACCCAAGAAAATTCGACGTTCTCGTCGTCGACGAAGCGCACAATGTCGCACCCACCGCATCCACGAACTATGCGCTGGAGAGCCAGAGAACGATCCTGATCCGGAGGATCGCGCCGCACTTCCAGCATCGGCTCTTCCTGACGGCTACGCCTCACAACGGATACACGGAATCGTTCACTTCGCTTCTCGAACTGCTCGACGACCAACGGTTCTCACGCAATATCCTCCCGGATGACAAACAGCTTTCGCAGGTCATGATCAGACGGCTGAAAGCCGATCTCGTCGATAAGGACGGAAAGCCTCTGTACCCGAAGCGCACGCTGCAAGCTCTCGAAGTTCCGTTCACTTCCGACGAACGTGAGATTCACAAGCTATTGGATTCCTACCGCAAGAGCCGCGAACGGACCTGCCGCGACATGGGCGCGACGGGGACCAAGTTCGTCAATGGCCTTCTCAAGAAACGTCTCTTTTCGTCGCCCGCGGCCTTCGCTTCTACGCTAGAGAAACACTTCGCCACGCTGACTCAGGGCAAGCCGCAGGCGAAGCCGGATGCGATGACCTCACGTATTCTGCGCAAAGCGATCCTCAAGATCGAGGAAGACTATGCTGATGACGCGCAGGTCGAGGCGGTCCAGGCCGAAGCCGTCGAAGAAGCGACGAAGCGAAGCCCTCCACCGACGGAGGAAGAACTGCGATTGCTCGCGCGCATGCGTGACTGGGCGCAAAGCGCGAGTCACAAGGTCGACTCCAAGGGGCGCGCGATTCTGGAGTGGATCGAAAGCACTCTGAAGCCACGCGGCGAATGGAGCGACCGACGCGTGATTCTCTTCACCGAGTACCGCACGACCCATCAGTGGCTACATCAGATTCTCGCTGCACACGGATACGGTGGCGACCGACTTGGCATCATTCATGGCGGCATGGACCAGGAAGAACGGGAAAGGGTCAAGGCGGCTTTCCAGACGAATCCGCAGGACGCCGCCATTCGCATCCTGCTCGCGACGGACGCCGCATCGGAAGGTATTGATTTGCAGAATTACTGCGATCGCCTGATCCACGTCGAGATTCCCTACAACCCGAACGTGATGGAACAGCGTAACGGACGGATTGACCGGCATGGGCAGAAGAGCGGCGAGGTTTTGATCTGGCACCCGGTCGATGGCGGCGTGGCCGAAGGGGATTCACTCGGAGGTCATAAGGACGACATTCTGCGCGCGCTCACGAAACTCGAAGCGATGCGCGAAGACATGGGCAGCGTGAATCCTGTCATCGCGCCGCAGCTCGTGGGTTTGATCGAGGGCTCTCGGCGCGAGCTGGACACGCGCGAGGCTGAAGTGCGCGCGGCGAACACCAAGCGATTCGTCCGCACCGAACGGCAGCTCAAGGAGCGCATCGAAAAACTCCACGCCCGGCTTCAGGAGACACAAAAGGATTTTCACCTTACACCCCACCGCATTTATGCAGCGGTGAAGACAGCGTTGGTTTTGGAAAAGAAGCCGCCACTCAAGTCCGTCGATCTGGCAGGTGCTCCGGCGGGAGCGGTCTTTGAAATGCCCGCACTTAGCGGGTCGTGGGCACGGTGCTCGGAGGGCTTGCGTCATCCTCATACCGGTCTGATCCGGCCGATCACTTTCGATCATGCCGTCGCCAAGGGCCGTGACGACGTGGTTCTGGTCCATCTCAACCACCGGCTAGTGCAAATGTGCCTGCGCCTGCTACGCGCCGAAGTCTGGGCGCAGAGCGACGTTAAGAAACTGCACCGGATCGATGTCCGCCTCTTGCCCGGAACGGCGCTCAATGATCTGGCGGCCGTCGTGGTGTCACGCCTCGTAGTCACTGGAGGCAAACACCACCGGCTCCATGAGGAACTCACCGTTTCCGGCGGATATTTGAAGGACAACACCTTTAGCCGTGAAACGGGCGTGAAGCAGATTGACGGTTGGTTGGATGCCGCGCAGCCTCTAAAGGCGGGAGACCGTTTGTTCGAAGGTCTGCAACGGCGCTTCGAGAAACACAGGGACGCCATGCTGCAAACCGTTGAGGCGCGTTCGCGCGATCGTCTCCGCAGCCTGGAGACAACGCTGGAAACGCGAAAACAGCAGGAGATCGAAAACATCACCAGCGTGCTCGACGAACTGGAGCACGCGATCCGGCAGGAACTGGCTAAGGCCGTCAAGCCGGAGCAATTGGCTCTCAAATTCCCGGATTACACCGACGAAGAACGCTTGCAAGTCCGACGCGATACAGAAGCTCTGAAGTTGCGGCTCGCCCGCATACCGGACGAGAAGGAACAGGAAATTAGAGCCATTCGCCTGCGCTACGACGGATTCGCGGTTCGGACGTTCCCGATCGCCGTGATTTTCGTCGTGCCGGACCTGCACCCATGGAGGGCCGAGGCGTGACCGATCGCGCTCATCACGCTGAATGGCTTGGCTTGATCGACGTGTCCGGTCCGTTTCTTGCGGAACCTGTTTTGAAGGACGCATTTCCGCAAGGCTTCGAAGGCTTGGACGCCGCGAAGAAGCGAATGGTCAGGCAGGCATACGATGAGTGGCGAGAGGCGCTCGATCTGGACGACCCGGAGTTTCCGAAGATTCATCGCGCATGGATTGATCTCGTTCTCTCCCGAGTACTCGAACTCGACGAAAATGGCACGGGAGAGGTTCTGAAATCCGTTTCGAATCTCCCTGAGACCCTGCGCTGCGATATGCCGGAACGCGGTATATCGCTCCTACCCGATTATGCCGTTCTCGAAAACCAGCCTGACGGACACGCGCTTCTGCTGATCGTCCGTTACGGCGAGACCACCATCCTTGACGAGCCGTTCGGTGACGGCGGATACGTCGCAAGTCCCGCCGAACGGATGATCGAGCTTTGCCGGGGGACAGGTGTCCGGCTCGGCCTCCTGACCAACGGCGAGCAATGGATGCTGGTCGACGCGCCGGTCGGGGCAGTCGTCTCGCTCGCGAGTTGGTACGCACGGCACTGGAGTCAGGAACCCGTCACGCTGCAAGCCTTCGTCAATCTACTTGGCGTGAGGCGCTTCTTCGTCGACCGCAACCAGCAACTACCCACCCTTCTCGACAACTCGCTCAAATACCAAGACGAGGTGACCGATGCGCTGGGCGAACAGGTTGCGCGTGCGGTAGAAGTCCTGATCCAGTCGCTCGACCGAGCGGACCTTGATCGCGATCGTGAGCTGCTTGACGGCATCGAACCGCCTGAACTCTACGAAGCCGGGCTGACGGTGATGATGCGGATCGTGTTCCTGCTTTCCGCCGAAGAGAGAGGACTCTTGCTGCTCGGAGACGAGCGCTACGAAGCCGGCTATGCAGTATCGACATTGCGTATGCAACTCCGCAGCGAGTCGGAGGAAATCCTCGAACGACGTTGGGATGCGTGGTCACGTCTTCTCTCGATCTTCCGGGCAGTATTCGCTGGCGTCGATCACGAAGCCATGCGACTACCCGCTTTGGGTGGATCACTCTTCGATCCGGATCGCTTTCCTTTCCTCGAAGGCCGCAAGAGAGGATCGCACTGGACGAACGATCTGGCGACGCCTTTACCCATCGACAATCGTACCGTGCTCTATCTGCTCGACGCGGTTCAAGTATTCCAGGGCCGCACGCTTTCCTACCTAGCTCTCGACATCGAACAGATTGGCTATGTCTATGAAGGGCTTCTTGAACGCACCGTCGTTCGTGCGAAAGAAGTGACGCTCGATCTCGATGCCACCAAGAATGCGAAGAATCCATGGGTGTCGTTGCCCGAGCTGGATGATGCGGCCGCGAACAGCCGTCCGGCATTGGAAGCGCTGCTTAAGGAAAGGACCGGAAGTTCCGCGACTCGCGTGAACAACGATCTGGGTCGGCCAGTCGACGATGCCGACGCGGATAAGCTGCTGACCGCCTGCCATGCTGATTTGAAACTGCGCGACCGGATCAGGCCGTACTTTCATCTGCTGCGCACCGATCGATGGGGCTATCCGATCGTCTATCCAAAGGGGGCTTTCATAGTGGCGACGGGCGCCGATCGCCGCGAGACGGGCACGCACTACACACCGAAGTGCCTAACCGAAGCCATCGTGAAGAACACGCTCGAACCTCTGGTCTATGAAGGATCCGCACAAGGGCTGCTACGCGAAAACTGGAAGCTGAAATCGTCCGAAACACTTCTAGATCTGAAAATTTGCGATCCTGCAATGGGTTCTGGTGCGTTCCTCGTACAGGTCTGCCGCTGGTTGGCGGATCGGCTGGTGGAAGCATGGTCTGTTGCCGAGGAGGCGGGCAGCCTCATTGCGGCGAATGGTGAAGTCGTCGAAGCACTCGGTTCTCGCGAACCTCTTCGCAAGGATGCCGAGGAACGCGTACTGACAGCTCGACGTTTGATCGCCGAACGCTGCCTCTACGGTGTTGACATCAATCCTCTTGCCGTCGAGTTGGCGAAACTTTCTATTTGGCTCGTAACACTGGCAAAAGGGAGGCCTTTTGGATTTCTAGACCACAATTTCAAATGTGGCGACAGCTTGCTCGGCATCAACACATTGGAGCAGCTTACTGAATTGGACTTCAAGCCTGAAAGTTTGAAACAGTATCGACTATTCGGCAGGAACATTAGGCGGGCAATACACGAGGCTGTAGACGTTCGTCAGCGTTTGCGTGCGATTGATGTAAAAGACATTCGTGACGTGGAAGAGATGGCGCATCTAGATGACAGTGCGCGCGTTCGGCTTGATGTTCCAAAGCGGATTGCGAACTCGTTTCTGCGCGAGGTTCTAACCCTTACGAATCGCCCATCGGCCCTAGAGACGTCTTTGTCGGCGCTCGCGGGAGTGGCTGAGCTGGCCTTAGAGGGAGACGAAAGGTCCATCGAGAGACTCCGCCCGATATCGAGTAGCCTAGAAGAACAACAGCGCAATATTTATCCATTCCACTGGCCTATTGAGTATCCGGAAGTGTTTTGCGAAGGAAAGTTTGGCTTCGACGCCGTAGTGTCGAATCCTCCCTGGGGAGCAGCTTTGTCTCCTGAGATGCAAGGGATGTGGAAAAAATACCACGGAGAAAAGCTAGGGAGAATGGTGGACTCATTCCACCTATTTTTGATCAGGGCAACCCAGTTGTTAAGTGGCCAACACACCGCGTTTGCGGGCGTGCTCGTGCCGGACGTTCTACTGTACCAGAGCTATTCAGAGCCGCTTCGAAGGTTTCTACTAACGGATTGTCGAATCGCAAACGTATGCAATTTGGGAAATGGGGTTTTCACCAGAGTCACGCGCCCCTGTTGTTACATCGTGTTTGCTGTACAGCAAGATAGTCGTTTCGATTTGACCGTTGGCAGGTGGCAATCCGAAAGCTCTAAGAGCCAGGTGCTCTCGTTCCGAATATCACCGGAATCGCTACAAAGTCTCCCCGGTTGCATCATTCCAACTAGTGATCTTTCGGAGTACAACGAGGTTTCGCGGCTAGTCTCCGCACTTCCGTACAAGCTATCGAATTTGGTCGACGAATATGGGATACAGCGCGGTGCCAGTGCCGACAATAAAGACGTCTTTGTGGTACCCAAAAGTGTTGCCTCAAAAGAGATATTGGAAGATGCATACCTAAAGCCGGTCGTTGCCGGCGGTGTCCATCTAAAGCCATTTCAGATTTCAGATGAACTGCCGCTTCTTCTATACACCAGTCGTGAAACGCCAGAGCGAGAGATACCTAACATTGTCAAGTGGGTCAATCGTCATGCTGGCGTGATTACATGCAAGGAAGTACAGCAGAAGAAGCATCCCATTCATGCGCTCCATAGACCCAGAGAAGTCGGCGTGTTCGAAAGGCGGCAAAAATTGATGGGCGTAATTACATCTGACCGCCCTAAAGTCGCGGTTGACACGAGACAGCTATACGCACTTGATGGTGTCTTCCTGTTTGGAACGCGCGACGGAGTCGACCCTTATTACGTCGCGGGTATTCTTAATTCTACGTTGATGGCAAAGATTTATAGAGTCTTCTCGCAGGAGGAAGGTCGTGTGATGGCGCAGGTCAAGCCAACGGTCATCGCGAACCTGCCGATGGTGGCGCTAGGTACTGGTGATGAAGAGCTTGAGACAATCGGATCGAGAATCTCCACCTTATCGAGAACGATGCACAGCCAAGAGCTTGATAGTAGGGAGCGCAACTCGACAATCGTGGAGCTGGATGACCTTGTCGAAAGGTTGTTTGCTAGAGCAGTCTTGTCTTCGCAGGGGTCGCAACATGCAGAGATTGGGAATGCGCCAACAGATCTGGAGCGGACTAAGTGAGTGACATTTTAAATCAAATTGGAACGGCGAATTCTTGGCTGATTCTCGAGTCAAGTGGCCAAACTACTGAACAGCATTTTCAGCAGTATGTAATTGAACTTTATGGCGCAGGTTTCCTCCATGCCGCAGTAAGAGAAGATGACTGGGTGTCGCTCGCTTCCCCATCAGGTATCGTAACCCGCGTCGCGCACATCCTCCGTATCCGTTCGGACCTCGAATCGACAACGCTATATTTCGACAGGTTCATCACCATCGAAAACGGGATCACGCTCGCTGCATTGGGCTGGACTCTGCCCGGCAAGAACGCGTCCACACGACTGCAATGGAACGACTTCATTGCGGCGTTACCCAAGATGGGGATTCGTGCTATTGATGACGTGCGGCTCATCGAAGACAAGTCCTACATTCGCGAACTGCTGCAACTCGCCGTGATCGACGATCTTCTGGGGCCAGCGAACGGTCCAGAAGAGCAGATCGTCGATATGGGCGTTCGCGACCGCTACCTCGTCGGCAAGCTCGCTCCCCGGGAGGAAGCGATCGGCGGCATTGAGGGTCTTGAGGGACCGATGGCGACCGAAGCCGAAGAGGAACCGGAAGGGCTCGAAGTCCATCATGGACTACATGAGCCGGGTGCGGAGTTCGACAGCACCACCGGCCGCGTCGATGCCGAGGCGGACAGCGCGGACGAAATCGATGCATCAAGCAATCAATCTCTCGTTCCGTCCAGTCTGGGAATGACGTTCTGTGTCGACGGGAACGTGAAACGCATCGACGTGACGGCCCGTTGGGGTCAGTACGTCCGCGTCTACGACCACGAACATACCAAGACAGTCAACAAGAAGATTAGAGATGGCGAAGGGAACGTCATCCGGACCGAGCAAGCGGAAGTCAAAGTCAAAGTGTGGCAACGGGTCCCCTGTGGCGGCACCGTGACGATAGATCTCGTAGAGGGCATCGTCTCGCATCGCGCTCCTGACGAGAAGCAGCCGGAGGTGCGTATTCAGGGCACGGTGCGGGCGAAGAACGCGAATGGCGATCGGCTCGTGACGTTGTTTCTCGTGAACGCGCAGAACGAGCCGGACGAGAACAAGGATTCGGCGTGGGTCTTTCAGCCCGAGCTGACCGTATACGCCGCGAAGGATTCCGAGAAATCAATCTTCAGACGGCGGATCGCACTCGCGCACAAGGAAGATGACGACGAGCGCAAGGCGCTGGAGATGGTCTACCGTGAGAAGGTCGAGTTTGCGGTTGGACACGGCGTAGCAGTCCACGCGAAGACCGACGAAGGTGATACTGAACGCGCCCACGAGGTGCGAACGGTCGTGATCCCGCAATACGAAGTGCCCGTGACAGAAACACCCGGCCTTCGTCTCGAAGACCGGCCCGCCATGAAGGACATGGTCGCGAAGGGTCATCTCGATATGAGTGTCCTTGCAGGCATGGAGCGTGGCGACCTGGTCGCGGCTCTTCGCCATCTTGCGGATGACTATGGCAAATGGATCGACGAGCAACGTGCCCGCATCGGTTTTGATATCACAGGACACGACGCACAGGCGCACGCGGCTCTCGATCGCTGCAAGGAGATTGAACATCGCCTCGAAGAGGGGCTTGCTGTTCTGGTCAACGACGATAGGGCGCTAAAGGCTTTTCGGTTCGCGAACGTGGCGATGGCGCGTCAGCGCGTGCACAGCATTTTCGCGCTGTCGAGGCGGCGCGGTGAAAGCAAACCTCTCGCGGACTTCGATATCCGGCCAAATCGTTCCTGGCGACCGTTCCAGCTCGCCTTCATTCTTCTTTCCCTTCCGTCACTCGCAGATCCCTTTCACAGAGATCGCACCAAGCCCGTAGACGCATTCGCTGATCTCCTGTGGTTTCCTACGGGTGGTGGAAAGACCGAAGCCTATCTCGGCGTCGCTGCGTTCGCGATGGCCATCCGGCGTCTTCAGGGGCGATTGGGCGGGTATGACGATACGCGCGGCCTCACCGTCATCATGCGCTACACGCTGCGTCTTCTGACGCTTCAGCAATTCCAGCGCGCGTCGGCCTTGATCTGCGCCATGGAACTCTTGCGTCAGGACGCGATCGCGGGTGGTGACGTAGCCTTGGGGGACGAGCCGTTCACGATTGGCCTGTGGGTCGGCAACAAGGTCACACCGGGCACGACGGACGACAGCCATAGGGTCATTCAGGATATCCGTAACCCGGAGAAGTTCGATGCGGGCGGCACGTCTCCCGCCCAGCTCACGAGCTGCCCGTGGTGCGGACACGAAATATCACCGAAGCACGATGTCGAGGTCGAGACGGCGGCGAAGCGAACGACGATTTACTGTGGCGACAAACTCGGCGGCTGTGCCTTCTCGAAGGGCCAATCGAGCAGCAAAGCCCGGCCTGGCCTTCCCGTTTTGGTCGTCGACGAAGAGATTTATCACCGTCCGCCATCAATGATGATCGCCACCGTGGACAAGTTCGCGCTGATGGCGTGGCGCGGCGAGGTCCGGACGCTGTTCGGGCGCGCCAATAGCGAGTGTCCGCGGCACGGCTTGCTCTGGCCGGATGCCGACTGCACGGGGACACATAGAGCCTTCAGGCATCTACCGAAGACCACCGTCAGAACCATTACGCCGATACGGCCGCCCGACCTGATCATTCAAGACGAGTTCCATCTCATCAGCGGGCCGCTGGGAACGATGGTCGCTCTGTACGAGACCGCTATCGACGGCTTATGCAGTTGGCAACTCGAAGGAAAGACCGTTCAGCCGAAAATCGTGGCGTCCACAGCCACCGTGCGGAAGGCTGCCGAGCAGGTTAACAACGTCTTCATGCGCCGTGTCGCCGTGTTTCCGCCGCATGGACTCGACATCGCCGACAATTTCTTTTCCGTGCAGCGTTCGGTCGAAACGATTCCGGGACGCCGCTACCTCGGCGTCTGTTCTCCGGGCAGCTCGCGCCCGGCAATGCTCATTCGAATCTACACCGCCTTTCTCACGGCCTCGCAGGCGTTGTTCGATCGCTTCGGACAAGCCGCCGATCCATACCAGACGACTGTCGGATATTTCAATTCACTGCGAGAACTCGGTGGGATGAGGCGGCTCGCCGAAGACGACGTGCAGACGCGCTCGTACCGCGTACAGATGAGTCTCGTCGCTCGTCCCGGACTTGCGCAACGCAGCATCGCCAACATTCGCGAACTGACCTCGCGCGTTTCGAGTCGTGATATCCCAAAGTATCTCGATCAACTCGAAGTCAAGTTCAAGGCAGATTTCGATCTGGCGCTAGGTCGATACGTCACTCGCTGGGAGGAAGGGGAAGTCCGCGCGATCGATGTCGTGCTCGCGACCAATATGCTTTCGGTCGGGGTCGACGTGAATCGGCTGGGCCTGATGGTCGTCAACGGGCAACCAAAGAGCACAGCGGAATACATCCAGGCCACGAGCCGCGTGGGCCGATTCTTTCCGGGTCTCGTATGCACGGTTCTCACCTGGGCGCGCCCGCGCGACCTCTCGCACTACGAAACCTTCGAGCATTATCACGCAACGTTTTACAAGCATGTCGAAGCGCAGTCCGTCACACCGTTTTCGCCACGTGCTATGGACCGTGGGTTGACGGGTGCGCTGCTGAGCATCTTGCGGCTGGAGCACCCGCTCTTTGCACCGAATACGGGCGCGGGTGCGCTGGACAAACCCGATCGCGCCGAAGCCGTTGAGGCGAGAGACGCGCTCGTCGACCGTGCGTGGGCCCTCTCACACGAATCAGCGCTTAAGAACCTTGCATCAAGCGAACTCAAAGAGCGCCTGGACGAATGGGCGCACGAAGCCGGAAAAGGTGGCCGCACTCTTGCCTACGAGAAAAAAGGAGCGAACCGCGCAACGACCGTCGCACTTCTGAGAAGGCCGGGCATGCAAGCATGGGACAACTTCACGGTGCCCATGTCCATGCGCGAGGTGGAACCGGGCGTGGGACTCATCATGAGTACCGCACGGTTCGGCGGCACCGAGCCCCCATGGACGCCTCCCGTCCTAAATTCGAACGACGACGGGAGTGACGCATGAAAGGCGACAAAACTCCCGTAGGCGAGGTTCGACCGAGTCAACTACTTTGGACATACGGTCCGGGCGCTCTGGTTGATCTGCCGAACATTTCCGTCGTCACGCTCGCGATCGACCGCTGGGAGATAAGCCGCTGTCAACCGCTCCAAGAAGCGCGCCTGCTCGCAGCGGTGCGTCGCGAACTCGGACCGCAGGTAGAGAGTCTTCGAATGCCACCGTTCCAGCGCGACGAGAATGTCGATCGGTTTTCTGCCGAAGCCTATATCGGCGTTCCGGTCCGCCCGTTCCCACGGTGGCTACGTTGCGTGAAATGTGGCCTGCTTTCCGCCTTCGATCTCGGGCTGTTCGAATGCAAGGAGAACCGCTTTCGCCCTGAGCGCACGCGATTCGTACACAAGGACTGCAAAGGTTCGAAGGGCGACCAGCCTGCCAAGGACGCCGACGCTGTGCCGGCGCGTTTCTTGCTGGCGTGCCGGAATGGACATCTCGACGATTTCCCATGGCATTATTTCGTGCACAGCGGACCTTCCGCTTGCAAAGGAACGCTTCGTTTCTTCGAAAGCGGTGCGTCGCTTCAAACGGAAAACCTGTGGGTCAAGTGCGACCAGTGCGGCGCTTCACGCAATATGGCGCACGCTTTCGGAAAAGCCGGTCAAGACAACCTTCCTGGATGCCGTGGCCGCCATCCGCACATGGACCAGTACGACGGTGCCTGTCAGGAACAAGCCCGTGCCGTTCTGCTCGGCGCTACGAACAGTTGGTTTCCGATCACTTTGTCGGCATTGGCCATTCCGCTCGCACGCGATCCGATCACCCAGCTCGTTCAGGACGGATGGGATTACTTCATGGACCTAACTTCCGAAGCGGAAGTCAGTGTGACCGTGAAGACACTCAAGAAGACCGGCGCACTTCCGGGTATCGATAAACACTCGGCGAAAGCCATCTGGGAGATCGTTCAGTCCATCAAGATGGGCAATACGGTCACCGGAGTTTCCGACGCGGACATCAAAGAACCGGAGTGGGAGGTCTTGACCGATCCGAACCCGCCGACCGATTGGCCACATTTTCTGAGCAAGCCTGTTCAAGTCCCCAAGGCGTACGAAAGCAAGATCGCCGGCGTGCTTCTTCTAGAGCGGCTGCGGGAAGTGAACGCGCTTCTCGGATTTACTCGCGTGGAAGCGCCCGAGGAGACTGCGAATCCCGACGAGCGTCCACCACGCGCGGGTCTATGCAAAGACCCCCCGAGATGGGTGCCTGCAACGGAGGTCCATGGCGAAGGGATTTTCATCCGATTCGACGAGGACGGGATAGGGAAATGGGAAGGACGCGCAGCAGTGTTGGCTCGCAGCACGAACCTGCTTACTGGACACAAAGGCTGGCGCAATGCGCGGAAACTTGATCCGAACGAAGCCTATCCGGGTATCCGATATGCCATGCTCCATACATTGTCTCACCTGTTGATACGCGAACTTTCGCTTGAATGTGGATACAACGCCGCGAGTATTCGTGAGCGCATCTACGCCAACACGGAGGGCGATCGGAAACAGGCAGGAATTTTGATCTATACGGCAGCGGCGGATTCAGATGGAACGCTCGGTGGTTTGGTCGAACTTGGACGTCCAGAAAACTTAGGCAGACTTCTCCGCCAGGCGCTCACACGCGCCGGGATATGTTCCTCCGACCCCTTGTGCTCCGAGCACAAACCCGCCGAGGACCGCTCACTTCATGCTGCAGCGTGCCATGCCTGCTCGTTCGTTTCCGAGACCTCATGCGAGCGTGGTAATCGCTATATCGACCGCGCGCTGATCGTCCCCACGCTGGAGACGAACGACACCGCGTTTTTTGATTGAGGAAGTCGTGGAGAAACTTACCGAAGCACTCATAGAACTCGTGTCGAATGCTCCTCCGGAGCGAACTGCGGCACTGGCCGCGCATATTCGCGCGCTAACGGATACAGGAACTACGCAGACTCTTGCCCGTTGGGCTGCCAATCCGCGCGCCCGGAAGGCGCTGGACGATCTGATCGCTGCATGGAGGAACGTGTCAGTGACGCCCGTCGAACTGGCCGCCATGCTGGTCGCGGGAAGCGCGGCCTACCATCACGCAAAAGGCGAGCAGGAAGTCGAACTCGTGTGGACCGGCCCTTCGAGCCAGCTCGTCGCGACGAGAAAAACCGAACAGGCATTGCTCGAGGTAATTGATGCAGCCGGGGAGCGACTCTTCATTACCAGCTTCGTTGCGTACAACGTCTCTGCGATTATGGCCGCGTTGCGGCGCGCGGCGGATCGTGATGTCCAGATATCCATGCTCCTGGAATCCAGCGACAAGCACGGCGGGGGCGTCACGATTGATGCGATCGCGCACATGAGAACCGCACTACCCAGCGCTCGCGTCTATTTCTGGCAAGACAAGGACGAGAGTTTCGCGGGTGGAAAGGTCCATGCGAAAGTCGCTGTATGCGACGGTTCGCTCTGTTTCATCTCCAGCGCCAACCTTACGGGCCATGCAATGGAGAAGAACATGGAGGCCGGTGTCTTGATTCGTGGCGGCGCTCTGCCCAGCAGACTGCACGACCATCTCGAAGCGCTCGCTACGATCAAGATCGTGAGAACGTGAATGGATAATGCTTGTGTGGGAGTGTGCGATGACGGGAAAATCTGCGCAATCGCCGGCGGAATTGAGCGACAACGTTCGCGCCTGGTTGGAGTCGCCGATGGTGTATGCGGAAGTGCCGCATGCACTTCGCCGCAACAACTGCGCAGCATGACGAATGCGCGCTCACAAACAGAGTAAAACAATATGCAGCAGAAGACATGTCTAGTTCTGGCACAGTACCGAAAGGATTCGGACTACGCGGACCAGGTCGGCAGCAGATACCACTTTCCTAAAAAGTACTTCAATTTCATGTCGCTCGCGGACATTGAGTTTGTTTACTACGAGCCGCAAAAATATGGGCTTGGAGAATACTTCGGTTACGGAGAAGTTGGAGAGGTCACGGTAGATCCACAAAGCGCTGACCATTACTTCGCAGAGATAGTCAACTATCGGACATTCCCAAATTCAGTGCCAGGAAAGGACGATGGCGGAAAGTTCCGCGAAGCAGGCCCCTCCTACAACCCTCAGAACGCCGTTCGAAAGATTGACCCCGACGTCTTTGCATCAATCTGTGCTGACGGCGGACTGGATCTGAATGCCTTGGGTGTCGAGCCAGAGCGTACTGAAAGCGACGAAGGCATCTCTAACCCTTTTGATCCGTCCAAGATCAAAGTAGACCGAGAGCCAATGTCGGTCTTTCAGGTGCTAAGGAAGATATCGCTGAATGAAATAATTCTCAATCCAGACTTTCAGCGAAACATGGTGTGGGATCCGGTTCGAAGATCGCGGTTGATCGAATCCGCTCTGCTTCGGATACCTTTGCCAGCCTTCTATTTCGACGGAGTCGACGCCAACAAGTGGGTCGTCATCGACGGCCTTCAACGACTCTCAACGCTGCGAGACTTCATTACTGCCAAGACCTTCTCTCTTCGGGGTTTGGAATATCTAACCCAAATTGAAGGGGCGAACTTCGATAAGCTACCACGTGGAATGCAGCGAGACCTCGAAGAGACACCAGTTACTCTGTTCATCATACGTCCAGAAACACCGCCCGAAGTAAAGTTCACGATCTTCTACCGTATAAATACTGGTGGACTGGTTCTCACGCCGCAGGAAATTCGTCATGCGCTCTACCAAGGTCAGGCGACACGACTGCTGAAAACACTGGCGGAAAGTATAGAATTTCAAAAGACCACAGATGGCGGGGTGAGTGACATCCGTATGGACGCGAGAGAGTGCGTCCTTCGGTACCTTGGCTTCCATATCGATTCGTATCAGAACTATTCAAAGGCGGACCTGAATAGCTTTTTGTCTAACACGATGAGTCAAATAAACACCTTTCCGCCTCAGCGCATTGAAGCGTTGGATGCTGACTTTCGCGAGTCGATGGTACGCGCCAACGAAATATTGGGAAGAGTCGCATTTAGGAAATTCGGCTCGACAACTGGCCGCCGAGGACCAATTAACAAGGCATTATTTGAGACTTGGTCAAACGTGCTGCAGGCGTACGACTTCGACAAGTTGAAGCAACGGAAGGATCAAATCTGTGGGCTGTTGGCGCAGAGGCTCAGCGAAGATACGGAGTACCTCCGATCGCTATCTGCCGGTACCGGCGGCGTCACAACCGTCCGCGTTCGCTTCGAGCGCGCCCATGAGGTAGTCCAAGAGGCGCTGAAATGATTGCTTCGATGTCCCTGACGAACTTCAAGTGTTTTAGAGCCCTTTCGCTAGAGTTCGGAAAGATCAACTTACTCACCGGCACAAACGGTGCCGGAAAATCAACCGTGATTCAAAGTCTACTCGCAGTTAGACAATCGAAGGATTCAGGCAGCATTGGAGATGGACGACTCCGGCTAGCTGGGTCGTTAACGGATCTTGGTACCGCAGGCGAGGTATTCTGTGCCAATCCATCGAGCGAAGACGTTGAGCTCGTGCTAGTTCCGGCAGCCGATGCCGCGCCGCTTCGATTGCGTTGCCCACAGCTGAAGGAACATGCAAACGAGTACTTCCTCCGATTTGACAGGAATGCTCTGGATCAAGCGGCCATCGAGCAATGCGCATTGTTTGCCGAGCCGTTCAACTATCTTCATGCCGAGCGCATCGGGGCGCGGAAAGTGTTCCCGATTGCACCGAACGAGGAGCATCCATTCAATGTGGGGAAGTTCGGGGAGAATGCGCCATATATTGTTGGATCTGATCTCAGAGAAACTTCATTGGAAGGCATTGCGCGTATCCTCGAGAGCGAGGATGGCAAAGAGTATCCAACTATCCGATATCAGTGGCCCCTGTGGATGGCACGGCTGTTTCCAGGGTTCGATGGAGAATCGGAAATCTACCCACGCGCGGATCAGATTCGTCTAGGATTGTCGTTGCAAAGACAAGAGACGGGCCGAGAGTTGTTTGTCCGTCCGACTAACACCGGCTTCGGTCTCTCGTATGTTATTGGCGTCGTGGTAGCTGGACTGGTGGCAAGACCGGGAACGGTTTTGATCGTGGAAAATCCCGAAGCCCACCTTCATCCGAAGGCTCAATCAATTCTCGGAGAATTCCTGGCACGAACGGCTGTGGACGGAGCGCAAGTGATTGTTGAGACGCACAGCGAGCATGTGCTGAACGGTGTGCGTCGAATGATCAAACAAGGCATCTTGGCGCCTGGGGACGCGCGCTTCTATTTCTTCGGCAAAGACGCGCATGCGATGGAGCCGACCGTCACCGCGATCGGCGTTTCAGCAACTGGCGAGCTTTCCTCGTGGCCAGACGGATTCTTCGATCAGCTCGACAAGGACCTGAATTTCATTCTTCAATGATTGCGTTTCTGAACGAGCGGAGTTTAGAACCCCACTCTGACTGGAGCGTCGGGCTCAAGCTGTTCTTGCTCGTTGCACAGGAGTTTGCGGCAGCGGGCGAACCGGTGTTTCGCGATGCGAGGTACTTTCTCAGCATTGAGTTCAAACGCAGGTTCAACCATCTTGCCTTCCCGAGCGAACAACGGGCGCTTGTACAGAGCCTTGTATTCAGTGATCGGTATTGTCCGTGTTGGACGCCGCTGCGCGAGTCAGACTCTGATACAGAATATTCGTGCGAAGACCCTATGACAGCCTTGATCGACGAGTCACTGTCTGAAGCGGCTGAGCGGGCGCGAACGAACGAGCCTTTGTCAGTGGCAGCGATTAGCGCCTTCAATTCAACATTCGGCAATCGCCTGCGGCTAAACGTCAGCTCGACGGCGTGGAATGGAGTCCACGTAGAGCTGCTCAACGCGACAGCGGTGGCAGCTGCAAGGGAGTTCATTGCCCAGCGTCGAGGCCACTACGATCGCATGTCGCGGGTCGCCCCCAGGGACTTTCAAACGATATTGGAAAAGGACACGCAGAGGTTCCTCAGAACCGGGCGCACGGAACGCCGCGGGAGGCGCATTTTTCAAGAAAACCAAACCCGCCGGTTCTACTACGTCGATGACGCGCACAATGGGCATGTGGCGCACCTGGAGGTCTTCTCGGAGGACGGGGAGCATATGGGCATCGCGGACGTCGACACAGGAGTGCTGGACGATTCTGGGCGCGTTGAGGGTCGAATTCTTAGACTTTGAAAGGTCAATAACCATCCGCTGCGCTGACGTCAGTGTGACCCAGCTGGGATGCAATGGGGGCATATTTGGGGGCACGGATTCGACGTTGCAGCTACTTTTGTTAATATGTTCCGTCAGTTGTGCACCATTCTCGAGTCCGTCTCGGCAAGATCCTTGAACCGAAAAAAGATTTTGAAATCAATAATTTGTAGCGACCTAGTTCTTACCCGGACTCGAACTGTCCCCTTCTTGGAACCTACATCGTGAAATTTGGGAGACGATTCGGACTAGGCTTCTTGAACTTCCGACTGTCTCCGTGCTCGCGTTGATGACCATCGAAGAAACACGATGCGCGCGCACATCTAACTTAGTTCGTGTGTCGACTTCGCGGATATTCGGAGTGGCCGCTTTCTGGCGCCAATTCATGACCATCGTACGTCATCTTTCGCAACGGATTTGATTGAAGTCGTGACACAAAACCACTGAAAGTCGTCGCTCGTACGGCAGCTCTGAACCAGATTGCATCAGATGCCAAGCATGCCTGTCGATATTGTCCCTGATTATTTGCTCAATCGGATCGACGTAGACGGAGTAAGTTGACGCAGCGGGTCGACAATGCCTACCGAAAAACCCTTTTTCACACTTAAAGCAGGTTGAATTCTTTCGACTGTCTCAAGCAGCGCGCGCTACCATCATGCTTCAGGGCGAACTATCCCTCCAGTGTCCTCAAAATGGGACTGGCAGTAAAGCTTTGACCGTACGGCAATCTCGTACAGGCAGATGCGCGAAGAATGTAGTTCCTAGTGAACCTGGCAATCTCGTACCGACTAACACCTTTGTGCAATGGCAGCGGAAGGATGTATGCGGCTCAATTCCTTTCACGTATGCAGGAAAGGAGGTGGTGCATGAAAGGCTGGATTTTCTATTCGAGCGTTGCGGTAGCGTCGGTAGTCGCCGCGGCTGGGGTTTCCCGTGCGTCCGGGCAGGGCGACGGAGATTCAGTACCGATCTTCGAAATCAAACTTCCAACTGGATACCGCGACTGGAAGCTGATCTCGATCGCTCGCGAGGAAGGGCGCCTCGACGACATTCGCGCCGTGCTTGGGAACGACGTTGCCATAGAGGCATACCGGTCGGGAAATTCCTCGTTTCCGGATGGCTCGATCATTGCCAGGCTGGCCTGGAGTTTCGATCCTCTCGCAGAAAGCGAAAAAGCCTTCGGCTCACCACAATCGTACGTTGCAGGTTCGCCCAAGAACGGCGTCCAGTACATGGTCAAGGACTCGCGAAAATACGCAGCGACCGGCGGTTGGGGCTACGCCCAGTTCAACAATGGCAAACCCGGCAGTGAAGCCGCGCACAAGGCATGCTTCTCTTGTCATGTGAATGCGGCAACTCGAGATTTTGTCTTTGCCCGCTATGCTCCTTGAGGACGGGTCCTCCCCCACTCGTCCTCTGCCGTCTGCGGCATGTCCGCAGACGGCACCTTTCTGAAAGCTCCGGTGTTCGATCGACTACGGTTCGTCGATTCTTGGCTGGCGTGGTGCGCGTGCAAGCAACGCCGCTCCCAGCGCCGCTGCCACGACAGAGCCCAGCAACACGCCGATCTTGGCGATCGGGGCAAACGAGGCGTGCGGGAACGCCTGGTCGGCCATCAATAACGCAACGGTGTCGCCCACTCCGCACAGACATGCCGCCCCGATGAAAGCGAGCGCGGATGTGCGTACCGGAAAAATGCCAATACCGGACTTGACCGCGGCATACGATGCGAGCAGTACTCCGATGGGCTTGCCAATCACCAGACCCAAAATGACACCCAACAGGACGCGTATGTCGTCAGCGGAATCCAGATGAACCGAGAGCAGGATGCCAGTCGCAGAGAAAGCGAACAGCGGCAAGATGAAGTACGTGCTCCACGGCGCAATCACTCTTTCGATTCTCTCCGCAGGTGAGAGCAAGCGCGCCGCGGCGGCAGACAGATTCCGTCCTGCCGATTCCCACACCAGGGCAAGCTGGCTGCCGGAGGAGCGAGCGGCCTCGGTGCCCAATTGACGCTCGGCACCTTCCAATGCTGCCAATGCGGTCGCCGCTTGTGCGAGCAGGGGAGCGGCAGAGGGAGCGGGACGCGCTGGCAGGAAGAGCGCGAGCGCAACGCCCGTCAGAGCCGCGTGTATACCGGCCGCATGCAACGCCAGCCAGAGCCCGCATGCGACGACGGCGTACGGCCACGTCACATAGACACGAGAACGGTTGAGCACGAACAGCAATAGCGTTGCGAGTGCGACCGCCGGGAGCCATGCGGCGTTGAAAGCCATCGGATAGAAGATCGCGAGCGTTAACACCGACAGGATGTCATCGACGACAGCGAGTGCGGCTACAAACACTCGAAGTGCGGGCGGAATTCTGGCGCCCAACACCGCGAGAATTCCGATCGTGAATGCGACGTCGGTTGCGGTCGGAACTGACCATCCTTGCCGAATTGCCGGCGTGGCGAGCGCCAGGAAGACAGCAGCCGGGGCCAACACGCCACCAACGGCTGCCACGACTGGAAGAATGGCAGCGCGCGAGTCCCTGAGGGCTCCCGATGTTGCTTCGCGACGAATTTCTAAGCCAACGAGCAGAAAGAACGCGGCCAGCAATCCTTGCGAGAACCAATCTGCGATCGTCATGGACACTTCGCGACCGGTAGGGCCGATTGAGAAACCCTGATCCATCAGCGCGTGGTACGTTGCCGCGATGGGCGTGTTCGCACAAAGAAGCGCGAGTAGCGACGCGAGCAGCAACGCTAGACCTCCTGATGCCGGCAGGTTTGCGAACGAACGTGCGGTCTGCTTGATCTTGGCGGCCAGCGGCCGCTGCAGTGCTTCCAACATCGAGTGGTAGTCCCAGGCTTCGTCGTAGCGTTCTCCATTGATGAACAGAGTCGGCGTGACAGTGAGCCCGTTGCTGCGGCCCTCGGAGAGGTCTTTCATAACACGAGCACGAATTGATTCACTTTCCAGGTCGCGCCGAAAGCGCTCGACATCAAGCCCCGACTCCTGCGCGTGCTTCATGACTTCTGCAACACCAATGGTTGACTGCTGCGCGTACAGCCAGTCGTGCATCTCCCAGAAGCGCCCTTGTTGCGTAGCGGCTTCCGCGGCTTGAGCCAGGAGTTCCGCGCCGGGATGTTCCCGCTCGTTCGGCAGGTGCCTGAACGCATACGAAAGCGAGTCGCCTAGCGCAGATTGGAGTTCCGCCAGAACGACGAAGAGACGTCGACAGTACGGGCAGAGGTAGTCGCCATACACCACGAGGCTGACCGAGCCTTCTGGGCCGGTCCCACTGCGCAGGTGGTCGCGGTTGGGGTCCAGCTTGGGCCGCAACGTCAGGCCAGCCTTGGGGTTGTCGTCACTCATTTGGATGTGCCTTCGCCTTTAAGGTCCGAATCGGAAACTAGCGGCGATCTGATCGGGAGCGCAAGAGGGGCGCTATGCACCTTTGGTATATGAGGCCACTACCCCTGCCACATCGCTGAAACGCTCCGCGCCGGGATGACAGATACCAAAGGATGAGCTGACACTTTGGTGCAATCGCCGCGACGTCTCTCCTTTGGTGAAGTTCTCGTCGGATTGGGCGCCGCTGCAGGCCACCCCCGAATCCAACCACCATTGCTCGAGGAGGTCGCAATGAAAAAGACAACCGGCATCAATCGCCGTCATTTTTGCGGAACCGCAGCGGCGACCCTTGCCGCCAGCGCGTTCACCCTTCCCAGTCTTCTCTTCTCAAAAAGGACCTTAGCCATGAATGCAGTTGCACAGACAGCAAGCGCCGCCACAGCTGTTCGTCCGTTCCAAATGAGCTTTCCGCAAGCGGATCTCGCCGAATTGCGCAGGCGTGTAAAGGCGACAATTTTTCCCGATCGGGAGACGGTCGCTGACGCGACACAGGGCGTGCAACTCGCCACAGTCCAGAACCTCGCGCAGTACTGGGCCAACGAGTACGACTGGCGAAAGTGCGAAGCGAAACTGAATTCGCTTCCGCAGTTCCTCACCGAGATCGACGGACTCGACATCCATTTCATCCACGTTCGATCGAAGCACAAGAACGCCCTGCCAATGATCGTCACGCATGGATGGCCGGGCTCGGTGATCGAGCAACTCAAGATCGTCGGTCCGCTCACCGATCCGACAAAGTACGGTGGGCGGGCCGAAGATGCCTTCGATCTCGTCATCCCGTCGATGCCGGGCTACGGGTTTTCGGGCAAGCCGACCACCACCGGCTGGGATCCAGTTCATATCGCGCGCGCATGGGCCGTGCTGATGAAGCGCCTTGGTTACACGAAATACGTGGCGCAGGGCGGCGATTGGGGCGCCCTCGTCACCGAACAGATGGCCCTGCAGGCACCTCCGGGTCTGCTCGCCATTCACACCAACATGCCGGGCGTAATTCCCAGCGACATCGACAAGGCGGCCTTCTCTGGAGCACCGGCACCGTCCAGTCTCTCGGCGGAAGAAAAAGCCGCTTATGAGCGACTGCAGTTTGTATACACCAAGGGTATCGCCTACGGATTCCAAATGGGATTGCGCCCGCAGACGTTGTACGGAATCGCGGATTCCCCCGTCGGCCTGGCAGCCTATTTCCTCGACCACGACGCTCGCAGCTATGCGCTGATCTCTCGCGTCTTTGCGGGGGAATCGGCCGGCCTGACCCGAGACGACATCCTCGACAACGTCACGATCACCTGGTTGACGAACACGGCGATCTCCGGCGCTCGTCTCTACTGGGAAAACAAACTCGGCTATTTCAATGTCAAGGGCATCTCGATCCCGGTTGCCGTGAGCTCATTCCCTGACGAGCTGTATCCGGTCCCGCGCAGTTGGGCCGAGAAGGCGTTTCCCAAACTCATCCATTTCAACCAGCTCGACAAGGGCGGGCACTTCGCGGCTTGGGAACAGCCGGAGCTCTTTTCGGAAGAGCTTCGCGCAAGCTTCAAGACGTTGCGCAAAGCGTAGTTAGGCAGGAAGCCAACAGAGAGGGCCCGCAGGTCGCCTGCGGGCTCCTCTTTCAGATCTCGATGATTCCGCGCTTGAGCGCCGTGACCACCGCATGCGTGCGATCCTTCGCGTCAAGCTTCGAAAGGATGTTCTTCATGTGCGCCTTGACAGTGTCCTCGGAGATACCAAGCTCCAAGGCGATGACCTTGTTGGCATTTCCGCGAGCAGCAATCCGCAGCACCTCCAGCTCGCGTTCCGACAACACATCGCCTCCCAAGTGTTCTGCCAGCTCGACGGCAATCTCCGGGGGAATGACGCGACGCCCAGCATGAACTGCGCGGATTGCATCGCGCAGCTCCTTGCGTAAGGAACCCTTGAGTAGAAAGCCGCTCGCACCATCACGCAGCGCGTTGGTAACTTGCACATCGCCTTTATAGGTCGTCAGCACGACGATGCGCGCATGTGGAAATTCCGCGCGAATGATGCGCATAGCCTCAATACCGCTCATGCCCGGCATCTGCAGGTCCATCAGGGTGACGTCCGGACGATACTCGCGGAACTGCTCAATTGCGCTTTGCCCATCGGCGGCGTTGGCCACGATTCGCATGTCGTCCTCAGCCGAGAGCGCTGCGGCGACGCCGTCGCGGAGGAGAGGATGATCGTCTACGACCATCACAGTGATCGGATGATTCCTGCCTTCTTGCGTGGACACGTTCACTCCATCTGCGAAGATTCATCCGCCTGTCGTTTGCAATCGCGTCATTCGATCCGCCAGAACTTCAGCCATCGATGCCACCGTTTTGATGTGCGCCGAAACGCGATCGATGCGGGGACCTTGAGTTCAACTGCCGTTCCGATGTCACGTCCACTCGACAACTCCAGCTTGGCACGGATCTTCTTTGCGCGCTCTTTCATTCCCTGGAGTCCCCAGTGGCCGGCAGGCCTGTTCTCGCCGACCGTCGTGACATCGAAACCCTGACCGTCGTCGACGATGCTTACGGACAATTCACGCAGCCGGTAGATCACGCTCACATCAACGTGCTTGGCCTGCGCGTGGCGAAACGCGTTGGCCAGAGCCTCACCGGCAATGTGCCGTACCTCGTCGTTCACGACGGGATCGAGCTCACGGCGGTTTCCTTCCACCGTCAGGAGGAACGTCGTGCGCCCGTCGCGCGCCAGTTCCACTCCTGCATCCTGCAAAACAGCGGGAAGATCCTTGGCCGATTGCTCCTTCGACCGAAGCTGCGTGACGCGATCACGGCCCTCAGTCAGCACGGTATCAGCATGATCGAGTGCTTTTTCCATCAACGCGCGCGCTGTCTGCGCCGGCGGAATCTTTTCCATAACCGACTGGAATCGGAGCATGAGGCCTTGAACGCTTTGCAGGAACGTATCGTGCAGCTCGCGTGCAATGCGTTCGCGCTCGGTAAGCCGCTCCTCGAGTCGCGCTCGCATGCGCTCTTTGACCTGTCTGATCCGCCAGGAGTAGGCCATCCAGAGTAAGGTGCCGATGGCCGCGACGACGAGCACGGCGAACCAACGGGTCTGATAGAACGCGGGCAGAACCGCAAATTTCAAAGTCGATGGCGCTTCGCTCCATGGTCCTGCACCCTCTCTGGCCGCTACGTGGAATCGATACTCCGCTGGCGGCAGATCTGTGTAGAAAGCCTGGCGCCGCGCTGCTGCGTCTGTCCATTCTTGGTCGTGACCTTCGAGGCGATAACGAAAATGCACTCGCTGTGGCACGGCCAGCTCCGGCGCCGTGTAGTCGATTTGAACGTCCCGCGTGAGCGCAGGAAGCGTTGGGCCGTCCGCAACAGGATAGGATTTGTGGTCGGCGGTGAGTTGCTCGATATAAACGGGAGGAATGACCGTGGCGGCTTTTACACGGGGATCAATCGTCTGCAGACTGACGCCGTTAGCGAACCAAAGAGTACCGTCTTTCGCGCGCACCGCGCGTTCGAAGGGAGCGTGGGCGGGCCGCACGCCATCAAGTACATCGAGTACTTCGGTAGTGATTCCCTGTTGAGAGTCGCGCAGTTTTTGTTGGATGTCAGTCAGTCCTACCCTGACGAGTCCGCAAACCATGTACAACCAGAACCCACGGTCTCCGTCTTCGACGAACCCATACGCCTCGTCACAAGGCAGACCTTCCTTTGAGTTCAGGACTCGAGTGATGTCGTCCTTGTGTACGATGAGCCCCTTAGGTGTGGCGCCAAAGATCGTGCCGTCTGTCGCGATGGCGATCCGCCCGACTGAAGCGTCGTTCAAATGAGATGCAAACCTTTCCAACCCGCTAGGGCGCAGATGGGCAATCTCACCGTTGCGAAGCCCCAGCCAGACGCCTTCGATTGGATCGGCCGCTAGTGAAACCACCGTTGGCACTTCCGGGTCGGCGTACTCTGCGACGACCTTGCGGTCTCGAATGCGCACAATCTTTCTCGGGTTTGTTTTTAGTGATACCCAGATGTCCTGTTCCGAATCTTGCACCACCGCAAGCACGAACCCGAGCGGACTTCCATCTTTGCCTGGAACGGACGTGAACTTGCCGTCGCTGTAAGTCCAGAGGCCCTGGTCGACGCCTAGCCACATTTGCCCAGTCTTGTCCTCCATCATTGAAGTCGGTTGAGTTCCGGGCAATTCCTTTCCCGATCGAATCGAGCGTATGTGGCCACGATCAAGAATGTCGATCCCGCTGGCCGTGCCAACCCAGATGCTCCCGTCTCTGGCGGCGAGCACGGCATCTACCTCATCGACACTCAGCCCTTCCTTGGTCGTGTATGTCGATACTCGAAAATCGCGAAAACGGTCGATTCCTCGACGTAGTAACCCAGATGCTGCCCGCATGGTCTTCGAAAAACGAGTAGATACCGTCGCCAGTCAGTCCGTCCTTGCGGTCGAAGTGGTCCACGTGGTCGCCGCGAATAACATAGATGCCGTGATCGATTGTTCCGACCCACAGCGTGCCGTTCCGATCGCGCAGCAAGGCCTGGGCGGCCAGCTTGCTACCGTCGATCGGCGTAACTAATGGCTGCCAGCTATCGTTCACGAGACGCATCAAGCCGAGGCCGGGCCCCGGCGCAGGAACGCCTACCCAGAGCTCACTGGCCGGCTCCAACGCAAGAATCAGGAACCCGGGAAACGCCCCCTTGATCTTTGCCTCGACAGGGAATGATTGGGAGCGAGTGCCTGCACGCCAACGCACCACCTCAGTATCGGTATTGATCCAAAACGTTCCGCGGCGGTCGGTGACCATCGGCGAACAGACCCGGTCTGGAAGGTCGAGTCCATCTTCCTTGCCATGACACACAACCCGATCACTTGCTATCTCGCACAGCGACTTTCCCTTGTGGTCGAACGTGATGAACCAAATCTTGCCTTCCTCGTCCTGCTGCAATGAGAATGCGCCGCCTTTTGCGCCCTCGTAGTTGACGAGTCGCCCATGATCCCAACGGCTCACGCTGGTCGGCGTGCCCATCCAGAGGCTTCCATCTCTCGCGCCGAGCAGTGATATCACGATCGGATTCGGTAGAGGCTCGCCAGCCAACTTAGCGAATGGAACAAAACTCACGCCGTCAAAGCGCACCAGGCCCGCTTGCGTGCCAATCCACAGGTAGCCGTCGTTCGACTGCCCGATGGGATAAACCTGAGCGGGCAGCTCGCCGTCCTGCAATCGCCATGCGGTGTGCCCGTATTGCGTCAACAAGCGCTCGGGATCGAGCGCATGAGCTGTTTCGAACGCGTCGAGCAAGAAGCAAATGGCGAAAAGGGCAACACGAGCGGCCCCCGAGCGGCACCAGACCGCGCGAACGAAGCGACGCGTAGGTGAATCGAAGCCAGAAAAGCTCGCCACCAAGCGGCCCTCTTCTCGGCCCTCGAAGGAGGGCTACAAATGTAGGACGAGACATCAGAATACAACGGACGCATCTGGCTGCAAATAGGCGTCCAAGACATCACCCGAAAGGGTAAGTCCCAACATACACTTGCGTGTGTGGCTGCGAGTGACACATGCGCCTACCCTGCGAGCATGCAACGATTGTTCTCTATGTTTCCTTCTGGCCGAGTGGGCATCGCTTTGCTCTGCCTGCGCCTCTCGGTAATTGCAACGCTGCTCCTAGGAACCCTATCGAGCACATCAGCGTCTCAGAGCCTAACGTGGGCGATTGCGATCCTCAGCCTTTCATTGTTTTTCGGCTTTGCTACACCGATCAGCGCATCAATCTGTTGCGTCGCTGAGATCTATCTGCTGTTCGCGACCGCAAGCGCAATGGCACTCTGCGTGGTCATGTCGGCACTGGTCGCGCTCGCACTTGCTTTGCTTGGCCCTGGTGCCTATTCCATCGACGCGCGTTTGTTTGGCAGGAAGACAGTGGTTTTTAAGAATCCGCCGCGGTAATCGATCAGATTGATTGGCGCGGCCGTTGAACGCGCGCACCGACGTCGACTGTCAAGCATTCTGAGCAGCACTCGCGCGTACAGCACCTGCCTCCCAGCGGGCGTAGGACCTCGCAGGCGTTGCGGAGAAGCGACTGTGCGAGCCCCGTCGGCCGCCAATTAGCGGCACGTCAAGCATGGTAGCCATGCGCACGAGGTCGGCGAACGAACTCGCGGCCATCTTCGCCATGATGCGTGCCCGGTGAGACTTGACGGTGATCTCAGTGATCCCCAGCTCCGATGCAGCCTGCTTGTTCATGCATCCACTGACAATCAACTGAAGCACTTCTCGTTCCCGCCTGCTGAGAGCGTCCCACTGCCGCCGCAATGCATTGGCTTTTTCCTGCTCGGCGCGTCTTTCGCTTGCGATACGTAGCGCGCAGTTGATTGCACGCAGCAGACTCTCTTCGTCAATGGGAAGCATGACGAAGTCGATTGCCCCCGCTTTGAAGGCACCCGCCAACGCAGACATGTCCGGCCGCTCTGCCACGCATACGACGGCGTCTGTCGGTGCCACCGACTCCTGCAATGAAAAGCCATTCGTGTCCGACAGGTTCAAGTCGAAAATGTGGCATGACGGCAAATCCGGCTTCGGATAAGCGAGGTATTCCGCAGCGAATTCAAACGCAACGCTGTTGAATCCCGCCCCAGTCGCAATACGCGCCAGCTCATTGCGGTGGGCGTTGTCAGCATTCACGATAAACACGATCGAATCGATTGCGTGCATATGCATCTCATCCGACTAGCGATGAATTTGCGGATACCCTCGCCACATGCTGGCGAGATTTGCCGGCGCGCACATCACCATGTGTGGCAATCTGCCGGCTACACTTTCGAGTAGTCGCTCGGACCGACTGATTCCTTCGTACTATTGGCGACGAAAACCTGCCCGCCTAGTGTTCCAGTCACCATCAACCGACTGGAGACGGAACGTGGAAGAGCAAGTGATCGTCGATTCGAGCTTCTCGGCAACCATCGATGCGCCGTTCGAGAAGATTGATATTCCCACCTGGTGCTTCAGCCTACCCGACGAGGAGTACCAAGGGTGTTCGCCAGCACACTTCGCCGCAGGTGCGACCACGTCGCGCGATGGTCGCCGCATGTCGATCAACGTCGAGGTGATCGGCGGTGTGCCGATGGTCCAGCACTACGTCGAAGTCGTCGCGGAGAAGCATCACCTCATCGTCGATTCCGTTTCGGATCTATTCACGCCGGCGGGTAGAACGAAAATCCGCGTCATGTGGGAGCTGAGCGTCAAACCGCTTGGTGACGGCAAGTGCGAGTTCACCAATCACGTGCGCTCCCGCGCGACCGACGAATTCCTGGACTTCCTCGCTCGTCAGGGGATTCCGTTTGAAGTCTTCCGCGCTCAGCGGCAGCCCATGAGCATCGCGCACAACAAGCAGGAAACACCTTTCTTCGCGGCAAGTATCGAGCGCCATGCGCTTCGGGGACAGGGTTCTTCCAAGATCGCGAGCGTCGCCGTGACCAGTGGAGCGTGCGATGTCGACGGTTAGGTACAAACAAGAAACGACGGCACTGTTGTTCGTAGACCCCTACAACGACTTCCTGTCCGAGGGCGGCCTCTTGTGGCCGCTCGTCAAGGGAGTCGCAGAAGAAGTGGGGCTGCTCGGCAATCTTCGCGAGGTCCAGGCTGCAGCCAGGTCGGCGGGCATCCGTGTCTTCTTCGTTCCACATCGTCAGTGGGAAGAAGGCGACTTCGAGACCTGGCAGTACCCCAACCCGACTCAGCTCAATGTCATGAAACGGCATTCGTTTGCGAAGGGAACATGGGGCGGCGAGTTCCGCGAGGAATTCGCGCCTCGCGCAGGCGACATTGTCGTTAGGCAGCACTGGGGGCAAAGCGGTTTCGCCAATACCGACCTCGACATGCAGCTCAAGCAGCACGGTATAACGCATGTTCTCATTGTCGGACTGCTCGCCAATACGTGCATCGAATCGACGGCACGCTTCGCCATGGAGCTTGGTTACCACGTGACTTTGGTCCGCGATGCGACGGCAGCGTTCAAGCGAGAAATGATGCGCGCCGCTCACGACCTTAACGGCCCGACGTTCGCCCACGCGATCGTGACGACACGAGATCTCGTTGGCGCACTGCTTGAGACCTCGTCGTGACATGAACGCCGTCGTCGCAACGCTCGCATTCTTGGCGTTGATCCTGGGAGCTTCCATGCTAAATCTAAGCGCAAGACTTGAAGGCCCTTCCTCCGGGAACTCACAACTCACGGCGCCCGAATGGGCAGTTTCGGAAGAGTGGATTGATTCTGAGCCGCTGCGTTTGCGCGATCTGCGAGGCAATGTCGTCCTTGTCGACTTTTGGACTTACAGTTGCATCGACTGCTTCCGCACGATTCCCTATCTGAATCAGATGATTTCGCGCTGAACTACAGCAAGCCGTCTCCGTGATTTTTGTGGAAAGACAAGGTGAAGGTTTGTCGCCATGGTCACCAGATCTGCGAGAGAGGCGGCGTTCATCTTGTACATAACCCGGTGTCGATGTGACTTGACGGTGATCTCGCTGATTCCAAGTTCGCCAGCAATCTGCTTGTTCAATAGACCAGATACAACTAGACCCATGACTTCGCGTTCTCGCGGCGACAGTGACCCATAGCACCTTCTCACCGCACACAGCTCTGCATCGAGACGTAGAGCTGTGCGACTGCGCGCAATGGCGACACCAATTGCGTCCAACAGGACATCGCCCTTGAAGGGCTTCGTCAGGAAGTCGATGGCACCGGCTTTCATTGCCCGCACGGTGGTCGGCACGTCGCCATGCCCCGTGATGAAGATGATCGGTATGTAGCCCCAGCCCCGTTCGGCAAGCTGCCCCTGCAACTCCAATCCACCGAGTAGTGGAAGTCTCACGTCAAGTACCAGGCAGCACGGCACCATGGGACGTGGTCGGCACAGAAATTCCGCAGCCGACACAAACATTTCGGGATGCCAGCCGACGCTCCTGATCAAGGTGTCCAAAGATTCCTGCACTGACAAGTCATCGTCGACGACAAAGACAATGGAACCGACATCGAGCTTGGCGACGCTACTAGTGTCGCGAGGGGCGGCCTCCGGATTCATGGAGTATTGCGCGCATGCGACGTTTCCGATGTTCATACTTGTCACAACTCGATTTGGAAGGACGTGGATGACAGTCGATCCGATCACCAGAGACTACGGTAGCAACGGCGCGGGTAAGTTGCCCAGCTATATCTTCGTATGCGTCTGCGCATCCACGGGTATAGCTTGACCTACACCCGGCGCGACGAGCGCCAACGCCCGTCATGCATGATCGGGCGTCGACTATGTGCGCATCAGCGCACGAGTGACCTCTTCCAGAAGGAGATCTGCGTTGAAAGGCTTCGTCAGAAGCGTTACTGCCCCTTCGTCGATAGCTCGCGCGCGGGTGTCGCCATCACCGTGCGCCGTGAGGACGATGACGGGAATGCTACGGTGGTATTGCGCTAGGCGGCGCAGGAGACTGAGTCCGTCAATTCCGGGCAAGTGAAGGTCAACTATCAGGCAAGCAATCGTCGGCAGCAGTGTCGATTCGAGCAATGCCTCGGCAGACGGGAACGCGACGACTCGAAATCCCGCCGAACGTAGCAGCCCGTCGAGCGCGACTCGGATTCCCTCGTCATCGTCGACAATCCCAACGACGTCGGCTGAAACTTTCATTGCAACAAATTACAACTCGTGGAAGGCTGCCGCCGACCTATACGATGGTATACATTGACTACTACTCCGGCCTACCTCGGCGCGATTGACTTCGCTCGGAGGGTTTCCTGACAATCAGCCGGCGAACGTTTTGCGTGGAGGGACCCGGACGCTAGGCGCCGAGATTCTCATGGGCGACGAAACTGCCATCGTGTTAGTGGTGGATGACGATACGGGCGTCCGTGATGCCATCCGGAGCTTGGTCGCGTCGATCGGGCTTGAGGTCAAAACATTCAAGTCCGCCTCAGAATTTCTGCGTGCCAAGCTTCCTGACTTGCCTGCATGTCTGGTGCTCGATGTCCGTCTACCCGGGGCTAGCGGCCTCGACGTTCAGCGCGAGCTGGCGGAGTCCGGGAGGTTAATCCCCACCATCTTCATCACTGGACATGGCGACATTCCAATGTCCGTGGAGGCGATGAAGGGCGGCGCCGTCGAATTCCTTACAAAGCCTTTCCGGGACCAGCAGCTGCTGGATGCCGTGCAGCACGCCGTCGTGCAAGACTCTGTGGCGCGCAGACAACGTGCGGAGGTAGCCGAGATCCGGCGACGATATGAGTCGTTGACACCAAGAGAGAGAGAAGTGATGGCGGGAGTGGTAGCCGGTCGGCTGAATAAGCAGATCGCCTTCGACCTCGGGACGAGCGAGATTACCGTCAAAGTTCATCGTGCCCAAGTCATGCAAAAAATGCGTGCTGGCTCCCTGGCAGCGCTGGTTCAACTAGCGGAACGCCTGCGGCCAACGGTCGCGCCAGCGCGGGAATCCGACCGGTGACCCGGCTTGCTGCAGACGACAGCCCAGTCTCGCACGAGCGTAGCTCGATTGACCGCCGTCGCCCGGCGCATTAGTCTCTATAACCCGCCGCAGAGGCTGCGCACTATGCCGATTGATCTCGGCTTCGGGGGGATCGAACTTCAACCGGGAGAGCATCTATGTGCTCTTCACGCCGGAGTTCAACAGCGGGACGATATTCTCTTACCTTTCCTGCGAACAGGCCTCGCCGCTGGCGACAAATGCATTTGCATCATCGACGGCACGGAGCCGGCCGAGATCGTCTCCGCGCTAGGGCCACTGGCTGCTGAGAGCACGCCCACCGGCGTTAAACGACTCGACGTCATGCGTGCGGCCGACGTAAATCTTCGATCGGGCAAGTTCAGCGCTGGGGAGACGATTGCCGCCTGGAAGGCAGCTGTCTCGGAAGTCATGTATCAGGGTCAGTTTTGCTGCATCCGCGCGGTCGAGACATGGTCACACCGATACGTCGTGCCCGACACTCGTGAGCTACTGCACCTAGAATCTGAGATGCGGCATTTTCTGCCGCTCTATCCGCAGGTTATGCTGTGTCTGTACGACATTGAGCGCTTCGGCGGAGAACTCATCAGCAGCGTGATCAAGCTGCATCCGAAGGTGATCGTCGGCAGCACGATCGTCGAAAACCCCTTCTACCTGGCACAGGACGAGGTCTCCGTGACACCGGACGACATTCTTGCCGCGTCGCATTTACGTGCCAACGGCCGCCCTTTGAACCCAATCGGATGATGACCGATGACGTTGCGTCGTGACGATTGGCTCGATGTGGCCCGCAAGGTCAACTGGACGTATCGCTACGTCGACGAGCGAGAAGTGTTCCCTGAGGGCGTGAGCGGAACACCATGGCTCCCACAGGAGGCGTGGAAGGAGTGGAACGAGGTCTACCGAACGACCTATCGCGAGTACGTCAGGAATCAACGTGCCAAGGACGATGCACTAATGGGCGCACGATCCGCGCTCAGCAAGGTCGGCATTCTCGAGCAGCTGGAACCGGGGTGGGTACAGCTGGTGAAGTTTCATCAGGGTACGTTCGCGCTGTCCGAGTACGCTGCTGTCGTGGCAGAGCAAAGGATGGCTCGGTTCGGCCGCGACAGTGCGTGGCGCACGATGTCGACGTTGGGCGCCCTTGATGAAACCCGGCACGGCCAGATTCCCCTGTTGATGGGGCACGACATGCTGCCGTTCGACGGCAACTTTGACTGGACTCACAAGGCATATCACACCAACGAGTGGGTCATCATTGCAGCTCGCCATCTTTTCGACGACATGTTCCTCGCTGCGAACGCGGTGGACCTTGCGATTCAGCTCAACTTCGTGCTCGAGACCGGGTTCACGAACATCCAGTTCATGGCCATGGCGGCCATGGCCGACGGTGCGTCCCACCACCTCTTCGAGAAAGCGCTGGCGAGCATTCAGACCGACGAGGCACGCCACGCTCAGATCGGTCATCCGGTGCTCAGGACTCTCATTGAGAACGGGGATCGAGAGCACGCCCAGTACCTCGTCGACAAGATGTGGTGGCGGTGCTGGCGACTCTTCCTCGCGCTGACCGGGTCGGCAATGGACTACCACGTACCGCTGTCTGTCCGGCGGCGATCGTTCAAGGAGTTCATGGATGAATGGGTCGTCGATCAATTCATGAAGAACATTGCGGAGTTCTCGCTGGAGCGGCCGTGGTTCTGGGATCTCTTCATAGAGGAGCTCGACTACGCACACCATAGCTTTCAGCTTGGGCTTTACGCGTATCGGACAACGCTCTGGTTCGACGTGGCGATGCCCGACGAGCAGGAGCGCCGCTGGTTGAATGAAAAGTACCCGAGCTGGAATGAGACTTATGGGCCCACCTGGGACGCGCTCGAGCACCGCTGGCAGGATGAAGGTGAAGGCAGCACGCTTGCGTACGCGCTGCCGGTAGTCTGCAATCTCTGCCAGCTTCCAACGCTCTTCGTGAAGCCCGGCAAGAATACGGCCTGCACCCGCGAGGTTGGTGGACGCAAGTACGTGTTCTGTTCGGAACCGTGTCGGTGGATCTTCGAAAAGGAGTTCTCGCGATTTGCCGGACATTCGTCCGTGGTCGACCGCATCGTGGCCGGTGCGACGCCCGGCAATCTCCCCGACCTTCACCAGTGGATGGGCCTTCAGGCGCCGATGGAGACTGGAAAGGACCTTCGCCGCGGTCTCGATCGGTGGCGACTCGAACCGGTGCCAAAGGTATGAAGATGCCGGAGGTCGTCCATCTGTTTGGTTTTATGAGCGATGACTTTCTCGGGCGCGTTGTGTTCACGCCCTCCGATCAGACTATTGGACGACTGGCGGAACAACTGGTGTCGTGGGGTTGGCATCCGGAGGTCCGCGGTCGATACCGCGTGACGAACGAGGCCGGGAACGTCCTCGATCCGCAGCTCACGATTGCGCAGGCAGGGCTTTCCAGCGGCGATCTCTTCACAGTGGACCGAGGCTAACGTGGAACGCTGGGTGGTCGCGTGCACACTTGACGATCTCTGGGAAGGCGACCTGCGGTCGATGATGTTCGACGGCCTCGAGATCCTACTATGCAACGTCGAAGGCACTGTCTTCGCGTACGACAATTCGTGTCCGCATCTGGGCAACCCGCTCTCTATGGGAAAGCTTGAGGGACACGTGCTTACTTGCGCTGCACATGAGTGGTCGTTCGACGTTCAAACGGGAGGCGGTATCAATCCGGCCAGCGCGTGCCTGCACCGTTACCCGGTTCGACTCGACGGTGAGCGCGTTCTCGTCAGTATGAAGGCGGGTGCCGAATGAGCGCCGCGCTCAGGATGCCGCTGGGCGTCGGACCCGTGCTGCATGCGACGCCGTTTGCAGAGGTTGTACTCTCGGCCATCAAGGCTGAGAACCAGGGCGTCGTAGTCCAGGACGAGGGAGCTTACTTCCGTGTACTGGTGCCACGCGTTTGCCGGCTGTCCTGCTCGGCGCTCACAGCGGCCGCAGGACACTCAGTACATCTGCCGGGTGATCTCGAAGTGATCATGTCCTCCTTTGCGGGTTTGGTCCGGATGTCGGAATCCGGTGCCGTTTGGTGGCTCGCCTCCGAGCCCGTTCCCGATATGCCCGCATCGATCAGTGGAGAGGCCTGATGCCAGTCGATCGCCCACCTGGCCGGAAGACATACACGCGGATTGACCAAGGTCGGCGGCGCGTTCTCTCCGAGTACGAGGTCGTGAGCACGAACCTGCACTATAGCTACCCACACCGGTTCGAACTTCCCGTTGGAAACGCCATCGTCGACTGGTACGAGCGCCACCGCGAAGGGTCATCGTTGTCGGCGCGCGACTGGGAGGCGTTCTCCGATCCAAGGCGCACGACGTATCGAGCGTACAACACGTTTCAGGACACGCGGGAAGATGTGGTCGATGGGCTCCTCCGAGAGATCGATGAAACCAGCTACGACGACGACCTCGTCGATGCTTGGGTCACGTTCCTGGACCGCTGGTATGCTCCGTTGCGCTTTCCGCTCCACGGCATGCAGATGCTTGCCGCATACATCGCGCAGATGGCCCCCGCGTCCAGGATCACGAACTGCGCATCGTTCCAGGCCGGCGATGAGCTACGCCGTCAACAGCGAATTGCTTACCGCACCGTGCAGTTGGCCGGACATCGAACCGGCATCAATATCGCCTCCCATCGGGGCCTTTGGGAGAATGCGGATCTCTTGCAGCCGCTGCGCGAGTTGATCGAACGGGCCTTGGTCTCCTATGACTGGGGTGAAGCGTTCGTTGTAACAAACCTGGTGATAAAGCCGCACATCGATCGCCTGGTGAACCAGGAACTCGCGGGAACGGTCGCTTCAGCAAATGGGGATTTCATACTGCGCAACATCCATTTTTCGTTCGACGAAGACGCCCGCTGGCACCGCGAATGGTCGGCCGAACTTACGCGGCACGCCCTTGGCGACACCGCCGCCAATCGCGAGCTTATAGCGCAATGGATCGCGAAGTGGGAACCGCTTGCCGTCCGATCGGTGCAGGCGTTGGCGCAGGTGACTGCCGAGGCTCCGATCGCCGTCGATCCCGCTGCCGTCACCGCACGCGTGCTCGAATCCACGAGAATTGAGACCGCCAGCCTGCTCAATTCGTGACGACTTAGCTCGCACGATCGCGCGCCGCCGACGGCAGGACAACGGCCATCGTCGTTCCATAGTCCGGGTTCGGAGTTGCGTGCAGCTGTCCACCGTGCGCCTCCACGATGCGGCGACTAATGGACAGTCCAAGTCCCATACCTTCGGGCTTGGTCGTGAAGAAGGGTTCAAAGAGCCGCCTTTGCGTTGTCGAATCCAACCCGACACCGGAGTCGCGCACGGCCAACACTACCTCCTCGGAGCTGGCGGAGCTGGTTCGAATCTGGAGTTCTTTCAAACGCCCGACGACTGGCTGCGTCGCATCGATGGCGTTGAGAATGAGGTTCAGCAAGACCTGCTGGAGTTGGATGCGATCGCCGAGTACCTCAGGGAGTGTCGCGGATGCGTCGATGGTCAGAGTTATCTGCTGGCTCAGCAGCTTGCTCTGCGCCAGCGTGACCACTTCGTGAACGATGTCATTCAACTGCAACCGTGTTTGCTGCGGTGTCGTCTTGCTGGACAGGGCACGAATCCGACTGATCACGTCGCTCGCGCGACCGCTTTCCCGCACTATGCGTTCCAGTGCGTCTGATGCCTCTTCCAGGTTCGGTTCCTTGCGCTTCAGCCACCGCAGACAGGCGTCGGCGTTCGTGCTCACGGCAGCGAGCGGCTGGTTGACTTCGTGCGCAATCGAAGCGGTCAACTCACCCATGGTCGAGATGCGTGCAAAGTGCGCGAGATCTTCCTGCAGTCGCCGCAGCGAGTCGTCGGCGCGCCTTCGCTCGATGATCTCCGCCGCATGCCGCGCGTAAAGGTCGAGGAGACGCAGATCCGGCTCGCTGGGGCGGTGCGGTTTTCGAAAGTGCGTCGACAACACGCCAAGCGGTTCGCCGCTACGACTGATGAGTGGCGTCGACTGTACCGCGCGGTATCCTGCACTGTCGACGATCTTCATATGCGGAGCGAAGCTGGAATCGACCAACACGTCCTCGACGACCACGCGTTCCAGAAGTTCGAGTGCTCTTCCGCAGGACGCGGTGCCTTCGTCGACATGATCGAAGTAGTCAATAAATTCCTGCTCAAAGCCCCGCTGTGCGACGATTCTCAGCGCCCTGGCTTCCGGATCGTATAGCTGGACGTTGCCGAAGTCGGCGTTGAGCAAACGAATGCTGGCATCGAGCACCTCCGCCAGAAGCGGTTGCAGCTCTCGGTCTTCCCAGATGCCTGTGCTGAGCGCATGCAGACGAGTCATCGCCTGAAGTTCCGCCGCAAGTTCTTCGTGGAGCGCACGCAAGTCAACCTCCTGCCTGCGAAGCTGTTCGTTGGATTGCAAGAGCTCCAGAGTCCGCGCCGCGACACGACGTTCCAGATCCTCAGCTGTTCGGCGCTGCATGGCGGCTGTACGGCACTCATGAAGGGCGACCGTTAATTGATTTGCGGCCACGCGTAGCAGAAGCGTATCGATGGCCGTGGGAAAGCCCGGATGCTCCGACCCTATTACAAGCACTCCGGTTTCCACCTGGGCACCCAGTCTCAGTTGCGCCCCCGAGTGGCGGCCGATTCGAATCGGAGTTTGAACGCTCACCAAGCGCTTCGATTCGTCGCTGGTGAGCCAGGAATCGAGGGCTTGTCTCACTGCACTGGCATCTTCATCTGACGTCCGCCGATCGCGAAATCGAAGTACATCGATGCTGCCTTCAGGTGTGTCGTTGGCGCGGGCATAGGCGAAATCCAGCTCCAAGATGCCAAGCATCGCCTCGAGCAGAATCGCGATGATCCGCGAAGCTTCTTGACCGATCCAGATCGCGGGGAGTGCCTGCAGGCTGATTAGATCGTTGATGCAACCGTGCAGCCGACGAATTTCGCCGGAGGTGTTCACCGGCGCTCGTTGCTCACTCTGCGGTGAGGGTCGAGTTTCCGTCACGTTGTCTCCGATAGCCCGCACGCGGGATCGACTAGACATTAGGCGAAGCAATCGTCGCGGCTGAATAGCATTGCGCGCGCAACTCTCTGCTCGGTTTGCATGCTACTCCGATTCATTTGCTGAATGAACTCGTCAGCGAGCGGTGTCGACTCATACTTTAGCTCTATTGAAGTAAACGACTGCGACGGCCAAAACTGGGCCTCCAATCAACGTAGGAGATGTGCAATGCCTGCCTCTTCGCAATTCAAGATCGACCGCACCATTCCAGGCCTGTGGACGGTCACCTTCAACAACGCGCCGATAAACATGTTTGTTCCCCAAACCATCGCTGAACTACTCGAAGTGATGGCCGAGCTTGAGGCGGACTCCTCAGCGAAGGTCGTGGTGTTCCAATCGGCGAATCCAGAGTTCTTCGTGGCGCATCTGGACGTGTCCAAGGCAGCTGAGCGGCCGGGCATCCTTGATCAATGGCGCGACTTCGTGCTGCGCTTGTCGTCCGCACCAATCGTGAGCATCGCCAAGATTCAGGGTCGCACACGAGGCATCGGCAACGAGTTCGTCCTGGCCTGCGACATGCGCTTTGCGGGTCGGAAGAGCGCACTGTTCGGTCAGCCGGAAATCGGGGTCGGGCTCGTGCCAGGCGGCGGGGCATTGGAATGGCTCCCGCGCCTCGTAGGCCGCTCACGCGCGCTTGAGATCGTGTTGAGCGGCGACGATTTCGATGCCGATATCGCCGAGCGTTACGGCTGGGTGAACCGTACGCTTGATGACGATGACCTGGACGCGTTTGTTGATGCGCTGGTCGGGCGCCTGCTCACATTCGACCGCGAAGCGCTTGACACGGCAAAGACGCAGATCAGTCGCTACGGGAAACCATCCCCTGCCGAGCTTCAATCGAGCAACGACTTGTTCTTCCCAACTTTGGCCTGGCCCACTGCGCAGGCGCGCCGCGCCAAAGTCCGCAATATCGGATACGGTGTTCCGAGCGATTTCGAATTGAACTTCGGTCGGTACCTTCCGTCGCTCAGGCCGACGGACGGCTGAACGAGTCTGCAGCGCGGAGGAGATGGCAATGAGAGTTGAAAGGAAAACAGAACACATCGACGGTGCCGAACTCACTTCGCGTCCATCGGTTGCGGAAGTTGGTCTTCGCCGCGGTCGACTATTCTTCTTGGAGATGAGCGGAGATCGCATTCATTCAATGAACACGGATGGGTCCGACCACAGAATCATCATTACTGGTTGCCACCTGCCGGACGGCATCGTGGTAGATGCAGAGGCTGGCCACATCTATTGGACGAACATGGGCGTGCCCGAACTCGACGATGGCTCAATCGAACGCGCCGATCTCGACGGTGGCAACCGGAAGGTGATCGTCCCCCAAGGCGTTACCTACTCACCGAAACAGATTCACCTCGATAAGCCCAAAGGCAAGCTCTATTGGTGTGACCGCGAGGGTATGCGCGTGATGCGCGTGAACCTCGATGGCTCGCAACTCGAGACGCTCGTCCAGACGGGTCACGGCGATACCGATCGGCGCGAAGCAACCCGGTGGTGCGTCGGCATCACCATCGATCCGAAATGTCAAAAGATCTACTGGACGCAAAAGGGGCCGCCGAACGGCGGCCAAGGTCGCATCTTTCGCGCCAACATCGACATTCCCAAGGGTGCAAGCGCGACGAACCGCCGCGACATTGAAGTGCTATTCGATCAACTACCGGAACCGATCGACCTCGAGCTTGATCTAGCGAACCGCGTTCTCTATTGGACCGACCGCGGCGATCCTCCGCGTGGTAACACGGTCAATCGCGCGGCAATCGACGAAGAGGGCGCGCCGGCGATTCTGATCACCCGTCTCATGGAGGGCATTGGCATCGCCCTCGATGTGCCTGGCAATCGCATGTTCGTCACCGATCTGGCGGGCTCGGTCTATGTCGCCGATCTCGACGGGAAAAACGAAAGAAACTTCCTCCGCACGCAAGGGAACCTCACCGGTGTGGCTTACGCAGAGGTCTAACCGACGCGCGGTTCATCGCTGACTGAAAAGGACTGAGCCCATGGAGGCTGCTGAAAACGATCGCTCCGTGAGCAGGGCGCTGACGCTCGTTACGCCGACACAGCCAGCGCATGCGCACTTGCCGATCGGCCTCTTCGGTTCGGTGATGGGCGTGACGGGTCTGTCCGTGGCATGGCAATTCGCTCACGTGCGCTACGGTGCCCCCGAAGCCGTCGCACTCTCAATCGCCGTCATCGCCGTGGTCGCTTTCGTTCTGGTGGTGACCGGATACACCCTCAAGATCCTGACAGCTTTTCCTGCAGTACGCGAAGAGTTTCGTCACCCCATTGCCGGCAACCTTTTTGGGACGTTGCCGATCAGCCTTCTCCAATTGCCAACCGTAATTGAACCTTTCGCGCATCGGCTCGCTCAATTTGTATGGCTGGCCGGCGCCGCGAGCATGTCGTTCTTCGCTTGGTTCGCTATCGGCCGCTGGATGACTAATCGAAAGCAGGTTGCTCACGCCTCACCGGCCTGGATGATTCCTGTCGCCGGTGTGCTGCAGATGCCGCTCGCTCTACCGACCCTCGGCCTGCCACAACTTCACGGGCTCATGGTTGCGGCGCTCGCCATCGGGATGTTCTTTACCGTGCCGTTTTTCACGCTCATCTTATCGCGGCTGCTGGTTGGGCCCTCCGTGCCGCCCACTCTCAAGCCGTCGTTGCTCATCCTGGTGGCGCCTTTTGCGGTGGGTTACTCGACGTACACCGTCACGGTTGGGCAAACCGACCTGTTCGCCGAAGCGCTCTACGTCTTGACCCTCTTCATGTTGGCACTTCTGCTTGGGCAATTGCGCAATCTGCACGTGTGTTGCCCTTTCCGCGTCTCGTGGTGGTCTGTGAGCTTTCCGCTGGCGTCCAGCAGCGTTGCCGCAATTCGCTTCGCTGCGGCCAAGCCCGATTTGGTCACAGACACGATCGCCATGGTACTGCTCGCGATTGCGACGATGGTTATCGCAGGGCTTCTCGTCGTCACGTTGGTCGCACTGGCAAGAGGCGATTTCGCAGGCTTCGACATCCGCAGCGAGGAAGAGCACCAATCCATTTCTGACGCGAAAGCCGCCAAAACTGATGTTGAGCGACCAAGTCCATGCGTTCGTAGATCAGCTCGCCAAGCTTCTTGAGCTCGCGGGTGTCGGCATCATCATTTGCGGTGTGCTGATCGCCACAACGGTCTTTTTCTTTGGCGGACTACGAGACCGGCGCTGGCGCGACGTCTGCAAAGTGTATCGATCCAACCTTGGCCGTGGAATCTTGCTGGGACTCGAACTGCTCGTCGGTGCGGACATCATCTTCACCACCACGGCGCCACTTACCCCGCAGAGCGTCGAAATGCTGGCAGGGATCGTGGGAGTCCGCACGTTCCTGAGCTTCTCACTGGAGACCGAAATCGAGGGCTGCTGGCCGTGGCGGCGCGCGCACAGGAAGTCGCCGGGGCGAACTGGCACCTAGAACGCGGAGAGGTTCGGATATTCGCCATCGACTTGTCCAAAGATATGCATGGACACTTTGGTGTAATCGCGTGGTTTCTGCGGTGATGTTTCACTTGTCGCCAGTGCTTGCACGGCCAGTCGCGTGATGTGTTGATCGGCGTGCAAAGAAGTCCAGTACACCGCAGGAGGACCAATGTCATGAACGCAGTTGCGCAGCCCACCGATAGCGGCAACCCGGCAATCCGTCCGTTTCGCGTGCACTTTCCGGATTCAGAGCTCGACGATCTACGTAGGCGCGTCAAGATGACGCGATGGCCCGAACGGGAAACGGTGGCCGATATGTCGCAGGGAATCCAGCTTGCGACGGTGCAGGCGATCGCGAACTACTGGGGGACGGAATACGACTGGCGCAAGTGCGAGGCGAAGCTCAACGCCCTTCCGCAGTTCGTGACAGAAATCGATGGAGTCGATATCTATTTCATGCACGTTCGGTCGAAACATAAGAACGCGCTGCCCCTCATCATCACGCATGGATGGCCAGCCTCGGTCACCCATACGTTGAACGTCGTCGATCCACTGACCAACCCGACGGCACATGGTGGAAGCGCAGGGGATGCATTCGATCTCGTGATTCCGTCGATGCCGGGCTACGGATTTTCGGGCAAGCCGACGACGACTGGCTGGGATCCCGCCCGAATCGCACGTGCCTGGGCGGTGCTGATGAAGCGACTCGGATATTCGCGGTACGTTGCACAAGGAGGCGATTGGGGTGCGCTTATTACGGAGCAGATAGCGGTGCAAGCGCCCCCGGAATTGATCGGAATCCACACCAACATGCCAGGGGCCGTTCCATCCGCTGTCGACGCAGCGGCGTATTTGGCAGCTTCGATGCCTTCGGGCCTCTCGGAAGAGGAAAAGCGCGCTTTTGAACAACTGGCATTCGTGTACAAGAACGTCTACTACGCCTTCTATATGGGATCGCGTCCTCAAACGCTGACGGGCTTGGCCGATACTCCTGTGGGCCTCGCCGCGTTCATGAGCGACTTCGACGCACGCGGCCGGGAGCTGATCACGCGGGCCTTCAACGGAGACCAGGTGAGTCTTACGCGAGACGACATCCTCGACAACGCTACGCTGTTCTGGCTGACGAACACGGCAATTTCCGCATCCCGTCTCTACTGGGAAAACAAGCTCGCCTATTTCGCACCGAAGAACATCAAGATCCCGGTGTCGGTGAGCGTGTTTCCCGATGAACTCTTTGTTTGCCCACGGAGCTGGGCCGAGCGCGCCTTCCCAAAACTCATTCACTATAACAAGCTCGACAAGGGCGGGCACTTCCCGGCCTGGGAGCAGCCGAAACTCTTTACGGAAGAACTACGCGCAGGCTTCAAGTCGCTGCGCACTTTGATGTCCGAGTAAGTCCTATGCCACCCGAAACAGGGGCCGTCCTGTCCGGCTCCGATGCGATTCGTCGCGGAAAGCACTACTGGGGGCACATTTGGGGGCACGGTTGGCCTCGCGGACAAGTAGAACGCATACGGAACAACCACTTGTGCATCGAGTTTGTTCCCGTCTCGGGGAGCCAGATAAATCAAGGGCTGCAGCGAATTTCGCTTGCAGCCCTTTGTCCGCCACTCGGGCGTTTGTCTACCACTCGCCAAGGCACGACCCCTCGTGCGGCTAAGTCCCGTCCACTCTGCGGGCTGCAAAGTAGAACGAGCCGCCTGTGCGGCGCTTCGAATTCTCGACCAACAGCTCAAGACGTAGGGTTGTACTTTCTGGGTTCTTTTCAGTACCAGCGGGCACCTCCAACGCGATTGCATGGGCGTCGCCCCCATTGAACACGAAAGATGGATCCGATGTGAGCATCGAGGCGTCCATACTCTTCGCGCGCCGAAGGGCGGAGGCGAAAGCAGGAGATTCGTTATTATCGAATCGTACGAACAACGGCCAACCCTTGAGGACCGCCCTGCCGTCACGCGCCCACGAACCAACTCCGACGGCCACATTTCTGAAACACCTACGCTCAATCATCCGGCCATCTCCGTAGCTGCGCAGCAAGTTTAGGCGTTGGATGAGCACAAAGCGAGAAATGCCCATGGAACGGCGCGCTGCGGTCAAGTGGTCCGGCGTCAGACGCTCGAGCGTGTGTGGGAACCATCCGTCTAGGGCGCGTTCCGGGGCGAGCAGGAGCGGCGAGAGTTTCTCCGTATGGCGCTCGACCTCCTTGACGACGTCCGAAGGTTTTTGGTTGCCGCGTGCCGCCGGCAAAGTCAGGTCGATCCCGAATTCCTTAGCGCGGAAAGCGAGTGAGTGAGTTAGCTCGTGGGCGATGGTGTTCCGAAACCGAGAAGGCAATGGAGCCGACGACCCCTCCTCGGTAAGCGCATTTTCTGTAAAAGTATACTTGTCACTGTCCACAAGGAGCCGCCAACGTTCAGTCGCGGATCCCAGGTCGCGTGCATCGGCGGCCTCGCACAGCATGGCCTCCACCAAGAGGGGGCGTAGCACCAGCTTAGCGTCGAACCGCCGGAGCAACGCACGGACTGCCACAAAGCCATCTGCATCGGCGATTTCATTACCCATCGCCGAGCAGGCCTCTGCCCACGCATCGACGTGCGCCCTAGAAAAGGTCACCCTTCAGTCCTCGTCGGGGATCTTAGCTTCAATCTGGCGGAGCTTCTGCTCACCCCAATGGTCCTGATGCTCGCGGTTGAACTGCGGGGCGATACCCGGTGTTGTCGATAGGTCGTAACGACGCAACGCCTCCGCAACGTGATACCTAACCTTACCTGATCGCTGCTCGTTCCGCGCGATGAAATCCTTCTGGTGCTGAGGGACGCGGCGAGGAAGGTGGGGCGGAACGTAGGGCAGGAAAATGCGAGTACATTCTGACCGAAAGTCGCTCTTGGAAAGGAATTCTCTGATGGTTGTTGCCGCCGGCCGCTGGACAGCAGCTACTTCGGCTTCTGACAACGGGGCGACAGGCGCGTCGTCCTCGCCGTCCCAGCCTGCCAAAGTGGCGTATGGGTCCTCGGTTCGGTGAAGGGGCGAACGCGCAGCCGCCGCCGACAACTCAGCCTCTTCTTCGAGGTGTTCGACGTGTGCATAAGGGTTCTCAAGCAGCTTCCGAGCCGCGCGGATGTGGTCCATCGGTCGGTTTTTGCTGGCCATTTGATAACCATGGGGAGGGGGCCGAGCTTTTCAAGACTGAATGGCATGTGCCCCATTCAATCGCCTGCGATCAAACGGTACCGTGCGTGCGCTAAGCTCAGGCTAGCCAGTCGCTCGAATCGATTTGTCGTGGAACTGACTGCACAAGCCCTCGGCGCCAAGGAACTTGGCGACCGGATCATGAAAGTGAATCACGCCGTCGAACAATGTGCGATCAACATTTACAGTGGTCAGATTTTCATGGTGCGCCTTACTGCGCGACCGCTGGTAAACGAACTGATCGAGTTCCGATCGCACGAAGAACGACATCGAGCGTTATTCGGTGCTGAGCTGACCGAAAAGCCAAAGATCTGGCCCGGCATGCTTTGAAAGCTACGATCTCGGCAGGCGTCCTGACTACCTATCCGGATCTTGTAGCGCTGCCATATGAAGCCGGCCGGCTCAAGCTCTGGATCTGGCTCGGTCAATTCTGACAATCAGATCTTCTACAATCGGAATCTTTGTGAAAGGGAGCAGCCTAAGACCAACCGCTGGAGAGAAGCTGACTTCGGCTCCGAACCTTCCCGAGTGTTAAGCAAGGCATGATGATAAACATTGGGGCCCCGCGAGGGGCCCCTCTTACCTTCTGACGACCCCCAACGATATACAACTATTCCGGCTCGATTGCCCACCTCAAAACGGCATCGGTCTCGGCGCATGACCTGTGCTCAGGATTATGCTGGCGCCAATCAGGGGCATCCCGCGTTCAACAGCTACGGCCGGCAAATGCTGGCGATCTGTTCCCGAACCGGCATTTGCGATTGCGCACGTCAGGGAACTGCTGTAGCGTTCGCGCCCAGCCGCTGCCAAGCGGAAAATCTTAGGACTTCGCGTTTCAACTCTCTCGTCACCCGCGACACCAAAGAGAGTCACAGGGATTTCTTTCTATTTGCAGCAAACTGGCCGCACCAGGATCGGGTGGGACGCCAAGCTGGCCAACAACTTGTTTCAATGCCGCCGTTGCGAGACTGCGGTGCAAATTCGAGCTAGGGGCAAAAATGAATCCATCGATTTGTGTGCAGTCATTGCGCAACGCAATGATTCTTTTTTTTTCCATTGCGCTCTCGTCTGGGATCGTTCTCGCAAGTAACGCACCCACATCGAATAGCGAGAGCTCTTCCGTCAGCGCGGCCACGCTGGAACAAGTTGCTCAATTGCCGCTCGCGTTCGAAGAGAACCGCGGCCAGGCACCGGAGGATACGCGTTTCATCGCACGCGCTGGCGGCTATCAGGTTCACGTGTCCTCCAGCGCGATGGCTATCGCGCTGACAGAGCACGGCAAACACCTTCAGGGCGATGCATTGCCAATTCTACGTGTGCGACTCGTGGGCGCGCGTGAGGACGTCGAGGGCGCTGGTGTTGATCGCCTCGCATCGACGACCAATTATTTCTTGGGTTCAGACGCGGCCCGACAATTCACGGACGTTGCGAACTACGCGCGCGTTCGCTTTGACGAGGTCTATCCCGGCATCGGGCTTGTCTACTATGGCAACCAGAGCAACCTCGAATACGACATCGTGCTGCAGCCAGGCGCAGATCCGACAAACGTCCGGTTAGCGCTGGATGGCGCCAACGACATCCGTGTAGACCAACAGGGCAATCTGCTGCTGTCCGTAGGTTCCGAATCGTTGCAATTGAAGATTCCGGTTGTTTACCAGGAATACGAGGGCAAACACCACGCCATCGCTGCGAAATTCCAAATACTGGCAAACCACGAGATCGGAATTCGCACCGCGAAGTACGATCATCATCGCACCCTGACGATTGACCCGACGTTGGTGTATTCCACGTATGTTGGCGGCGGCAATCGCGATCTCAGCAATGCAATTGCGGTCGATTCCGCAGGCAATGCGTATATCGCTGGCACGACCTATTCGACCGATTTCCCGATGGCTTCTGCCTACCAATCAACCTACGGGAAGTCTCCGGGTGCGACACAAGCTTTCGTGACCAAGCTCAACGCGACCGGCACTGCCTTGATCTATTCGACATACCTGGGCGATACATCGCAATCTGACGCCGCAAACGGCATTGCCGTCGACGCTTCCGGCTACGCATACGTCACTGGCACGACCTCAGGCTCAGCGTTCCCAACGACAAGTGGTGCCTACCAGACCACCCGGGTGACTGGCAGCAATTCGTTTGTCGCCAAGCTGGGGCCTGCAGGCAACACCTTGTCCTATGGAACCTACTTGAACAACGCGACGACACAGGCGATCGCGCTCGACAGTTTGGGCAACGCATACGTCACAGGAACGGCAACCAGCGCTTTCAAGACCACTGCCGGGGCTTTTCAGGCGACCGCGCTGGCTTCCTCTAGTCCATTCGTCTTTAAGCTCAATCTAAGTGGCACAACTGCTCTATACGCTACTTTTTTGGGTGGTAGCAGTGGCACCGAAACGGCGACGTCCATCGCGGTTGATAGTGCGGGCAGCGCGTACATCGGCGGCGGTGGCCGCTCGACAGATTTTCCGACCTTGAATGCATTTCAGTCCGCACTCCAGGGAGGCAACGACGGTTATGTCGCCAAGCTCAACCCTCAGGGCAGCGCGCTGGTCTATTCGACCCACCTGGGCGGAACCGCTGATGAGGTCGTCAACGGCATTGCCGTGGATGCCAATGGCAGTGCATATGTGACTGGTCAAACCACCTCGTTCAATTTTCCGGTTTCCGCCAATTCCTTCCAGAGAGCAAGAGGGGGTCCAAACTACACGAGCCTGCCGAACGCTTTCGTAGCCAAGCTGGCGCCCGGCGGCAACGCATTGGTGTTTTCCTCATATTTGGGAGGCGGCGGCTCGGCGACCCATCAATCCACTTTCGGGGACTGGGGAACTTCCATAGCCATCGACAGCGCCGGACACGCGTTCGTCGCTGGCGAAATCAGTTCCACGACCGGATTTCCGTTGGTCGGTGACCTGCTGCCGGGGATGCCGGAAAACGAACAAGGATTGTTCGTCGCCAAAATCGGCGCGTTTGGCGACACGTTGCTGTACAGCACGCACATCGGTTGGACTTCTTCGTGGAGCTACGCGATTGCCGTCGACCCCAATGGAGACGCTTACGCTACGGCAGCGGCCGACAGTGGCGATCCGACGCCGGATAACTTTCTTGTCAGCAGCGGGGCGTACCGGACTGCGCCAAATGGAACGACGTGGGAGGACGCCATCGTTACCAGGCTGACCACTGGAGTACAACCGGCGGTAACACTCGGTCTTTCAGTGAAGAGCGTCAATGTGGGTCAACCGCTGACCGCTAGCATTTCGGTTTCCGGCTCGCCTACAGGTTCGGTGTTGATTTACGACGGAACGCGAACGTTGTTGACGGTCCCGTTATCCAATGGCGCCGCTACGGCTAGCCTGAACCTACCGGTCGGCGTGCACGGCTTAACCGCCGTGTATCGCAACAATGGCGCTGAAGGCTTGTCTTCCACCACTTACGTCGCGGTCAATCAGCCCGCGACGTGCAACTGATCTTGCGGAGCATGGACATGACTATTCTGCGCAAGATCGTCGGCTTCATCGCGTTCGTCACCGTTTCCGCGACAGCTTTCGCGGCCGGGAACCAGCTGCCGACGGTGAGTCTCACGGCACCAGCGAATAGCGCCTCGTTTTCCGCAGGCGCGAATATCACCGTGTCGGCGACTGCTTCCGATCCCGATGGAACGGTCAGCAAGGTCGAATTCCGAGCGGGCACTACCCCACTCGGCACCGTAACGGTGGCACCGTATACGGTCACGTGGAACAATGTATCCGCCGGCTCGTATTCGCTCACCGCAATAGCGACGGATAACAAGGGTGCGACAAAGACGTCGAATGCGGTAAACATCACCGTCGTTGCGAATCAGGCGCCTACGGTATCGCTGACCGCACCGAATAGCGGCAGTGTCTACACGACCGGCTCGAGCATCGTGCTGAACGCGACGGCGAGCGACAGCGACGGCACGGTTGCCAGTGTGCAGTTCTACAACGGCTCAACGCTGCTCGGCACGGCCATGACTGCGCCCTACAGCATTACCTGGTCGAGCGTGCCTGCGGGCAACTACGCGCTGACGGCAAAGGCCACCGACAACAAAGGTGCGGCCACGACATCAATCGTCGCGACCATCACGGTCGCCGATCCGCCGCTGGTCGTGGTTACCAGGCCGCTGATGTGCGGCAGTACGTATGCGCCGAACACGATCACGATCACTGCCGACGCCGCCAGTCAGCAAAGCTCCATCACCAAGGTGGACTTCCTGCAAGGCACGTCTTTGCTCGGCACCTCGACTACGGCACCGTATGCGTATACCTGGTCGAATGTCGGTGCGGGCAACTACTCGATTACCGCGCGTGCGACCGACGCGAATGGGCTGGTGACAACCTCGCGGGCCGTAACGTACAGCGTTGTCACCGATGTGCCGCCGACGGTAGGTATTACGACTCCCGCAAACAACGCGACGTACTCAGCCGGTGCGACGGTATCGGTCGGCGCAACGGCGACCACCAACAATCCGCGGACGATCGCCAAGGTCGACTTCTACGAAAACAGCGCCCTGGTCGGAACCGCAACTGCCGCACCCTATACGTTTGCCTGGAATCCAAGTTCATCTGGATCGTATGCATGGACGGCTGTAGCTACCGACGACTTGGGATTGGCGGCCACGTCTGCTTCTGTCCAAGTCAATGTAATTTCAAACAGTCCGCCTTCAGTCAATATCACATCGCCCAGTGCGGGTTCGGGCTTCCGTGTCGGCACTACCGTCTCCATCAGTGCGACTGCGGCAGATAGCGACGGTACCGTTGCCAAAGTCGACTTTTTTGCTAACGGCACAGCCGTCGGCACCTCGACGACGTCTCCGTATTCCGCAAGTTGGAATCCTACGAGTGCCGGTAATGTGTCGCTGACCGCCGTTGCTACGGACAACCTCGGGCTGGCAACGACCTCTGCAACAATCGGCATCACAGTGACCACTGATGCGCCGCCGACAGTGAGCATCACTGCTCCTTCCGGTGGTTCCGCGGTTCCCCTCGGTAAACCAGTGACGATTACTGCGACCGCATCGGATAGCGATGGAACCGTGTCGAAAGTCGACTTCTACGCTGGCGCCACATTAATCGGTACGTCGACAGCCGCGCCGTATTCCGTCAATTGGACGCCCACGAATTCGGGTGCGGTCGTACTGACCGCAGTAGCCACAGACAATGCGGGTATTACTACAACGTCTGGAGCAATATCCATCACGGCTGACAGTCCGCCTCAAGTTAGTCTTACGTCTCCGGCGAGCGGTGCCACGTTCGCCGATGGTCAATATGTGCAGGTCAGCGCGACAGCCTCCGACAGTGATGGCACGGTTGCCAACATTACCTACTACGCCGACGGCACCGCCATAGGCTCTGGCAATTCCATGGTGTGGGGATCATCCTTCGGAGCGCCGCCCTCGGGGTCCCATGTCCTGACGGCGGTTGCAACGGATAATTCGGGACTGTCGACCACCTCGGCACCGGTGCAGATCACGATTGGGCCGGCTCCGACAATAACGGGTTTCACTCCGGCGAGTGCGACTGTCGGCACCGAGATCACGATCAATGGCGTAGCACTCGATAATGGGCCGTTGCCGACCGTCACCTTCAACGGCAAGTCGGCATGGGTGACATATGCATCCGCGAGCCTGGTCAAGGCGCTAGTTCCAAACGGAGCTGCTACCGGTCTGATCAAGATCACACCCTTGCTGGGTGGCCTTTCCGCACAGAGTGGAACTAACTTTGCGGTGATCCCGCCCGGTACCGGAACAGCGGCCGTAAAGATCACGGCCGCGAATGCGGAACCGGCTACCATCAACCAGACGTACTCCGTCACGGTTCAGGTCACAGCGACATCGGGCACGCCAACAGGTACGGTCCAACTCGGCAGCCAAACCAGCAGTTGCTTTGTCACTTTGCCTGCCACGACATGCACACTGACGGGCGAACCAGCGGTGGGCGAAGTCAACCTCGTTGCGTACTATAACGGCGACGCCAATTTCGCGACTGCATCCGCGCCGCTGTTCGCGCACATCACAAATCCGACGACGCCGACGGAAATGTGTGGGTTGGATCCGAACACGGTGCCAAACGACCCACCCGGGTTCGTGCCGGTTAATCAACTGAGCGGCATTGCCTACACGCCCGGCATCGCCCAGGACATCACCGGCAATGGCAATTTAAGTGTGATGATTGCCACACCAGCCAACAACAGCGCGACCACCGATACGCTGGCTCAGATTTCCGGAACCTTTGTCGGCCCCGTCAACACCGGCATCACGGTGAACGGCATTATGGCAAGCACGGTTAGCGGACAGTTCCTGGCTTCGAATGTCCCTTTATCCGCTGGCGCGAACACGATAACCGTGAATGCGACAACGTTACCTGGGGCCACAGCATCTACAACTGCTACGATCAATCAGGGCAGCACACCGACTTCGCCGTTGTCGTTTGAAATTGACGCCAGCACAGCCGCCAGTGGCATCGCGCCTTGGACGGTGCTGTTCAACATGGCCGTTGGCACGCTCCCGCCGAATGATGCCGTGCAATCGGTCACACTTGATATCCAAGGCGACGGTGTATACACCTATACTGCGACCACGGTGATGGGCTTGCCCAACAAGCTCACATATTACCTGCCTGGTCTATACACGCCGACGCTCATAATGATCGACACCTTGGGTCATACCTACGTCGCACAACGCAAGCTACTGATTCAGGACCGCGGCGCGCAGCGCGAAATGTTGTGCGATGTGTATGGTTATCTTAAGGATCGGTTGAATGCGCAGGATGCGACGGGAGCTGTGAGCACCTATCAGCCATTAGTTAGGGGGCGATATCAAAACCTGTTCAACGGCATGAGCAGCCTGTCGGCTTTTGCTTCCAAGCTTGGTGTGGTTGCCAGCGGTACGATGGGACTCGGATATGCGGACATAACAGTAGTGCGTGACAACGCTGACCAGACGCGCAGTGGGTTCCCGCTAAGAATGACGCAAGGTTCCGATGGCGTCTGGCGCATCTCGGAGATGTGAGATGGCCAAGTTTCGCTTTAGGATTCGCTGGCTGATTTTGGGTCTTCTCGCTCTGTTCTATCTGCCGTTAATTCCAGGCTGCATCATGGTCCATGCGCCAAAATCTGGACGCATCGTAGACGAAGCCACGGGCAAGGGGATTCCGAATGCTTTTGTGATCGCGGCTGGAGTGATGATCTGTAGTGGAAGCGGCTTCATCGAGGCACACACATCTGCCGAAAGCGAGTATCGCGTTGTGGTGCACACCGACGATGATGGAAATTACTGGTTACCGAATAAGTGGCTACATTTGACCTTTGACCATTTTTACCCTTTTTTTGGAAGTTGCAACGAAAAATGGAAACTCACGGCATTTAAACCAGGCTATGTCGTCAGCGACGATGAACGCATATGGGCCGCAGTTCCACCGAATGCACGGAACGGTGCACACTTCAAGCCGCGTTTTAATCATCCTTCGAGTTATTGGCTCGGCCTTTTTGTGAAAGTCGAACCGCTTCTCATGCACGAAAAAAAAATGGATGTGGGAGATGCATCGAAATACTACTCAGATCTGATAGAGCTCACTGGCAGCCCCCCGATCAAACCGGAGCGCACCACCGACGAACTTGCCCTTCGTGACGCCAGCGCGGCATTCTTTCTTCCAAAGGTGTGCGCGCTCGATCCTGAAGAAGTGATCGATTTGGGCCCTCACATGGCGGCCTTCATAAATGATTCGGACAAATACGTAGATATTTGGAACTCCCTTGATCATGGAGTGAATTATGGTAAGGGTGGCAAGCAAGAATATCCTTCTAAAGCAAAATACGTTTGTGAAGCAATGAAACTGGCGGTGGAATGAAATGCGTATTACCTTGATATTTGTACTATTCCTTCTGTCGGCAGAGTGCTGCGTCGCTTTCGATACGGAAACGCATGCGCTGATTACACGTACAGCATTTTCGAGATCGACGCTGAGCGGCGTCGGGACTGACTCGATTGTGACTCAACTAGGTTTGGACCGCTTGGCCTTTTCGTTGCCGTTTCGGGATTATTGGATCCAATTCCCGGGTGACAACTATTACTACAACGGTGGCGTCTATCGTACTTCAGACAGCGGACCAAAATGGTCTCGCCCCGAAGCATTCGAGCGTTGCCAAATGCAAGAGTTCAACAGATTCGTGAAGGACACGCCTCCATACAACGAATACGGTTTGCTATTTAACGATACTGTCGATTCCGGCTCCCCCATGTTCACGAAAGACACGCTGCTTCCGATCCAGAACTGGGTCGTGCGCGGCGCAATTCGCGAGGACGACCTCGGCGACTTGGGCAAATTTGTATTCTCCAGTGGTGTTCACTGTCGCACAGAGCTTATATGGTCGGACCAAGGTCCAAGTGCGCGAAGCCTCAATCATTTCTATGATCCTTATCTCGATATTGGGCTGACGGTACCCGCAATGGCTCCCGATAGACCGGCGGTTTACGGGGGAAAATCAGTGGACTGGGCGTTGGGATACGTCGATAGCTTCGCTACTCCACCACAGGTGGACGTGAATCGTGGCAATTTGTACAGCTATGTAGACGCCCGCAATACGTTCTGGTGGGCACTGACCAGAAAGGCGAGCAAACAAAGCGGCGTCCCTTATTCACAAGCAAGTGCCCAGAATGATGCTGATGACCGGCTGTACCTCTGGGCTACGACGTTTCGCGCTCTCGGAGATGTCTTGCATCTGCTCGAAGACGGAGGCCAGCCGCAGCACACTCGCAACGATCCGCACGGTGGCCCGTTTGCTTCAGACGAGCAGAAGGCGTTTGAGGACTACACCAACGATCGTGTGCTCGGTGTAACAGACGATCTCAATGCACATGTCCGGGCGTTTCTTGGGGACAAAGACCTCTCGCCTCCGCCACCTCTTGGTACGTACCCGACAGCCACATTCTCGACACCCCTAAGATTCTTCACGACGCGCAACGATAGCCCGACTCAAACCACATGGGCCGGGCTGGCTGACTATACAAACAGGGGATTTTTTACCGGGGGCACCCTACCAGGCGAGCTCAATGTCGCAATGGGCTTCTATCCCTTACCACCGCAACTGGGGAGTTATTACGGCACCGTGAGCGCCCCTTGTGAAGGCATATTAGGCGGCGATCCACGGCTCTCTGCGGTCGTTTGTAAACATTACACTTTGACTGTGCCAGATGTTGTTGCACCCGGGTACGCCGACGCATTGCCAGCAGGATTCTCACAGCCGCCGTTGGCTTCGGAGAGCATTTTCACAAGCAGTAGTAATGCCTCTGTGGTAACCCTCGCTCTCGAAGAGTTGGACACCATCGGTAATATGGCTATTCCCCGAGCTGTCGGGTATGCAACGGGAATGCTCAATTATTTCTTCCGAGCCACGCTTCAGGTAAGCCCGCCCGATGACGGCATCTACGCAGTGATCAATCACGGCACGCCGCATTCAGTTCTGGCTGGAGGTTTCCCGGTAAAGTCCGATGGCACGACAACGTTTGGTTTCGAGAAAGTACGGCTAAAGGTTCTGAATACGACTATGGCCGACGGTACCGGCAACCACACCCTCGTCGAATCCGGCACGAATTTGCATGTCGAGCAAAAGCTGAAGGCCACAGTGGCCGGTGACATTACCAGTCCCCAACTGCAGGGACCGTTCCTAGTTGCCATCGCTCGGTACCACCGCAACCCGTGCTACAAGCCCGACTTGTCCGGCGAAGTGTGGACCAACGACTCCAATGTCATCCAGATGCCCAGCGGTTGTACGTCTACTGCTTCCGTGCGCAGCACATGGCCGGAGATTTCCGTCTCTCAGTCAGTACAGATTGCTGCAGGTGATCTGGATGGAACCCAGCCCAAATTGCTGACTTTCGATTTCAGCGATGACCCGATCCCGGTCAACGCCACGGATCTGTTCATTCAGGTTGCTTATCGTGGACCGATCGGCGAAGACCAGAATGACTCCTTTGTCGGCGAACAGGATGGTATTGCCGTCGGAAGCATCGATGTCTCGGAACCCACTTACTTGACGATGTTCAATGCGACAGACTATGTGGTGAAGAACGGTGCCTGGCAGGTACCCCAACAGAACGACCCGCAACCGACCACACTGGATTCCATTTCAGTATGTGCAGGAGGTTCGCAACTCTACGACTTCAGTGCACCCTCTGGACAAGGTCTGGCGGTGAAGCACGTCATTCGAACGGTGATGCTTCGCGACCAGACTGTCAGTACTTATTCTGAAGTCGCAAGCTCGTTTTTTGCACAGTCTCACCCGTTGGAGTGGAACGGAACCCAAGCCGTGGACGAGCAGGGAACCGGATACAACCCGATCGATGGCACAGAGACTGCGATGTACGTTGGGCGCAAGATGCCGCTGGGAAATTTCGGCACGTATTTTGTGCATTGCGCCGACGATTGTCCGACTACCCCACCGGGCTACTGGGAGCTTACGCCGGACTTGGCTCCGCAACTGTCAGAAAATGTCGGGACCATTGCGCCACCTGGTACGTCGTGCTCGTTCGCCGCGCCAGCGCAAATGGCGGCGCGTATGCAAAGTACGTTAAAAGCGGCGTCCTTCGCACCGCAAGTAACAGGTCCATCGAACTTGCAGTAGAAGTGAGCTCAAGAAGCCTAAATGCACTCTTCTAAGCAGCACACAATGGGTTCTAATAGCGACTGGCGACGCGACCTTGCGCGCTTATGCGCCTGCAGTTCACGGGCAAAGGGCAGACGTGCGAGGTTGGCTGCAGCGATAGCGCTTGCCTATGCCGCGGCTGCGCCTGCCGCGACGATTTTCGTAGACAGTTCCGCAAGTACCAGCGCGGCCGGCAAATGTAGCCTGTTCGACGCGGTGACATCGCTCAACACCAGCAGCACGGCGAGCGGCAGTACCTGCACTGCGGGCGACGGCGACAATGACACGATCGATCTCAACGGATTCACAGCTCCGACCACAATCGACTTTACGCAATCCTCCGGTACCGATCCCGATTCCGCGCTTGTGATCAGCAAGCCAGTGAGTATCGTAGGCTCGCTGGCCGGCAATCAGCAGCCGCTAGTCACCATACAACGCGATCCGGCGACGGTAGCTGCCTTCCGCCTAATTCATACCACGGCCGACCTTACTCTGCATGGCCTTGCGCTAACGAATGGGAGCGACAAAGGCACCTTGGGTGGCGGAGCGATCCTCGGCACGAACAACGCAACGATCGCGTTGGTCAACTCCGTAATAACCGGGAACCAGACCTCGTTGCAGGGTGGGGCGATTTACGACGCGGGTGGCCCGAGCACAGTCACGCTCACCGACTCCGCGATCAGCGGCAACATCGCAAGCGGATACGGTGGTGGAATTGCGGGCGATTTTGTTTACTCAACACGCTCGACGATCAGCGGCAATTATTCCATCTCGGGCGCGAGCGGGGTTTACGCCACCTCGAAATTTGGCTGCACCAACTCGACAATCAGCAACAATACAGTGCCTCCGTCCGCACGCGATGGAGCGATCCTGGCTTTCGCGGCAACACTGGAGTTTTGTACGATCGCCGCAAACACGCTGGGAGGCATCGAAATCCTCAATGCCTCGACGGCGACGGCAACCATCATTCACGGCAATACTTCGAGCGGCGGTATTGATGTCAGCCACCTCGCATCAGTAACGGTGGCTCTCTCAGGGAACAATAATCTGATCGGTTCGCACAGCGGCACGGTGACGATTCCGCCCGACACGACATCCTGCGATCCCAACCTTATTGCGCTCAGCGACGACGGCGGACCTACTCAAACGCAAGCGCTTCCCGTCGGTTCGTGTGCGGTCAACGCGGGCCCGGCGACCGCGCCAACGATTACTACCGATCAGCGCGGCGTAGGCTACGTGCGCCTGGAAGGCAGCGCGACCGACATCGGAGCGTTCGAACTGCAACCGGATCACATTTTCGCCAACGGATTTGATCCCTGAGGAACTCTCGCCGACTCGCACACAGTTTTCCAAGCAGCTCGTCTTGATACGTGTGTCACGACGTCATCGTGATGCACAGGCAGTTTGAAAGGAAGTCGAAAGGTCTCTCCGACCCGACGGCCTCGCCTCCAAAGATCGCATGTGGGGCATATTTGGGGGCATGTTACTGGATGCCTTTATTGTAAATACACAAATAGTTGTTGTGAGAAGTCGAGTCCGTCTCGGGAGCCATTTTGTAGAAAAGCCTTGCAAGAACTGCAGGGCTTTTTGTGCCTGCTCGCTTAATGGTAACGTTTATGTTACTATTAAGCAATGCCTCGGATTGAAGAATACCTGCGCGAGGACGGCTCCAGCCCGTATCAGGTGTGGTTTGATCGCATACCCGCACAAGCGGCTGCAAAAGTCGCAACCGCAATTTTTCGGATCGCTGCCGGCAATATGAGTTCGATCAAGTGGTTTTCCGGGCTTGGTGAAATTCGTGTCGACTGGGGCCAGGGTATCGCGTCTATCTGCTCAGGGATGGCGAAACACTGATGGTGTTGCTTGGCGGAGGCACCAAGGCGAGCCAGCGTAAAGACTTCGAACAAGCCAAAATGCTGCTTGTCGAATACAAAAATCGCAAGAAATCCACAGGTGAAGGCAAGAGGTGACCCATGGCACTCAGTCGCGATTTTAAACAAACCATAGTCGGACGCGTGCAGCGCGAGCCAGCGTTTGCCAAGGCGATGCTGGACGAAGCG
>Ga0105237_10000428_pt1 | contig 59651 bp, 66 predicted proteins | sample KBSC24metaG_FD_81520 | JGI IMG/M metagenome (GOLD analysis project Ga0105237, IMG submission 81520) | Corn rhizosphere microbial communities from Kellogg Biological Station, Michigan, USA - KBS C2-4 metaG | ecosystem: Host-associated > Plants > Roots > Rhizosphere > Soil | place: Michigan, USA... | reverse complement strand
GATCGAGCTGATCTTCAGCCCGCCGGCCAGATACGATGCTGCGGGCAATGCGGGTATCATCAATATCAGGACAAAGAAGAACAGCAACAACGGCTTCAACGGCACCATTACCGCCTCCTACGGACAAGGCGTATATCCCAAATCCAACAACAGCGTGACCCTGAACTACCGGAAAGGTCCGCTCAATAGTTTTTTAAACTTTAACAACAGCGAGGTCAAATATCTTACCGACCTCTATGCCTACCGGAAGTATTATGACGCCAGCAATCAGAATGTCACGGCCATTCTTGTACAGCCCTCTTATTTCTCCGGCCTCTTAACAAACAATACGATCAAGGCGGGTCTTGACTATTCCGCCTCGTCCCGGACGACGCTTGGACTGGTGCTCACAGGCGTCGACATACACCGCCATGGTAACAATACGAGCCATGCCGACTGGCAGACCCCGGATGGAACGCCGGATTCCTCTATCCTTACCCGGAGCACACCTGTAAATTCTTTTAAGAACGGAGCCATCAACCTCAACGCGCGGCAGACCCTCTCCGGCACTACGGAGATCAGCGCGGACCTGGACTATCTGCATTATCAGATGGAAGGGAAACAGAATTTCGATAACCAGCTGTTAGGGCCCAGCGGCTACGATGAAGTGTTCAGAAGCGACTTCCCCACTATCATTAATATTTTTTCCGGGAAGGTGGATGGTACGATGAAGATGGGACCCGATGCCTCCTTTCAGGCTGGTCTAAAGACATCTTCCAGCCATACCGACAATACCGCGGTGTATGAGAACTGGGAAAATCAGCAATGGGTGAAGGACGACAGCCGAAGCAATCATTTCGTCTACCAGGAGAATATCCAGGCAGCCTATGCATCCTATGATGGAAGGTCCGGCCGGCTTAGCTACCAGGGAGGACTGCGCTATGAATATACTTCTTACACCGCCCGGCAGGCGGGGAACAGCCAGCAGCATGACTCTACCATATCGCGTAATTATGCCAGCTTCTTTCCAAGCACCAGTGTATCCTACAAATTGGATTCGTTGAACAGCCTGGTGCTGAACGTCGGGCGCAGGACGGACAGGCCGATATATCAAAACCTGAACCCCTTTGCGTATGTCATCAACAAATACACCTACCTGGCCGGCAATCCCTACCTCCTCCCACAATATACCTGGAGTTTCCAGCTGGGTCATCAGTACAAGGATCTGCTCACCACCGGGATCAGCTACAGCCTCACCACCAATTATTTTTCCCAGCTATTCCTGTCGGACACCACGAAGACCATCCTTTACTATACCCAGGGAAATGTGGGGCATGTCTATAATATAGGCATATCGGCCAGTCTCAACTTCAATCCAACGGTATGGTGGTCGATGCAGCTGTCTGCAATATTCAACCACAAGCAGCTGAGAGGATTCAACGGCAACGAATATACGACCATCATTAGCCAGCTGCATGTAAATATCAATAACCAGCTGAGCTTTGGAAATGACTATGTGGGCGAGGTTTCGGGCTTTTATAATACCCGGAGCCGCGAGGATGTGCAGGAGCTGCTTTATGCCACCGGGCAGATGGCGGCGGGCATCAGCAAGACCGTGCTGAAGAAGAAGGGGACGATCAAGCTCAGCATGCGGGATATCTTTTATGCCAATGCGATGGAGGGTTTTACCAATTTCCCGAATGCCACGGAGTACTACAAGTTTAAAAGGGACAGCCGGGTAGTGACCCTGACTTTCAGCTTCCGATTTGGCCAATCCTTCAAATCCAGGCATCATGAGGACGGGGCCGCCGAGGAAAAGGAAAGGGTACAGAATGGATAAAAGGCGGCAGGCCTGAATTTGAGCATTTCTGCACATTGGATATGGGGTGGAAAGGGTACATTGGAGGATGAAAAAATATTTACTGGCCAGCTATCTATTGATAGTCAGTCAAACTTATGCGGTGGCCGATCCCACTGCTGCGGCCGACGACTCCACGCTGCTTCGGCAAATGATCAAAGATTATTTTGACGGCGTTGCTGCCAAGGACTTTGGAAAGCTGCGCTCCATGACGACCGGGGACTTTGTGATCTACGAAGATGGGAAGGTCTGGAATAATGACAGTGTCTTTCGGAATATTCAATACCACCAGCCTTTTAACGTAAAATTTGCTTTGACTGACATACGGGTCTTTGTCGACCCTCATTCGGCGTATGCAAGCTATCTCAGTCACCCCGACTTTATCTTGTCGGATACTGAGAAGTTCCATTTGGATTTTATAGAAACGATGATCTTTCGAAAGACCGCGGCAGGGTGGAAGATCGGCATACTGCATATCACGGAGCTAAAGTCCCCGGAAGTAGATATGCCTTCCCGGTACAGGAAATATGACAACGTCCGGTTTGCACCGGAACATTATCGGGAGAGAATGGCGCTCTTTAGGAGCGAGGCCCTGCAACAGGGGGGTACTGTTTTGCTGGGGAATAGTATCACCGAATTTGGCGACTGGCGGCGGCTTTTGAATGACACCACCGTGATCAATCGGGGGATTGCTGGTGACAATACGTTTGGCATGCTTGACAGATTGCAGGAAGTCATCGCCCGGCATCCTTCAAAGCTCTTTATCGAGGCGGGTATCAACGATGTTGCGCAGGATGTGCCGGTGGGGATGATCGTGGGAAATATTTCTTCTATCGTGCAGTGGGTGAAGGCGGGGAACCCTGGAACGAAGATCTATGTAGTAAGTGTATTGCCTACCAATGAAAATGTGCGGACTGAATACCCGGAATTGATCGGCAAGAACCCTGTTGTACGGGAGGTGGACCGGCAGTTACAGCAGCTGGCAGGGGCGGCGGGTTTTACGTATATCGATCTGGCAGCCCGGGTCGCTGATCCTGCGGGTAATTTGTTGGCGAAATACGCCCGGCGGGATGGGTTGCACCTGAACGGGGAAGGGTATACGGTATTTGCGGGGATGATAAAGATTTTTATGTAAAATCCCCGTTTCTTGCATCTAAACCTGTAAACCTCCGCGATATGAAAAAAATTGCTCTTATCCCCTTGATCATCCTGGCGATAGCCTGCCATTCGACCAAACATGCCACTTCGACCCCAGCGACGGGTACCGAGCAGTCATCTTCCACACGGGATGGCTCGTCCTATGAAAATGCCATTGTTATCCAGGAAAAACACGAAGGCCCTGGCGTCGATGCGGAATATAAGTGGATACGGGAGCACTACCCGGGTAGCAAGACGCTGAGCCAGGCGCTGACAAACAAGAATGGAAAGCCTTATGATATTCTTACCATACAGACGGCCGATGGGACGGAAAAGAAAGTATATTTTGATATATTCAATTTTTTTGGAAAGTTTTAAGCCTTATGAGACATCCTATTCTTTTTGTCTGCCTACTAATGATTTCCTGTACCATAAAACCAAGCCAGGAGGAAAAGAGTAGGGTTATTGAGTTTACATATGGGGGTTTTGGCGACACCATCTATGCTACATTGGAGGGTTATGTACGCAGCCAGGCTACAAAAACACCTTTTGATAGTATGCCCCCCTTGTGCTACAGAAGGATACTGGACAGAAAGTATGGGAAGGATCACGCTGAACAGCTATGATGGGTACAGTCACATCGATGTATTATAAATCGCTGGATAATTTGACAGTCTGATAATTTAGTATTATTTTTAATGTGACCTATAGGAATTTAGACCCACCACTTTATTTACAATCTGCGCCTCCCGACCATCCCATTTGAACGTAAGCCTGATTTTTTACCTAAAACGATTGTATATGAAAAAGCTCCTCTTTTACTCATTTGTATTCCTGGGTCTTTCCTTCATTCCTGTAAAAAATGTAAGCTCTCCGGCGAAAGATGCCCCCACAAAAAAGGAAAGACAATATGCCGTTAAATTCCTGAAAGATACCGAAAGCGATGTGCTTGATAAGATCAAAGGACTGAGTGAGGAACAATTGGAATTCAAGCCGGCGCCTGATCGCTGGAGTGTGGGAGAATGCCTCTGCGGGTTCACGTGGCCACGATGCCATTTGGAATGGTCGATTGTTATCAAATAATCCTGTTCATCGGCGCGCATAGCAACCGGCATGCACAGCAAATGGCTGAAGTAATGGCAGACCCGGGATTCCCGAAAATGTAACAGCGCTTAAAGAATTATATTATGAACAAACATTTTTTATATCTCAGCGGCATGCTGCTGATGACTGTTGCCGTCAGCGCCCAGGTGAAAAATTATAAGGTCGTATTTGACATGTCCAGTAAGGACACTATCAACCAGCAGGCCATTGTCAGGGAGATAGGTCTTATCACAGAAGCCAACCCGGATGCCCGGCTGGAAGTAGTGATCTATGGGCAGGGGCTTGACCTGGCCGTAATAGGACATTCGACGCAGCAGGCCGCGGTGCAGAAAATAATAGCAGAGAATAAGGCAAGCTTTAAAGTATGTGAGATGACCTTAAAAAGGAATAAAATTGATAAAAGCCAGCTGGTGCCAGGTGTGGAAGTAGTGCCAGACGGCATATATGAGATCATTTCAAAGCAACAGGACGGATGGGGCTATATTAAGGTCGGACATTAAAATTTGATATGACCGGTATTCATCGGTGAAAACCTGCTCTTTTTGTGATATATTGACGTCATGAAAGATCAAGGATTTTATATCGACTACCACGTTTGGGCACATAAGAAAGTACTACAACAATTGCCGGACCTGACGGCTGAAGACTGGAATAAGCAGCTGGGCGGCAGTTTCCCCACGATGAAGGCATTGTATCAGCATATCATGGAGGCTGACTATCGCTGGCTGCAGCGGTGGAATGGAGTGCCTTTTGCGGAAATCCCGGCTGGAATGGTCGTGGATGGGTATGCAAGTCTGCAAAACCTGTGGCTGCCCCTGCTGGAAGAACAGGTCACCGTGGCAAAAAGACGCCTGGCTGTCAATGGAGAGGAGCCAGTGCATTTTATTACGGGGAAGGGGCTTCATGTTACACAACCTTTCTGGCAGACGCTGTACCAGGTGGTCAATCATGGGACCTATCATCGCGGGCAGGTTACCAATATGCTGAGAATGCTGGACAAGCCGGCTGTGGGGACGGATATATTCCTCTTTTTTCGGGAAAACTCCAACACATAACCCATGGATCTAAGAGACTTACTCAATGACCAATCCCCCAGGAGGAATCTGCTAAACTCCTTGTATGCATTAGGGTTTTCCGTACTGGCAAGCTTTATTGGTTTTTTTGCAATGGATGCCTTTGTCCCGGGAGGCGGAGGCCGCTTTATGATCTGGCTATGGAGTGTTCTTTATTTTGCAATGATAATCGTCTCTGGCGTGTTTGCTTTTGTGGCAGTTAAAAATTCCCTGATGAGCCTGAAAACGAATAAGGACAACAGGAATTATATTGCCCTCGTGATAGGGGGGATTTTGTTGCTGGGGGTCTGCCGGATGATATTCAATTATTTCTAATTATTTCTCACACAAACCCAATAAACCATGCGTAAGCAATCCCTCATTCTATTGATCAGCATGGCATTCTGCCTGCCTGCATTTTGTCAGACCAGCGCTACCGACACCACCGGCGCAGGATATCAGCAAGTAGATAGTGCTATGCCAGTAAAAAAAGGCGAGCCCACCCGGAAAGAAAAGGATATGATGGCCAGAAGCCTGACTCCCACGGAAGGCCGGGCGCTGATATATATCCTTCGACCCTCTGGATTTGGCGCCCTGATAAAGATGAGCGTCCTATGCGACAGCGTACACATCGGCGCTACAAAAGCGGGCAATTTTGTCTATGCGATGGTGACTCCCGGTCGTCATATACTGGAATCCCATGCGGAGAACAATGCTTCCATGGATATCACCGTAGAGGCAGGAAAAACATACTATGTCCGGCAGCAGGTTAAGATGGGCTTTGCGTATGCTGAGACAGGGCTCAAGATGCTGGATGATACGGACGGTCAGAAAGACTTGAAGAAATGCAAGCTGGCAAAGGATAATGTGGCTACACAGTAGAAGTAAAATTTGTAGAATACGTTCATAGCCAAAAGACTTTGGAGGCTTCTTTGATCAGCTCCATCGAGTTTTTTACATTCAGTTTCTCCAATAAATGTCTGCGATGGGTTTCTACGGTGTTGATCGTGATAGCGCATTGACTCGCGATCATTTTTGTCGAGAGACCGTCCCCGATGAGCTTTAATATTTCTCTTTCCCTCCTGGTCAGTGCCGGCCGGCTCTTAAAACGCGTCTTCATCCATTGATCAAGCGGCGTCTCCACCGGCTGTTTTTGCTGCGCATTTTGATGTGTCAATGCAAAATCCAGCATCCTGGAACACGATCGTTCTGAGTGTAACATATTTTCCACGGTGCCTGCGCCGGTGGCTTGATCTATCAGCTCAAATTTGCACAGGATCATATCTGCCGTCACCTTTTTCCCATGGAACAACATGTATTTTGTATCGCGGACCCTGATCCAGTTGCCCCGGGGATCCCTGAACCTGTATTCAAAGACCAGTAGGAGACCTTCTTCTTTTTTAAAACCAGGTTCGGCCATTTTCCGGTGTGCCCGGATGATCTTGTCTGTAAAGGCCGGCATATCCTCCGGATGGATCAGCGGAAACCAGAAGTCCATCCCATTTTTTATGAATTTTTCCTTCGCGTATCCTGTTATGTCACGGCAGGTATCTTCTATAAACAGTATCCTGTCTGCCCGGAGACAGGATACGAGAAAAATGCAGGTGCAGCCGTCACCGGTATTGGAGCCGGAAAAACTTTCCGGTATTATGTAACCTTTTGGGAGATGGGTTGCCAGGTCTTTGTATACTTCGGGTGACATGTCGTTGATATTATCCGATCTTGAACAACACTAAAAAAATGATGGTGGCGACGATAATGAACTGCACTATATGGAAGCGGCGCATTTTTGCTTTCAGCGTCATCAGGGCTGCTTTATCGGTCGGGGTTTGCATGAGATGCGTCGCGATGCTCATGGTGGAACGCTTGCCGATGATAGCGCCCCGGACTGGCAATGAGACAAATAGAACAAACTTAATAATAAACCAGGGTTGTGTCAGGTATACCCAATTCACGGAATATAACAGGATGATCCCGCTGGCTAAAAAAAGTAAGATGCCGGTTACGATCATTTTTGGAGTGAATTGGAGTATCGGCAACAGCGATCTTGCGTTGTCAAGGTTTACATTTATCACGGAAAAAAGCCGGTTTTCCACCAGCATCGAACCGATGCTGGCGCCTGCTACTACTATGATCGCTGCCATGTGAAAGAACAAGCCTATTTGATGTAACATCTTATTGATTTTAGATTAAAAAGAAAATACTAATTGCTTCTTCAATGAAGGTGCAAAGCTAGGGTGTGTTTGGAGACTACGATATCACGGAAAACCGTGATATGGGCTCAGAATATCTGCCAGGCAAAGTTTAGGGCCAAGGACAGATGAGGTGTTATCCTTCTTCCTGCCGTATTGCTTGGCGTGATCCCTATCCACTCATGGCTCACATGCACCAGGCTGTCATAGATCACATCTTTGTAATCGTTCTCCATCGCCCGCATGCCGACTGCACAGGTAGTTTCCAGGCTTAACCTGCGCGAGAGCTTGTAATCTATGCCATATGTAAAAGCCAGGCCATATACCTTTCTGTCGTTTAATGCTTTGTCATATCCGTAAGGCTGGTGGCCCTGCCAAAATTCACCAGAATACCTGCGTTCAACATAGTGCCCCTGAAAGAATTGGATACCGCAAAATGGGGCTAGCGTTCCCATAGAGAAATGATAGTCCAGTTCCAGTTTATTTTTCACGATAGAGTATGCTGCACTGTCTGGCTTATGAGATTCAAAAATATAGTTGGCCCGAAACCCATGTGTATATATCAACGCATACCGTCCAACGCTCATCTTTCCAGAGACTTGGAGGGTCGGATAAAGAGGGTCGAGCACGCTCAGGGGATTCAGCCGGGCAGTGAAATGCAGCCCTTTTTGCTCTTGCGCCTGACAAAAGGAAAGGACCTGCCCCAGCACAAGGCACACCGTTATTAGGGTTTTATGCATAGGTTATTTTGTAACCTGGAACTGAACGGGCTGGATGACTCCTATCTGCGACAACAGGGCAAAGCGGTCGGGGATGCCCCAATGTTCAATGATCTGATCATCCTGTATCTTCACGATGTCCATGACATGGATAGCGATCTTTTTGTCAGTAGGTTCATAGCCTGCAAAAACACCCGTATGAACGCCGGAAAAAATGTAGTGGACCCAAACAATGTCACTCTCTATGCTATAACGCTCCAGCGTATACTTCCTGTCCGAGAAGCCATCGACGATGGATCTGATGGACTTCTTCAATGCTTCCCGACCGCCGGGACGACCGAATTGATGCTCGATGACGTCTGCATGGACCAGTCGATCGATCGTATCCATGTCTGCGTCACCAAATCCTTTTTCCACTACCTGCCGGATGATATTTAGATTGTTGTTCATGATTTTCCACAAATGTAAAAGGCCTGTCACAGGGGTCCAAGCAAATACGACGATTTTAGGCGGGTGATGAACATTTTGTGTCATTTGACACTGGTGCAGGCCAAAGAAAGTTAACATGTTTGCATTACAATAAAATCAACCGATATGATAAAACCAAACGCCTACTTTACGATCAGGACGGGGATCTCGCTATAAAATATTTTCTATCTCTCTCCAGGAATGTACGCGGGTATGCCGCCCGGCATCCAGATGAGCATTATGAGGCTGACTGAACAGAAAGGTTTTCCCCTGAAAAGGATCGAGGTTCTTGAAGTGATCGTCGATCATCACATCAGCCTGGATGATGGTCTTTTTTCCGCAAAAGACGATCTGCTGCCATCCGATAAAAGGAAAATGTTCTTTCAGCCAGTCTTGTTTTTCTGTCAGGCTCTGAGGGAACTGCGTTGCGGAAGAAACTATAAATACCTGGTATTTCCTGTTCAACTGTTCCAGTATTTCCTGGCTGTCCACTATGACGGACATACTCCGGAAAAAACCCGGGGTCAGCAGGTCCGTGTCTGCGTGGGGGAACAATTCAACCTCCCCTTTGCCAAAAACGTCTTTTGGGGATCTTCTTACACCGGTGCGGACGGCGTCGTACCGGACGAACTGTTCAAATACATCGGCCAGGACGCCATCCATGTCTACTGCAATGGTCTTCATTGTCTTTTTAGTTGAATATGATAGTGCAAAAGAACTAAATCCCCGGATGCGAAATTGTGATCTATGACACAATCCCGATGGGCGTGGTTAAAATTCATTGTTTTCTGGGATTTTATCTGGTGGTCGGCTCATTTGCTTTTGCAGTCTGTACGGGCGTCAAATGCACTTTCTCCTCCTCATTTATAGATCATGCCCCATTTTTTGGCAATGGCTCTTCTTTCTTCCATCGTTTTTTGGACAAAGGGCTGACCCACCGCTGTTCCCACTTCCCTGAAAAATCCTTCAAAGCCGGACGGAGAATAACAAAAACGCATGTCGATGGGTTCGCTGCCATTATTGTGGAAGCCATGCCAGACCCCTTTCGGAATAAAGACGATCGAACCCTCGCCGATGGGATATTGCTTCTCGCCCAATGTAAACAATCCTTTCCCTTTATGGATAAAGATAACTTCGTCTTCGTTGAGGTGTTTATGAACGGGTAAGGTGTCGCCGGGATGGAAGACCTCCGAAAGAGCCGCAATGGATGCGGCGCCGCTGCTCCTGGCGACCTTGATCTTTACGATGGCCGAGCCGTCACGCATCCGGACTGCTTCACCTTCGTCATCAGTTACTATCAGTCCTTCGAAGCCAGGTTCTACATGGGCAGAGGCCTCCTCTTGCATTTGTGAGAATGTCGAAAGAGGGAGCAGGGCAGAGAGCAATCCAGCGCCCGACTGTCCAATGAAATGTCTGCGTGTACTCATAAAAATTAACGTATGAGCAAAAAAAGCAAATTAGCCAATACAGCAGCTGTGTCATTTGACTCAATAACATCTCTCCATTCCGACAATATATGGTAAAACCATATTTTTGGCGCTGATCAATTTCTTATTGTATTTGGAAGAGCTCAGTCAGAAATATTTTACGCGTGAGCAGATAAAGAGCAGGATGCTAAAGAGGGCAGCTGAATTGTGGGGATTCTCTGAATCGGAGATGGATGATTTTGATCCCCTGGTGTCTATGCTGATCGAAGCCTGTGCCGTCGAGCTCGAACGTTTCGCGGGGGATATCGCCTCCTCGCGGGAACGTATCACCGGCAGGCTGGCGCAGCTGTTGAACCCGGGAGCGCTTTCGGTATCGCCCGCCTATGGGGTGGTACAAATGCGATCAACCGAACCCTGGTCTATTATCTACCCGGATACGCAACTGGTGTATACGGCTGTCGGCCCTGACAGGAATACACGGCGGATTGGGGAATTATATTTTTCTCCTGCCCTGCCTGTAAAGATCGTGGATGGAGCTATCCGCTATATCGCATCCGGCCGCCTGCTTTCCGAAGTCAACGACACGGGCACAACACAGCTGGCAACGGCTGTCCTTGCTCGTCCGGAATTTAATCACTCGACCTGGCTGGGTATCGAGCTGAACGATAACGTGACGACGCTCGACGGGATATCCTTCTTCTTCAACTGGGTGAACCAGGCAGGCAGTGAGCAATGGTATCACTACCTCCCTTACGCGCGATGCTATATGGGCGAATACCTGTTGAACAGCTCTTCCGGCTTGCAGGGACTGAAGACCGTCAGTGGATTGGAAGAAGCTTTTGATCCACTACGCGAAATAGAGTCGTCGGTGATCAGCGTATTTTCCAGACATTATATTACCCTCAAGGACGGGGTCAATTTGCCCAGGAGGCCGTCCCCGCCAGCATTCGAAAGAATATTTTCCGCGAAGGACCTGCAACGTCTGAAACAGCCGCTGGTATGGATAGAGATCCGCTGGCCGACGACATTGCCAGTTGAGGCATTGCGCACCGTCACCTGCTCCATCAACGCTGTTCCGGTACTGAACCGACGTTTGAACAGGCTGACCTATCGAATGTCCCAAACTCTGAACATCGTGCCGCTGGAAGCCGAGGAGAATTTTTTTGCGATGAGAAGGATCATCAATAGCCAGGGGCAGCTGGTCAGGCTGATCCCTTCGACGGATGAAGCCACCCTGGCGCCTGAGACGTATACGATCCGGCAGGGTATTCACCGATTCAACGAAAGAGATGCATACGAGCTGCTGATCGGCATGGCGGACGTCGTACGGGAGGAAAGCGCCTTCTTCTCCTCGATGGGCGAAGATTTTCTCAATCGCAGTATCCGTGAGCTCAACCAGGTACTGGCCCGGCTGCGGGAAGCGATAAAGACACAGCAGCAACGATATGCACCCTTCCCCTTTCTATTGATCCGTACCGGAACGAAAGGGACCAACACCAGCATAGAGTTCTGGACGTCCGCGGGGCTGCAGGCAAATAAACTACCCATTGGGTCGGAATTGAAAGCATACCGCAACAATGATATCCAAGCCGGGTCGGTCCGGCTGATCACCTCTACCTATGGAGGACGCGATGCGCTAAACGACGCTGAGAGGATCGCTCATTACCGGAGCGCGCTGCAGACCCATGACCGCATCGTTACGCTGGAAGATCTGCGGGTATACCTGTTAGCTGAGCTTGAGCCATTTGTGACATCCGTGGAATGCAAAAAGGATTTTATTAAGAGCAGGATACCAGGCGAGGGGTTTGTCCAATGTATATGCATCCTTATATACCCGCAGCCCGGAACGCTCGATGAAATAGAATGGGAGTCGAGATTGCATCAGCTGCTGGGGAAACTGTCAAGCCGCGGGGGTAACTATATTCCTTATAGCATAAAACTCGCCACCGTATGATGCCTTTCGACATTCGCGCAGAGGTCATCATCGCCAACCTGGTAGAAGAGGGTCACAGGCTGGAAGACATCAGCATCCGGCCAAATGGTCTTTTTAAAAGAAATTATCACTGGGACATCGAGAGGATCAGGGAGATAGATCTTCCCAACACGGAAAAAAAGATGCTGGAAATAGCAGTCAACCGGGAAGGGTTGTACGACAAGCTGCCGCAGGACCTTTTTCACGCACCGTTGCAGACGGACAAGGAGGGTAGAGGTGGTCAGACGGATAAGGACGGCGGGGGTGGCTCTCCCAAAAGCAGGGAACCAAAGGAGATAGAAAGGGCGGCAAGGAATTTTTTCCTCCCTTTCGAAAATGAGTTCTACCGGCAACGTATATACTTGGAGGCGGAGGAAAGAAATTCACTTTTTGAAACCAATGCAAGTGTGCCCGGCCACCTGCTGGAAGATATCTGGGGCCTCCCGAAAGTCCTCGACCACAAAGAAAAGGGTAGATTAGGGATGCTGATGCCCATTCTGCACAGGATCAGGGGCAATATGGAAATGATTGCCGAAGCCATTGGTCGTGTGACGGGAGACCAGGTGTCGATCGTGCGGACCGGCGCTCTGTCATATAGCGTTACGGATGGGGCGCGTCTGGGAGCCTCCCGCTTGGGAGACGATATGGTCCTGGATGGACTAGTGAGCACTATGCTGCCGTCGTATACGATGATGATCCGGCCGGACCAGCCGGACCGGCTGGCGGATTACGTCCCGGGTGGCAGCCGGATAGGTATTTATGAATATCTGAGCCGACTCTTCTTTCCCCTGGAACAGGACGTTGTATTCCAACTCGGTCAGCCTGCTCTGGAGGATGGCGTTCTAATAGAATTATGAAATGTACAAAATAGCGTATTTATATGTTTGCTGATCTAATGCACCTGCCGGTGAACTGGGTGGACGGGATGAAGGTCTCCCGGGTTCATTTCGAAGACAACAGCCGCTACCTCGAAGAGCGGCTCGGGGACGTCATGTATTTGCACGCGGGGGCTGACCAGTTCGGGATATTGCCAGCAGCCGGATCGCTGGATCTTTCTATCGTCATTCAGTCCGGAGGATGGATCTATGCCAATCTTTATTCCTGTAAGGCCATTGCGCCCAATGGCTCCCGGATACAGGTCCTGCCCGATGATGGGGTGAAGACCAGTATTGCTTTCGATGAGCTGACCCGCAACTACCAGCTACAGGTCTCCGTGCCCCAGCAGCTGCTGGTGGTGATAACAACGGACGTTATTCGACGTGTGCCCTGGGGAGCGCCGCCGGCCGGTGAGAACCCTCCCCGTCATCCCTTTACGAAAGCATCGGTGAGCCTGGATATCATTCCGGCCGGTGCATTGAATAACAGCCAGCTCTTCAACGGACTTGTCGTTGGGAAGTTATGGTACCGCAACGGTGAGATACAACAGGACACCAGTTTTATCCCGTCCTGTACGGCGGTCAACAGTCTTCATTCCCTGTCCGGCTGGCATGTTCAATACCAGCAGCTGCTCCAGGAATGGGAGTCCTGTTGCATTGCCATCATCCGTAGGACTGAGACTAAGACAAACACCTCTCCCAACAATGCCGGCCAGTCGAACTCTCTTGCAGCCAGCATTCAGAAATTCTGTTCGAGCATCTTGCTTCGGCTGGTGAATGGGAAATTCTTTTTTAGACATACCCTGCCGGCGTCGTCGCCTGTGCGTATGGTGGCACCGCTCATGGACAATATTTTCCTGGTGCATGCCCTGCTGCAATGCTATCCGGAGAAGGAACGGGAAGAGATGCTGGGATATTTTGCAGAATGGACAGACACCCAGGCCGGTGCCTTCGAGAAGTTGACACAGGGCGCCCATGCCATCGACTACGATCATCACGATGTTCATAAATGCCTGAGCGCCATCCTGGATATCTATCAGCACTATGTCCTTGTCTTCCGAAAACTGGCTCAGCTGGATATCATCGGCAAAAGGAAAGGACAACAAATCTTTGTCATTGAACAGGAAATGAAGGAGACCCGTCCCGCGGCCAGTGGACCCCAGACTGGCAAGTCTGGGACCAGATGGAGCCCTTTGACCTAAAAATAATTTGGAATGAAGCCCAATAATCAGCCGGAGAGAAGATCGGCTATTTATCGATTTATACTTGTATCTGCCCTGACGCTGGCCGTCGTCGTCCTCTGTACCTACTATCTTTTCAACACACCAGCTGCCATCCTGCAGCAACGGCTGCAGACTTTTTCCGACGCCGACAAAGAACACGAAGCGCTGACAGGCAAGGTCGCCATCATGGTGCGGAACCTGCAGTCAGTAACGGAGACGGACAAGACATATTTCAGCAGCACCAATGACATCGAGAAGGGCAGCCTGCTCAGCAATCTGCAACAAAATGAGAAAGTGATCGCGGACGGTCTTGCAGATATTAAAAGGGACAGCTTTCAATTCTCGCTGAATAGAAAAGACTGTCTGCATACCATCGACGCATTCAATGCCATACTTGCTTACCGCAATACTATCAATTCGCTGGAAAAAAGTCTGCAGGACAAAGGAGGAGATGCCTCCGAGCTGTTGAAAACAAGATCGTCGCTTGATGCGTGCAATGTACAGCTGGAGATCTATAAACAGATGGCGGCCAACAAGCCTGCAACCGAGCCGCGGGCGCTGCAGGGAGGCAATGCTGCAAAGGAAGCCCAGTCCGCAAAAGAGGCTCAGCTGACCCAGCAGCTGGAAAAATGTCAGGCCGACCTTGCTGCCTGTCAGAAGGCCAGGACGGCTGTTGTTGCCACACCTATACATACGGGCGGCGCTACCGATGAACAGAAAAAGGCCTCCTTCCTTTTCGATGCTGCCGAAGACCTTTATAAAAAAGCAGAAGGCACCCGGAATCTCATCGAGCGTAGGGGGATACTTTCGTCCGCCAGGCTGCTGTTTGAAAGGTCCCGGTCCGGGTATCCAGATGCTGACAAGGTGAACCAGGCCATCAACCAGATCGACATGGAATTGAAAAAGCTTGTCAACATGGGTTGACAAAAGAATCATAAAACATCGAGTATGCCCTATTCTGAAGAGGTGAGACGGGCCATCACCATATCCCAGGCCCTGGCAAAAGAATATCGCAATGAATATTACGGCCCTGCGCATCTTTTGCAGGCCATTCTACACAATGATGTGGGACTGGTCTCGTGGCTGGGTGCAAATAACAAGGATTACCATTTTATGCGCGAATGGGCTGCGATCAGATTGGAAGCCTATCCGAAAACAGGCAGGACGCCGGAAAGCCCGATGGGTGATAACCAGGTGGCAGCGGTATTGGATATGGCCGACCTCATTGCCATACAGCTGAACCTGGACTATACCGAGCCGGTGTGTGTGCTGGCCGCCCTTGTGAAGCCGGGTGTCGCTTTTACTGTCGACCATCTGAAGACCTTTCCTTCTACCCAAAAAGAGATCATGGATGCGGCGACAGTCATGGGAGCGCAGACGACCCGGACAGCAGGCGGGGATACCATGGTGACAACGGCATTGAACAACGTTTTATTAAAATATTGTGTAGATAAGACGGCGATGGCGGAAGAGGGTAGACTGGATCCCATTATTGGCCGTGACCGCGAGCTTCGGATGATGTTGGAAGTGTTGGGAAGAAGGACGAAACCCAATGTCATTATCACCGGCGAGCCTGGTGTAGGCAAGACGGCATTGATAGAAGGCTTTGCCCGGCTGATCATCGAAAGAAAGGTTCCCGCGTACCTCCTGTCCTGTCGTCTCTTCGAATTGGATATGGGGGCGCTTGTGGCGGGTGCGTCCTATAAAGGAGAGGTCGAGGAAAGAATGAAGCAGATCATCAGGGAGATCAAAACCTTCGAAAAAGCTATTTTATTCATCGATGAGATCCATATGCTTCTGGATAGTAAGGGCTCTTTGGGCACCGGTGTGGCCAACTTGTTAAAGCCTGAACTGGCAAGGGGTGAGCTTACGCTGATAGGAGCCACGACGAATGAGGAATACCGGAAATATATCGAGTCGGATGAGGCGTTCAGCCGTCGCTTTGATGTGGTGCGGGTAGAGGAGCCGGATGTTCCGATGGCGGAGGCCATGATAAAACATATCCTGCCATTTTACGAACGGCATCATCAGCTGCAGACAGAGCATGACGCAGTAGTGGAAGCAGTGGCGCTGGCGAGGCGTTATTGCAGGGACAGAAGGCTGCCGGATGCGGCAGTAGACCTCATCGATCGTACAATGGCGGCTATCCGGCTGATGGATGACGTATCTGTCGGCATTATTGAAGAGATGCTCCTTCACCTGGAAAACGAAGGGGCCGTCGTGGAAAATGAGATGGACGGACATCGTCGCCAGCTGGAAGAGAGGATCAGCCCGATATTGCTTGGCAGGCTACAGGAAGGATCGATGGCCGACGAGACTTTTCTCTCTACCTTAAAAAGGCTGAAGGCTTTCGCCGGGGAGAAAAAGCAGACGGTAACAGCAGCCGATATAGCCGCCATTATTTCGCACAAGACGGGTATTCCAATGGGTAAGTTAAAGAACGGGGAGAGAGAGAAGCTATTGCAGGTCGGCGAGGAACTGAAGAAGCGGGTCATTGGACAGGACCATGCCATCCAGGCGGTGTCGGAGGCCATACTGGAATCGCGGTCCGGGTTACTCAAAGCCGGCCAGCCAATAGCCAGCTTCTTTCTGTTGGGTCCTACCGGTACGGGAAAGACCGAACTGGCGAAATCCCTGGCAGATATTCTATTCGATGATGAGAGCGCCCTTATCCGCCTGGACATGTCCGAATTCAAGGAAGAACATTCCGCCGCCCTGTTAATGGGAGCGCCGCCCGGCTACGTGGGTTATGAAGAAGGCGGTCTGCTTGTGAATAAGATCCGGCAAAAACCATATGCAGTCTTACTGTTCGATGAGATCGAGAAGGCGCATCCATCCGTATTTGATATCTTTCTCCAGATACTGGACGAGGGGAAGCTGCACGACCGGCTGGGTAAGGAAGGTGATTTTTCGAATGCGATGATCCTGTTCACTTCCAACATCGGCAGTGAATTTATTGCAAACAAATTTGCGGCGGGGATGATGCCCTCCAATACGGAGATCCTGGAGACGATGTCAGGATATTTCCGGCCCGAATTTCTGGCCAGACTGACAGAGATCGTACCCTTCGCACCTATTTCTGAAGATAATGCTGTTCGCATATTCGATATTCACCTTCGCAGCCTCACCGAACCATTGCGTAAGCAAGATATAACCCTGATGGTTACCCCAAGTGCAGGCCGCTATCTGGCATTGTCCGGATTTACCCCGAAGTATGGAGCCAGACAGATAAAAGGTGTTATCCGCAACCAGCTGAGACGGCCCATTTCACGCATGATCATCAGTCATCGTATTGGCAAGGGCAACACCGTGGAAGTGCGATTGAAAGGAGATGAGCTGGAATGGGTCGTAGTGTAATTTGACACAAAATCATGAGCGGCTGTTTTTTATTTCTAATTCCTTCTACTTTCGTTGTCGAATCATTTTTTACAAAAAGAACATCGATGTACGACTACGGAATAGGTGGACAGGAAGTCCCAAAAGATGCCAGCGAAGGTATTGCCGACATACCACAGAATCGCACCTTGCTGGTTGAAAAACTGACACAGGACGATCCGCTGAAGCCCGAGGTGGTCCAGGGTCTTCAAACCGTGGAGGATGTATTCCGGCATTTCCGCCCGCAAGTAGAGACCTCCTTCCGGAGGGAGGACGGTTCTTCCGTCACTGAGACGTTGACCTTTAACAGCCTGGCAGATTTTGGCGCTATGGGAATTACCCGGCAAAGCGGCTACCTGAATGAGCTGGCACAGGAGAGCGGCGAATACATAAAGATCATGCGGCAATTAAAGTCAAACAAGATGATCCGGCAGGTGGTCGAGGACCCGGCCAACAAACAGCATTTCCTGGATGTGCTGTATGCGCTGATCCGGGAGCTGGAAGAGACAAAATAAACATTTATGGCAGAACAGAAAGATCTACAGGCTGGTGACAGCCGGGAATGGAAGGAGAGACAATCCGCAGCGAAGGGTTCCGTCAACCTGGCGGAAAGCTGTCAGCAGCTGGCGAAGTACGGCGGTTTCGACCTTGTGGAAACGGCTATCGATGGAGTGCAGAATATGAATCCTGAGAAAAAGGCCCGAAGGAAGATATTCCTGTCCGATGCCGACAAGGCTGCCGACCGGGAAGCACTTAAACGAACGCTCAAACTTTGGGCAACCACTATAGCCGGCTCGGAAAATGTTGCAGGAATGATCGAAAAGGCGGAAGAACAATCGAAGAGCGCTGAATTCCTTTTGCGAAGCAATCTGTTGAGCGCACTGGAAGAAAGCCGCGACCTGGAAAGGTCCTATCGTACCGTGGCATTGTTTTATAAGAACACCGAGAGCGATAAGCTCAAGAATGTTTCGATCATGAATGCGGCGCCAGACCAGCTAAGAGATCTGGATAATTCCCGCTTCATCGACACTGTGGCGGAGGAGCTGAAACAAAATTATGACAGGCTGGACCTGCGGAAGAACTATTCCATTCTCTGTCTCCCGGGATACCTGGGCAGTAACAAGGTCCTGGAGAAATGGGCAAAGATAGCATATGGCAATAAGATCATGCTGGTGACAGACTTTGAACATCTGGATGAGGCCGATGATGTGGCGGAGTTATTCGAAGAGGCTAATCTCACCGGCGGGGATGTCTATCGATCCAACGTCATGATGACCTGTAACTGGCTGGTAGGCCGTGGTAAGGCGATCCAGGCAGGGGAGGAGGAAGACCTTTTTGTGCCTCCATCCGGCGCGCTGGCAGGCAAGATGTATAAGACCTTGATGTCACAGGTGACAGCGGGGAAAAAACATGGGGGAATGAATGAAGTAGACGGTGTTCGGTTTGACCTAAAGAAAAGTGAAATTGCCGCGCTGGAGAAGCTGGGGCTGATCCCGATGGTGAACGAGTATGGTAAGGTGATGGCTTTTTCCGCCAAGACCCTGTTCAACGGCGACAATCTTGGTCTGCAAACTTATTCGGTAGTGCGGGTCTTCGACTATATCACAAAAGTGCTTATCGACTTCCTCAACAGACGGGCCTTCGAGAACTGGAACGCAAAGACAGAAAAGGAGCTGCGTTCCCAGATAGTCCGCTTCCTCGACAGTATTACCGGTCCCTCCAACCTGATCGAGAAGTTCAAAATACTTCGATTTGAACAGGATCCCGTACAGAAGGACAGGATATTTCTGGACATACATATGACGCCTTATTTCCCATCAAAAAGCTTTATGATCAAGCTGGACGGTCAAAAGGGCGACGATCCCGACTCGGCGGAATGGGCCAGCGAATATGCGAAGGGATAAGAAAGGTACATTTTCATAAATCATAAATCTATTACTATGTCATTTAATGCAAAACTTTCCGTGTCCGGCAAAGACTTTGACGTGCTGAGCTGCAATTACAATTTCAGCCAGGGCACAGGTAAGGACGGAAGACCTACCTCGGATGTACGTGGCGGACAGATATCTTTGGCTATCCTGTCCTCCGATGATACAACGCTCGCTGAATGGATGGTGAACCCCACCAAAACGCTGGATGGAGAAATAAGCTTTTACAAACCCGACGACAGCGAACAGGTCATGAAGAAAATAAAGTTTACAAAGGCTTATTGTGTCAGTCATTCCGAGTCCTTCTCCAGCAATGGCAATATGATGGAAAGCATCGTACTATCTGCTCAGAAGATCACGGTAGGCAATGCGGAACATGAGAATAAATGGAGTAAGTAATCGCGGTGTGAACAAATTTAAGATGATCATATGGCAAACGATGACCGCCGTCGTGTAATATGGCATGACCTGGATGTTGAAGGGACACTACCCGAGCAGGATGGGGTCTGCAACTATGTAGTCGATGGAACCCAGTCGCTGATCTCCTGTGTGGCATGGCTGGAGCAATACGCTGTTTCGGTGGGAGGGCTGGACCGGCTGGATCTACTATGTCATGGGAATGGGTGGTACGAGGATGATGACACCTCTGCAGACCCGGCTGTGGTGGGAGGTTTTGGGCTTTGTATTACCGGAAATTATATTACGCTGGATACTGTCAATTGTCTTGATCCGTTAAAAGGGCTGGTGACGACCATCGTTATTTATGCTTGCCAGGCTGCACGTAATAGTGCGGGGTTTACGCCCAACCTGCTTGGTAACGGGAGAGAGCTCGTATATCGAATAGGACAACACACCGGCGCCTATGTACTTGCTTCTGACTACGACCAGATCTATTATCATGAAGGCTATATCAGTCTGACGAAATGGAATGGCAACCTCAATGGTTTCGACACGGATGGGAGCGTTACTCCGTGGGGCCTGTACGACTGGCCGTTGACGTGAATTACTTAAAACAGGAGTTATGATAAATGGAATTCCAACCCGCATCATGTGGCACGATACCCGTTTGGACGGTGTGCTCCCTGTATTGGATGATGCGCAGCCTTATGATGTGACAGATAATGATTCACTTTCGGATGCGGTGGACTGGATCCGGCAGTATGCGGGATCTGTAGGAAGACTATCCCGGCTGGATATAGTTTGTCACGGACTCACCCGCTATGGTGAAGATGATGAGCAACAGGCGAGCACTGATGTCGGAGGCTATGGCCTGGCCATGACGGGTGACAACATCAACCTGGGGAACGTTTACATCCTGGGCCGGCTCAATGGACTGGTCGACACTATCGTCATCTATGCCTGCGCCGCGTCGCGCAATAGTGCCGTATACTCACCCGGACTGATAGGAAATGGAAGAGAGCTCATGTATCAGATAGTACAACAGACGGGCGCCTATGTGCTTGCTTCCGACTATGAACAGACCTGTTATTATGAGCCCTACATACATAATAAACATTGGAATGGCAACCTCAATGGCTTCGACACGGATGGCGGCGTCACGCCCTGGGGACTTCATGACTGGATGCTGGTATAAGCGTATGGCTATCAAATCAATGAAATGGCGCAATTGGTAAAAGTCAATATCGAGCTGGAAGGAGGGAGGAAGATCGAAGGATGCCGGTCGTTTACGCTCCGGCAGGACCTGTTCAGACACCATAGCTTCGAGGTGGAGGTGCCGATGGAGTCTATAGAGGGGAAGGAGGAAGCATTTTTCAAGACTGCGCATAAGGAGGTCTGTGGCAAGGCGGTGAGCTTTACGCTGGAGCCTGTGCTGGAAAAAAGATCTTTTGGGTTCCGGTTCAAGGGCATTATCACGGAGATCCTTCTGGTCAATATTGACGAGCTATCCAATGTGTATGTGCTCAAAGGCTATGGCCCCACCATTCTGCTTGAGGACATAGAATGTAGAAGGGCCTTCACCGGCAAGGATCTTAAACAGATATTCGAAACGCTGCTGGACCCCTATCCCGGTAATATGCTTCGGAAAAAGCTGCGTCCCCGTCATTCGGCCGCTATCCAGTATACGGTGCAGTACGACGAGTCCAATTTCGAATTCCTGGGCCGGCTGGCCGCCGGATATGGCGAATGGTGGTATTACGATGGCCTCGAAATGATGCTGGGTGATCCCGTGGATGGTAAAGAAATAGGCTTTGAAGCCGGCGGAAGCCAGCGCTATGATATGTCCATTGGTCTGGCGCCTGCACGTTTCAAGCTGTTGGGATATGACTATTCCCGGGACAGGACCTACAACAGTGCGGCTGCGAGCCGGCCGGTGGAAGGGCTGGGCGGCTTTGGAAGATTTGCCCTGGAGACATCGGAGCATCTTTTCAACCAGGATGCACAGCTGATGGCCGAAAGGGCGGTATTCAGCCAGGAGGAGCTGGATGATCTGGCTGCCCAACGACGCGCGGGTATTGCAGGCAAACTGGTCATTTTCGAAGGCCGTGGAGATAACCCTGACATCATGATAGGAAAGGTAATCAGCAGCAGCGGTACAAGACCGGGTAGCGGCGGCGGCAGAAGCAGGGAAAGCTTTGGAAAGTTCAGGGTGACGGAGATCATGCACAGTGTTGACCTCAATGGCAACTATTCCAACATCTTCAAGGCAGTGCCTGCATCGGCGAAGATCCCTCCTGTGAATCCATATATACGCATCCCCATGGGCAGTCCGGAACTGGCGAAGATCATCGATATCAATGATCCGTATAAAATGAACCGTGTGCGGGTGGAATTTCACTGGCCGATGGCTGACAGACAATCCGATTGGATCAGGGTGGGGACCTTTTATTCGGGGAGTGACCAGGGAGGCATGCAATTCCTTCCCGAGAAAGACGCACAGGTCGTCGTAGGCTACGAGCTCAACAAGCCTGATATGCCTTTTGTCCTGACCAGCCTGTACCCCAAAAAGGATGGAATGCATGGCGTAAAAGGGAACAATGATCAAAAGCTGATCTACACCCGTGGAGGGAATATGGTGGAGCTCACCGACAAAAAAGACGACTGCTGTATCCGCATCACCAACAAGGCCAAAGATGATACCAGCATACAGCTGGAATTCAAGGATGACGGCAAGATCGTTCTGGCGACGCAGGGAAATATAGAAATATCCGCGGGCATTGCTCTCACTCTTTCCGCTGATCAGCAGATCACACTCGAATCGCAAAACATCGAGTTGAAAGGACAATGGGGTAAGATGGCCATGACCTCGGACGGCAATGTCGAGATAACAGGAAATACTAAGGCGAAGCTTACCAGCCCGGACATGGAGGTCAATGGAGATATCACAACAACCATCAAGGGCGGGGTCGTCAAAATAAATTAATCACCGGGCCGGCTTGCCGCCCTTATATATGTATCAATGATGAAGAATATTCTCACATGTTTAGCAGCGTTGTTAATTACCGCCGCAACTCAGGCACAAAACACAAATGAGCAGGTGACCAAATCCAAATTCTTTTTCAAGTTATATGGAACTTATGGATTGATCACGCCCGGATCCGATAGGGTCACCGCGCGTACTACTACCGGAGGATCACAACATTTCACTGTGGGAAAAAAAGGTCTTGGCGCCGGTCTGCACTGGGGAGGCGGTGTCGGGCTGGTTGCCAATGACTTTTTAAACCTGGGTGTCGACGTAGATTATCTGAAAGGAAATAAGCTAAAATCCGACGAGATCGGTGACGGCGGCCCCATGAATTATTTTTCCACCCGGAATACCATCGACTATTCCATTCTCAGCGTCATACCCAACGTCACTTTCAAGGCTTTGTCCAGGCCCACGTACTTCATGTATACACGCATTGGGATCATTCTCACGACAAAGATAAAGTATACGGCTGCGGTGCTGGATTCTTCCGTCTACCCGCAAACGACCTCGGCTCGTATAGCGCAACAGGAAAATATCGATTACTCATTCAAGCTCAACGCCGGGGTACAAATTGCATTTGGTGCGCAATTTGCCCTTATGAAAAATCTACGGGGATTTGCTGAGCTCACCGGGAACTATCTGCCCATATCTCCCAGTTCATCCGTGAACACGGGTGAATCCCGGGTATATGGTTCAGACAACTCACTGGAGAGTAGGTCGACAGCCACCCCGGTGACTACTACCTATAGCAACTCCGGCACTTATGTCAATTCCGGCACCAATGTTTCCGATGCGTCGAAGGTATTTAATGCCAACAGCATTGGAGTAGGAATAGGGCTGGTATATAAATTCTGATATGCGTGAGCCGTATTATCGATTGCCGCTGAGACTGGACCAGGTGATAGCCAAGGAGCACCCTGCTATGTGCGGTCTGAAACATTCTGTGGCACAGCACCTGCATCTGATCATCTCTACTTATCAGGGGGAGTCCGCATTCTCCCATGAATATGGGTGCAGCCTTTGGGACGAAGAGTTCAACATCCAGTTCAACCTTCGTTGGAAGGACCAGGTATGCGAGAGCCTTAAATCGGCTGTCTCGCGATTTGAAAGAAGGCTCGATCCGGAAGAGATCAATGCTTACCTGGAAGAAAAGAACGAACGGTCTGGGGGGATCGTTGTCCATCTGAGAAGACGTCTTCACATAGAGATAAAAGGCGTGCTGAGGCAGACCAATGAATCCTTTCATTTCAGGGACACGATCTTTATTTCACCCGTGGCCCAGCGATAGCAATAAAAGAGTATGGATGTAAAGAAATTTTTCAAAAAAACCTTTTTTTACGGTGCGGCCGCCGCCCTGCTACTTGCCGTGATGGCCTTGTTGTTCCGGATAGACAGTATTGGGGTGAGGTGGACTTTTGCCCTTGCACAGCTGCTGGCTTTTTCCCTGGGTATCCTCCATGCCTGGATCCTGTCGGTGAAGGCGCCGGGATTGTCTTTCCCGAAGGGCCTGCTGTTTACCCTTCTGCTGATGGTGTGTGGAGCCCTTATGGCGGCCATCCTGTATTATATTATGCGCCTGGATGCTCGCTTCCTCTGCTGTCTGCTGTTCTTTCCTGTGCCCGTGTTATGTGTCTATGCGTGGCGGGCCTATTTCTATATACCATTCCCCGTCTTTAAAATGTGGCATTATCCCATGGAGGAGGCAATGCCCGACCTGGATATGATCGATCTTTCCCAGACCCTGGTGGTGCAGCTGGTGCTTTCCAAACAGGTAACAGAGTCCGCCCGGGTCAGTTTCACCGCCCGGGCGCCCCTTAACATGATGCTGGGACAGTTGTTCTTTATTTTTATCAACGATTATAATGAAAAGAATCCGCATCATCCGATAGGCTTCCTCGATGCCGGCACTGGCCGGCCGGATGCGTGGTTGTTCCACCGGAAGTACACCCGATGGCGGAAAAAACGTTACTTTGATCCTGACCTGTCCATATTGGAGAATGGGATCCGGCCTAATGAATTCATATACGCGGAGAGAAATTACTGAAATAGATAGCATATGAATATTACCATTTTGGATGACTATTTCGACAGCCTTAGAAAGCTCCCCTGTTTTCGAAAGCTGGATGGTCACCAGGTGACGGTCTGGACGGATCATACCGATGATGTGGACCTGCTGGCAGAACGCCTGAAGGAGACAGAGGCCCTTGTCCTTATACGGGAACGCACGAAGATTACTTCGGAACTGCTGCGCAGGCTGCCGCGATTGAAGCTTATCAGTCAGCGGAGCGTCTATCCACATATCGATATCGAAGCCTGTACGTCGCTGGGTATCATCGTCAGCTCCGACCAGCATCCGGGAACGCCATCCTATGCCGCGGCTGAGCTCACCTGGGGGCTGATCCTCTCGGCCGTACGGCAGATACCGCAGCAGATGGCTTCGCTGAAAAAGGGTAACTGGCAGATGGGTGTAGGCAGGACCTTGCGCAATAAGACCCTGGGCATCTATGGATTTGGGAGGATCGGTAAGGTGGTAGCCGGCTATGGCAAGGCATTCGGTATGCGTGTCCTGATATGGGCCAGTGATCCATCCCGGCAGAAGGCGATGGAAGATGGACTGTTTGAAGTGGCGGAAAGCCGAAGACAGTTCTTTGAAGACTGTGACATTGTATCCCTGCATCTGCGCCTGAAACCTGCTACAAAACATATTGTCACTGCCAAAGATCTGGCGGTGATGAAAAAAGGATCCCTGCTGGTGAATACCAGCAGGGCCGGATTGATCGAACCCGGAGCATTGGTGAAGACACTTCAGGCAGGAAGACCTGGTATGGCGGCTGTGGATGTTTATGAAGAAGAGCCGTTGACCGACACGACCGACCCCTTATTGCAAATGGACAATGTCATCTGCACTCCTCACATCGGGTATGTCTCTCTCGACGAATACGAGATCCAGTTCTCGGACGTATTTGACCAGATCATCGCGTATCAGCATGGCAACCCGATCAATGTCGTCAATTGACGTCTGCAGTGCGGACAACAGCAAATGAGCCATTGGTGATATGGACCAACTGGCCATTGCCATCTTCCAATATGCCGGAGAATTTGGCTTCAACCGTATCGCCTACATTGCCATATCTCGTTACTGTGATGGTGCCTGGTGTAGTAGTAGGGTCTTTAAAGACCAGTACATGCGGGTTACCGAACTTGTCCCTAAGGCTCAGATTGAAATAAATATCGGTGGTGGAATGACCGGGCAGCAGGTCGCCGATATTCTGTGCGCCTGTCGACATTCCGTCGAAGTTCATATAGAACAGATTTTTAGTGGTTTGGCTGCTGATCGTATCATGGATATTCACTATGCTTGTCCACGGGCCGGTATAGAGGGTGCAGTTGTCATATCCTACTCCATGAATGGTAAATGTCTGGTTCTGGAATCCGCCGCCGTCGACGGTAAATATGGTTCGCGGGACGATCAGGTCGGGAGAAGGCGTGGGAGGTGTGTCTGTACCGGGGGAGTTGCTCCTTTTGCAAGCTTCCCAAATAAGACAGGCTAATAGGACCGTCAATGCGATGCCTCGGATGATAAGTTTTTTCATATTGTCCGTTTATGATTGTTCTGTAGAAAAGGTTTATTGCATATCCATGCCTCGTTTAATGCTGAATGTGCCGTTGGTGATCTTTATGGTAGGAGCTCCATCGTCATCCAGGAGGGTGCCTGAAAAAGTACCTTCCACCGGCTGGCCTACTGCGCCATATTTCGTAATGGTAATGATACCCGGTGTATTGGCAGGATCACCAAAGAGGAAGTCGTGGAGAACGCCCTGCTTGTCTGTGACATGGAGGTTGAAGTCGATGGAAGGATAGCTTCCGCCGGCATCGTCTCCTGCATGCTGTGTGCCCGTGCTTTTGCCCTTTAAGATGATATCCACTGCGTTCTTGAAATCCGAATTGATATTGGGATTGTCATCGATGCTGAGAGTGGTGATGTCATAATTTGTCCAATAGAAGAGATAGCTGGTGCCCGCCTTGCCGCCCGTGATGGTAACCGTCTGCTTGTCAAATCCGCCCCCATCGATGGTGAAGCTGGCTTTTGCTGCAACCGGTGCATCCGGAGAGCTGCTGTTTTTTTTACAAGACATAAAGGAAAGGCCAATAAGAATAACGGCAATGATCACATGTTTCAATTTCGTCATAATTAATATATTTTATGCAAAATTGGTGATTTCCGCAGGCAGGCCTGCGCGTCATATGACACAAAACTCACGGGCCATCTTTATTGCGTCATTTGACATCGGATGGCTGGACCAGTCGCAGCTACCTTTATGCTATGAAAACTCATTTCAGCACCATTGTCATAGGAGCCGGCCAGGCAGGCCTGGCAGCGGGTTATTATCTGAAGCAATCCGCGGATGATTTTCTTATCATCGACGAAAATCCAGAGGTAGGATATTCGTGGAAAAAGCGCTGGGACTCGTTGAAATTGTTTACGCCACGCTGGGCCGACGGTTTGCCGGGTATGCGTTTTACCGAGTATTCAGGTAAATTCCCAAGCAAGGATGCTATGGCGGATTACCTGCAGAGATATGCTTCCCGGAATGCGCTGCCGGTGTTCTTGAATGTGCGCGTCAAACGCCTTTTCAAATGGCTCTCCGGCTTCTGTATCGAAACACAGGAAGGCATAAAATTCACTTGTAAGAATGTTATTGTAGCTACCGGGAATTTTTCTGCGCCCCGTATCCCTGATCTGGCAAAACATCTCGATGGCGAGATACACCAGATACATTCTTCTGAATATCGGAACCCCCGCCGGCTGCCCTCGGGTTCCATCCTGGTAGTGGGAGCCGGTACCTCAGGATTGCAGATAGCGCTCGACGTGGCCGCTTCCGGAAGAAAGACCTATGTCGCAGGAACTCCTCCTCACAAAGTACCGGATCTGGCCGTAAAATATATGGCGCGGCCCGTGTTCTGGTTTATGCGAAATATCCTGACGGTGAAAACCGGGCCCGGACGCAAAGCGGCGCATAAGATGAAGGTGGAGGGTCAGGCCGCCCCGTTGATCAATATTTCCCTTAAAGAAGTACTGAATGCCGGTGTCGAACATCTTCCCAGGCTCGAATCAGTACGGGAAGGGTATCCTTCTTTCCGGATGGGTGATATCAATAAACAGGAGCCCGAATGCAATATCAGGGTGCCGTTGCGTGTCGCCGGTATCATCTGGTGCACCGGCTATGACCGTGATCTGTCATGGATCGAGTTGGAGCACACCATCGACGAGCAGGGATACCCCGTGACCCATTGCGGCATATCCACCCGGCACGAAGGGTTATATTTCATGGGGATGGCGTTCCAGTATTCGCTGGCTTCGGTGATGATCAATGGGGTAGGCAGGGATGCCCGTTATATTGTCCGGCATATATGCAATAGAAGGTCCTGGTAAATATCCATTAGCCTCCAATCAACACATTAGAACTTCCGGCGACGATGGTCCCGCCATGGGCTGTCGTATCTCCCATACGTACGGCAGGCTTTCCTCCTATCAGGACGGAGGCTGACCCCATCGCAGCGCTGTCCGGGGGGCCGACACATATACAGATGTCGCCAACGACTGCTGCCGGCATCGATCCTATCAACACTGATGGGACACCGGGGCCGACCAGGGGGCCGCCAACATGTGGAATAGGGGGTAATCCTGGGGTAATTTGAGGACATATATGCATGTCGCCGATGCGTGCCGCGGGAGAGCCCATGGTAATGTAGTTGGTTTTTCAGTTATCTTCTCGAATAGATGCCTTCGAACTCAAAATGGTGTGCTTTACCGTCTTCGGTGATATCACTGCTGTAATGCATGATGAGGTTGCCTCCCCGAAATTCAATCGTGACAAAATTGGGGACTTTGACAGACATATTATCGCTCTTCAGCTCCTGTTCTGTCGCTTTGTATTTTTCTTCCATATCCGTGTGCATCGTCAATTTATTGCCGTCGAGACTATAAGTGCCTTTGGCCGCCATCGCCGGGCTGCCTTTGAATCCGGAGGACGATGTCATCGTATGGTCAGCGCCGAATGTGATACGGTTTTCCATCATCTCGAGCATTGGCTTGAGCATTTTCGCCATGTCTATCGTCTGTCCGGTGGACTTGTCCGTCATGGTCTCTTTGAAATCCGTCTGGACCCAGGTGCCGACGATGGATTGCGAGCGGGCGTGTATGGAGATGGACAGGGAGCAGACGATGGTCAATAAGGCTGTTGTTTTTATCATGATGTTATGGTTTGTTGAATGAATAAAAATATCAGAGCGCTAATTTCCGCATCTTATGAAGACATCGACCGTGTCATTTGACGCAGAATTTAAGGAAGGATGGTTTGTGTCAATTGACGCACTATCGGATTGTCAGATCCAGTGAAATTTGTGAAATGAAAACTGCTCTACTGATAGTCGACATGCAGGAAAATCTTTTGGACCCTGATTCAAAGATGCATATCGATGTCAACACCATTCCCGGGGTGATCAAAAAAGTAAATGATATGGTAATAGATTTTGAGCGAAGGAAGATGCCCGTGTTCTATGTAGTGAATGAATTCACCAATCCGCTCATGAATCTTATCACAAGGAATGTCTGCAAAAAAGGAGCGCGGGGTACAGGGCTTCATCCGCTGCTCAAGCGCGTAAACCAGGATCTGTACCACAAATCTGCCAACGACGCATTCACCAACCAGCGGTTGTTGGAGGAACTGAAGAACAGTGGCGTCACGGAAGTATGCGTGGTAGGGGTGTTTGCGGAACACTGTGTCAAGGCTACGGTAGCTAGTGCGATCCGGCACAATTTCAGGGTTTCTGTTATTGCCGGTGGGGTCGGCGGACGCAGCGAAAGATCCAGGGAGAAGGCCCTGAAAGTCTGTTTGAAAAAAGGCGCTCAAATTATATAAGAATAGAAATGAAAAAAGCGATCATAGCAGCAAGAATAGTACTGGCCATTATCTACCTGGTGTATGGCACCAATTATTTTCTGCATTTCTTTCCTTCCTCCCTGCCTCCAGGCAAGGCAGGGGACTTCATGGGAGGATTAAGACAGTCCGGGTATTTTTTTGAATACATGAAGGCCATGCAGATCATAGGGGCGGTGCTGCTGTTTATCAACCGGTGGGCGGTGATGACCACCATTGTATTGTTCCCCATCAGCCTCAATATATTCCTTTTTCATGTTTTCCTCCAGCTCAACGGGTTGGGTACGGCTGTAATATTAATAGCGGCGAATCTCTTTTTATTATATGCTTATCGTCCTCATTATCGGGTGCTATTGGCAAAACGACCATTACAATAAACCATAAATGAATATGAGAATGACTGTGTTTCTGAGAAGGTCCTTTTATATATTGGTGACTCTTTTGGTGCTGGTGGCCGGTTCCCTGTTTGGCATTTCGGCTATGATCATCAACAGGCATTATGATTCCGGCTATGTTCCGTTGGTGATCCCGCGTGACAGCGCTGCTGTGCAGGAAGGCCAGCGACTGGTGCAGATAGCCCATTGTTCGAACTGTCATGGCGACGACCTCGGAGGAAAGGCATTTCACAAGATCGATGGTGTCGCTTTATTGGTAGCGCCGGATATTAGCCGGATACTACCTCAATATACGGACGATCAGCTGGAGCGGCTGTTGAGACGTGGCATCAAAAAAGATGGGCAGGCAGTATGGATCATGCCTGCAGCCATGTATCATTCGATATGTGATGATTCCCTTGCAAAAATGATCGCCTATCTCCGCACCATACCACCGTCAAAGACAAGTCCGGAGCTGCCGCCTTTTACGTTCTATCTAAAGGGCCGGCTTGGGATCGTCCTTGGAAAGATGCGTCCGGATGCCGAAGAACTGGCGGATCAACCAGTACTGCATGTATCCTCACCAGACACTGCGCAACTTCTCTGGGGAAAATATCTCACAGCTACAAGCTGTACGAGCTGTCATGGCGTGGACCTGAAAGGAAAGGAGATCGTCCATTCCCCCAGCCTGGTTGTTGCCGGCGCCTATTCCGAAGAAGGGTTTATTCATCTGCTGCGTACAGGAGAGGGGGGATTGGGAAGAAAGAGGCTGGGGCTAATGTCCATCGTTGCAAAGGATCATCTTTCTTATCTGACGGAGCCGGAGATGAAAGCAATATATGCCTTTCTCAAAAATAGAAGTATGAAATAGAAGTGCTGTTGTAAAGAGTGGCCACTTCCTGGTTATGTTGTAGGCCAATTCAAAAGCCGGCTTTCTAGCCGGCTTTTTTTAAAAATCTACGAACATGGCTGCGTTCCTGCGTATGCGGCTGATGGTCTCCCGCGAGATGCCGAGATAGGATGAAATTTGTGACAGCGGTACGCGCTGCAGAATGCCTGGATAATGTTTTGCTATGTAGTGGTATCTTTCCGAGGGAGTATATATTTTAAATATGTGGCTGTGCTCCTCTTGTCGGATGAGCAGCTGCTGGAACAAGCGGCGTGTCTGTGACTCCGCATGGGGGAATCGCTTGGCCCAATTACATATTTCTTCTTTTTCAAAGACACGTACGGTAGTAGGTTCGCTGGCGGAAATATTGTATTCGGAAGGCGTGCCTGCGTAGTAGCTTTTTAGATTGGTCACGTATTCGCCCTCGAAAAAGAAATTGACATTTATTTCTTTGCCGTTGCGGATATAATAGGCCCGCAGGTGCCCGGAATGGATAAAATAGACCTGTTTGCAGATCTTTCCTTCCCCTAAAAGCATTTTCCCTTTTGGGAGTTTTACGAGCTTGAAGGTATCGGGTGTCATTCCTTCATAACTAGGGTCGATGTCTGTTGTCAGAGCGGGAATTTCGCTTCGCAGACCATGCTCTCTCGTGTCCATTTGCGAAAAAGGGTGTTTTTTGGTTAGTGTGTGTACTCTTTACATATCCAAATGTAAATTTTGAAAAAAACTGCGTTCCAGTCAATCCCGAAAACGGGGGATGGCCGCAAAACGGTGACTAACGAGAACTCGCTATTGAATATGTGGAATTGGGATGGCAAATTGCGTTCGATTCTAACAATCAGTCAGTCAAATCATTATCATGCAGAACAAAAAGATCTTCCTAAGCGAGCGGGATATGCCCCACAGCTGGTACAATATTGTAGCCGACATGCCCGTCAAGCCGTTGCCACCTCTCCATCCCGGAACACGTAAACCTCTTTCCTCCCAGGATCTGGAGCCATTGTTCCCCCTCGAGCTGATAAGGCAGGAGCTGAGTGCGGACCCCTTTATTGAAATACCGGAGGAGGTGCAGGATATATACAGGATGTGGCGTCCTACTCCCCTGGTAAGAGCTTATGGATTGGAGAAGTTCTTAGATACGCCGGCAAGGATCTACTACAAATACGAGGGGGTGAGCCCCAGCGGATCGCATAAGCCTAATACGGCGGTGCCGCAGGCTTACTACAATAACCGTCAGGGTGTGAAGCGCATCGTAACGGAGACGGGAGCCGGGCAGTGGGGTACGGCGCTGAGCTTTGCCTGTTCGCAATTCGGACTGGAATGTGAGGTGTATATGGTGAGGATCAGCTATGATCAGAAGCCTTACCGAAAGATCATGATGAATACATTCGGTGCGGAGGTATATGCATCACCGAGCGATCGGACGGCTGCTGGGCGCAATGCTTTGCAGGCTGATCCTGCCAGCACAGGGAGTCTGGGACTGGCGATATCCGAAGCCATTGAAATAGCGGCGGGCGATGAGGGGACCAAATATGCGCTGGGCTCGGTATTGAACCATGTACTCATGCACCAGACGATCATAGGACAGGAGTGTATAAAGCAGCTGGAATATGCCGGGGATTATCCGGACATTGTGATCGCTCCGCTGGGAGGAGGCTCCAATTTTGCGGGTCTGGCATTTCCTTTCTTACAGCAACAGTTCAGGGGCCGCGGAAATGTGCGGTGTATTGCCGTAGAGCCAGCAAGCTGTCCCAAACTGACCCAGGGTGAATTCATGTATGACTTCGGTGATGTAGCGGGATATACTCCCCTGCTGCCAATGTATACGTTGGGACATAATTTTAAGCCGGCCTCCATTCATGCGGGTGGTTTGCGTTATCATGGCGCCAGTGTGCTGTGCAGTCAGCTGTTGAAGGATGGATTGATAGAAGCCAGTGCATTACAGCAGTTGGAATGTTTCGAGGCAGGCGTTCAGTTTGCCCGTAGCGAGGGTATCATACCTGCTCCGGAGGCGACGCACGCGATCGCGCAGGTCATCCGGGAGGCCAGACAGGCGCAATTGGAAGGGAAGGAAAAGATCATTGTTTTCAATCTTTGCGGACATGGGTTCGTCGATATGCAGGCTTATGCCGATTACTTTGCCGGCCAGTTGACCAATCACTATTTTACACAAGAAGAGCTAAAGGCGAATCTGGCCGAAGTGGAGGGCCTGCAGCCGTAGGTCAGCGGATGATGTTGTTCTTTAAAGCTTTCGCGACAGCCTCGGACTGATTGTGTACCTGGAGCTTTTCGTAGATATTACGGATATGGGTCTTTATCGTCTCGATGCTGACGGCAGCTGAGGCGGCAATCATCTTATAGGAATAGCCTTTTACCAGCAGGCTCAACACTTCGAGCTCCCGGGCGGTTAGGCCAAACTGCTGGGAGGGCTGGGCCGAACGCTGGGCAATAAAGTCCAGCACCATACGGGCAACGGCCGAGGACATCGGTGCACCGCCGTTCAATACATCCTCGATGGCATCGAAAAGCCTGTTCAGGCAATTGGCCTTGAGCAAATAGCCCGCGGCGCCGGCTACGATGGCCTCCATGACATTTTTATTATCGTCGAAGACAGTGAGCATGATGACTTTTATGTCCTTATTTGTTTGCTGAAGGAGACGGAGGCCTTCGATGCCTTTCATCACAGGCAGGTCGATATCCATAAGGATGACGGCAGGTGTAAGCTCCTGTGTGTCCTTTATGATGCCGGAACAATTGCGAAAATGACCCGCGCATTCAAATTTTTCGGAATTGTCGATGAGCTGGCGCAGGGCGTCCCTGAAGTCGTCATTGTCTTCATAGATCAATATCCGTATCTTCTTATTTTCCATAAGCCGGGCTTTGCCTATTAAAGTTATGGTTTGTAAGGGAATGTCCGCTACCGAGATCAGGTGACACGCAGCTGAAGCTGCACCGTAGTTCCATTGCCCGGCTGGCTTTGGATGGACCAGATAGCGCCTATCCCGGCGGCCCTTTCCTGCATATTGCTGATCCCATTGCCGGAAGAGGAGGCATAGACATCGAACCCTATCCCGTTGTCTTCGATGAGCATAGCGACGGTATGCCCTTTTTCTTTTGTCACACTGACCTTGATAAGTGTACATTGGGAATATTTAGAAGCATTGCACACGGCCTCTTTGAAAATGAGGTAAATATCCCTTCTGGTCTCCATATCGATGGGGAGATGACGTATCCGGAGGTCTATATCCAATTGATATTGAATGCTCAGCGGCTCCAGCAGTTCCCCCAGATATTCCTGCATCCGCGTGACCAGGTTCATGATATCATCGCCCCTGCTGTTGATGGACCAGACGATGTCGGAGAGCGCTTCCATCGACTTGGCAGACCGTTGGTTGATCCTGCGCATGAGCTCTTCGCTTGCTTTTGGCTCTTTTGAGAGCTTTTCCAGCGCAATCCGGCTAAAAATATTGATGCCGCTGAGGGTCGATCCAAGGTCGTCGTGAAGATCGCGTGCGATCCGGTTGCGCAGGGCCTCGCGGGCCTTGATCTTATCTATCTTAAAATAGTAAATGGCGCCTATGGCGCAGGCGGCCAATATGGTGACCAGAAGATAGAACCACCAGGTGCGCCAGAAAGGCGGCCGGATGATAAAGGTCAGGGTAGCGGGGAACTCGTTCCAAACCCCATCGCTGTTGCAGGCCTTTACTTTAAAGGTATATGTCCCTTCCCTGAGATTGGCATAGGAGGCATAACGTTGTCCGCCGACCTCATTCCATTTCCTATCGATGCCATCCAGCATATAGGCATATCGGTTGAGGGGTGTCCGGGTATAGTTCAGTGCAACATATTCGAACGAAAAATAATTCTGATCATAGCTCAGTGAGGGTAATGCAGTGCTGTCCGGAAAATATTCCTGGTCCATGACCCGGAAGCCGGTGATGATGATGACTGGCGGAGGAAGATTGCGGGCAGCCTGTGCGTCATTGAAGATATGTATACACCGCATGTCCCCAATTGCAACCGATCCGTCTCCCATTTTGTAGAGGGAGAAAAGATCATAGAAGTTACGGATCCCCGCCTGTCTGTTCAAAACAACCATCTTTTTCCGGTGCTGTCTGAAGTCGACAACACCTGCCTCCGTCAGCAGCCAGATATGTTCACCCTGAGTGGGTACAACGGCAAATACATTCATGGAAGGGAGACCGTCATTAAGGGTGTATTGCTTAAGCCGGAGCCATTTTGGATCAGCCTGCCAAAGACCGTTCTCCTCAGTACCTATCCACAGGCCCGTCGCACTGTCAAGGGTAAGGGCGCGGATGGTCGTGCCTGGACCGGCAGCTTTATTGAAACTGTCTATTCTTTCCCATGCACCTGTGGATGGAGTGATCTTTAACAAGCCTGTATGTTCACCACCCATGAGGATATCTCCGTCGGCGGTTTCGAGCAGGGTGAATATCTGATTTGAACGATAAATAGAAGTGTCAACAGGCGCCATACGTGTAAAGATGCCGGTAGTGGGATCAAACCGGAACAGACCGTTGGAATATGTACCCAGCCAAAATTTATTTTCATGATCGATGCACATGGTCGTGATCATCGTTTGGATGGAGGGGGTGGAAAAGACATCGGGATGAAGTTGCACCTTTCCCTGTGAGATGGTCTTATGCAGCCGGACGAGACGCCGGCGGGTGCATCCCCAGATATCACCTGCCTGGTCCTCGCAAAGGGTATTGATCATGTTATACTTGGGGATACCTGTCTGTGCGGAATAGTCGGTGATGAAGCCGGTGGTGCGGTCGACAAGATAAAGACCGTCATAAGTGCCGATCCACAACAGCCCCTGCTTGTCCGTCAGTTGGCAGAGGGGCGCCAGGTCGGGTCTCATGGCTGGTGCGGACTTTTCCTGCCTGAATTCGATGGTACGAAAAGAAGTGAGGTTGGGGTCGGACTTGTATACGCCGTTCTCGGTGCCTACCCAAAGTATCCCTGACCTGTCCCTGTACAATGAATATACACGGGCGGGTATCTGGCCTGGAGCATCCCAGTTGACAGGGGTGGTACAGGAGTGATGTTTTTTCGGATCGAACAAGGTGATCCCATTTTCCGAATTGGCGGCAATGATCTTGCCATCATTTTCCTGCAAAATATCATAAGTGGTGACAAGCGGCCCTATTATATGAGCAGTCGAGTCCGGAAGCACGACGGTCATTTTATCCGTAGATGGTTCATACTTTATAAGACCTGTATTCCAGGTAGAGAACCAGGCGTCGCCATGTCTGTCGATTATCACACGATGACATATCTGCTGCGTGGGCCCATAAGAATTATAAGACCCGTACAGCACCGGAATATCGAAATGGCGAAGCGCGCCCGAACGCAGTTTTAAAATATAGAACCCTTTATGCGATGCAATATAAAGGTCATCGTTCTGTCCTTTTGCCAGACTACGTATCATCAGGTCTTCAGGAAGGGCGGCGATACGATGCCACGCGCCGGACACACGGGTGAAAGAGTAAAGACCATTGGAGGTCGCTACCATCATCGCTGTATCTCCCAGTGGAAGCAGGGAATAGACGGTGAAACGACGTGGTCCCGGATAATTACGGACCTGCAGTGTCTTACAATCGACGGAGCTAAGGCCGCCACGGGACCCTACCCATATTTTGCCATCTTCTTCCGCGCGCAGGAATTCCATGTTATTGTCGGGAAGCGAGCCGGGCCCGGCGGGATAGTGGCGAATGCGGACGAAGCTGTAGCCATCATATCTAAAGAGACCTTCTTCCGTACCGAACCATAAAAAGCCATATTTATCCTGCTGGATACATTTGATGTAATAATTGGTAAGACCTTCGCCCTCCACTTTTTCAAGTAAGATGCTGTCCCCTGCCAGGATGCAGGAACTGCTGCCTTGTAGAAGGATAGCAAGTAAAACTATCCGGTAGAGTTTTTTAAATCGGATCATCCGTCATAAATGTACAAAAAATAAGCAGGTAGTAGAAACCACCTGCCGCTTAAGTCACATGAGAAAAATTGACGTATTCTTGATGAGAAAATGTCGCCGCAAAACTACCCGGGAAATGGATAAGTCACCAGCGTCTTTTAACACAAAGTATCTTTACTTGCCGAAAAGAATGTGTCAATTGACACAAGCATAAGCCATAAATGCTATCGACTTTTGTGATCATGAAAAAGAAAAACACTATTGCATCGGGCTTATGGATAAGCCTGATATGCACACTGGCGGCGGCACCGGTCAAAAGTTACGCGCAATCTACTGCAGAGCTGCATGCGGGCTATGAGCAGTATTGGAAAGAAGACCTGGAGTATCTGAAAAATATCCGCAAAGAGAAGGATAATCATCTGGCAGCTCTTGAAGTCACTAAAATGAAAGAGGATATGCTCCCCAAACTGCAGAAACAGCTCGAGGCTACAAATCGATGGAAGAAGAGTCATACAGCGGCTGAGATCGATGAGGAAAAAGCCTGGGCGTTGGATAACCCTCTGCAAAAGGAGGTGGCGGAGCTCCAGACCAATCTCCTGATCGGCAGCTCAACCCGGGGAGGGGAGCTGGCGGCGGCCTTTGGGAATTATATGAAGGCGATGTCGCAGGTGATCAAAAAAACAAAATGAGGGCAGACAAAGACCTGTCTGCCCTTTTTAGATTGCAACGTTTTATTTTCCTGCATCGTGCCACACCAGGTTATTGAATGACACCGTATATTCGTTCGCCTGGGCGTCATAGCTGTAGTGAATGGCACCCGGGTAATACCCGGCTTTTTCAAAAGCCTGCGGCTGTTTGATAGTCGCATCCAACGTCGGCTTGGTAGTGAGCCATTCGAGCGTAGCCATTGGTTCCATGAAGGTGAGATGACCCTGATAGAAGCCGTAAATGACTGTGCTCGTGAATTTCGTGCCATGGAACTCCGGAGCCAGCGAATCTACCCAGTGCACACCCATGTCAGGTACTGCTATTACCCCTGACTCATAATCCTTGGGCTGGTACATGGATGGAACAGGGGTGTTGTCGGGTCCGGGTACGACCTTGGCTTGCTCTTCCTTTGTCACCCTGTAGAAATGAAAGTCAAAATGCGGGAAAGTATATATACCCTGAGGCGCATGTCCCTGGGGATTCCAGTCCACTTCGAGGTGGTCAAAGCCCGTCGTCTTTGCTTCCTGTGGTAGCTCCAATGGATAGTCCCATTCCTTTGATCCATCTGTAGAAAGGCCGTTGAGCGCAGAGGCAGAAAATTTGATACCCAGCGAGACAGGATTGCCATGCGAATCTTTTTGCAGGAACGAATGCATTGTCCCGCTGCCTAACGGCGCCTGGGGTCCATTTATGGATCCCGATTTGTCATTGTCTTTTTTGCACGATGCCGTCAACAGCACGCAGGCTGAGAAGGCGGCTAATTTCCATTTCATACAATTCAATTTTTTAGTCTGCAAATCTCCGATGGAATAGATCGCGGGTCAATAGCGAGATCGGGGGATATGCTGCGTTTGCGGCATTTGACGCAAAACGATCCTTGCGGATCCATGCAAATTTGCGGACATCAAACACACAAAAAATTTAATTATGCATCGATTGAAACAAGCTATCTGCTTTGGATCGTTTATCCTTATGATCCACCGGATAAAGGCGCAGGATTCACTGGATATTTATTTTTGAAGCATTACTTCTTTGGTAGGCAGCACATATGATACTGGCTCTTCAGACTGAGGTGCTGCGCGAGGTAGATCCATTGAAACCCGCTACGCTCACGGTAGGTTCCATACACGGTGGAGCGGCGGAAAATGCACACATTTGTACGTGTTCTGGGCCCCGAATGGGTGGTGCCTATGAAGCCGTTGCTGACAGGGGAGGGCTTTTCTTTTTATGGAATGAATGGGAAGATACCCAGTCTGTATTTCAATATCGGAAGTACGGATAAGACGCGATGGGATGAAGCGCAGCAAAAAGGACGGCCCCTTCCTGTCAATCATTCCCCTTACCTGGCGCCGGCCCCAAAGGAGACCATTCGCACTGGGGTGGTTGCCATGACTGCAGCGGTGCTCGATCTATTGGGGAAGCGTTAACGGCAGATCCTGCACGAAGAATCGCACTTCCTGTTCAGGCCATCCTGACAAGTGACTTTGGAAACCGTTCTTCAGGGATATATAATTGTGATTGTGTGTCCCTGCCATGATCAGCTCGGGCCCTTCATTTTCGAGCACTCGGGCTGATCTTTCTTTTGGCATGACCAGCGCTATGTGGCCAGGCTCTTTGGGGTCGGGGTTCTTGCAAATAGCGATAACGATCTTTCCATTATTGGCCAGGGTCTGCGCCTTGCGGTACCGGTCCTGGCCTTCCAATGCATGCCAGCCGGACTTGATAGCGGCGGATGTGGGCAACCAGTCATATTGGGCATTGGCCAGTAACACCTGGCCGTGCTCCGGCGGACAGAGCAGATAAACGCCTGCCTTCTTACATACAGCTGCTGCAAAGGCGCTGCAATGCGTCTTGTTGCCATGCTGGCTTTCGGGCATGTCGGGCTGCCCCGTCTCCCAGTTTACATGGTGACCTGCCAGCCAGTTGTTTTCGACGTCGAAGGAAAGATAGAAATCCTGTAGCCGCTGTCCGCCAGGCTTCAAGGGGACTGTATTGCCGGATGCAGCACTATCGTCTGCTGACTTTTCCGATGCGGTTTGATCTGTCTTTTTCTTCTTTTTCTTGAACAGGCCGCCGATGCCACTCTCTATTTTGTCCAAACCCTTATCTACCCCCTGACCCATACGGTCGTTTGCCCTGTTCGTCGCTCCGTCCCGGACAGTGGTCTTCGGATCGAGCACTTGGGCTCTGCTGATGAGGATACAGGCCAACAAGGTGGCCGTCAATATAATAGTTCTATGCAGCATGTTTTTTATAAAGGTAGAAAATGAGGGTGCGGTGCGTTGAGTCAGATGACACATAAGTGCCGTGAAGCCTCAACCGGACCGTTTTTTTCCAATTTCGTAAGCATTTTTACCAGTTGCGGGGCCCTGTCCGGATGGGTGTCGATAGCTTTGCGGCAAATGTAACTGACCGATGAAGCACCATCTGCTCCTACTTCTCTCATTATCAATTATATATACTGCATCCGCCCAAAGTGGAAATGTCTCTGCCTCGAGCGGCAACCTTAAGGACGATACGGACAGCGTACCCCGTACCGTCAAGCAATTGGACGAGGTCCTGGTGACATCGGATAAGACCCCCATCAAAAAGCCCATATCTTTTGGAAAAGCCGGACTGGCTCCCCTGGATAATCCGCAGTCCACCGGCATCGTCAGCAACACGGTCATCAAGGACCAGCAGGCCATGCGTCTGGGGGACATACTGAAGAATGTCAGCGGCGTATCGCTCACACAACAAAGACTGGGTGTAGCGGAAACTTTCTCCGCCAGGGGATATACCATCGGCGTCGCCGGGAACACAGGCGGTATTTTTAAGAATGGCATCGTCAGCAATACAGCCGGCTTCCCCGAGGCCAGCACCCTCGAGTCGATAGAAGTGCTCAAGGGCAGCTCAGCCATCCTGTACGGTAATACATCCGCAGGACTCATCGTCAACATGATCACTAAAAAACCCCGATTCGACTGGGGCGGCGAAGTGTCGATGAATGCGGGCAGCTATAATCTGTACAAGCCTGTTGTAGATGTTTATGGACCGATCACCAACAACCTTGCATTTCGCGTAGTCAGCACCTATGAACATGCCGACAGCTATCGCGACCAGGTACATACACAACGGAAATATGTCAACCCTTCCCTTTTGTATAAATTAGGTAAGAAGACCACCATCCTTCTGCAAGGCGACTACCTGGATGCCAATTTCACACCGGACATGGGCATCGGCACGCTGAATCAAAATATCAATGCTATTATACCTCCCAGCCGCAGCCGCTATATCAACACCCTATGGGCATACTATCATTCCAAGACAGCATCCGGCTCCGCGGTGATCGCCCATCAATTCAACGAGAATTGGAAGTTGAATTTTATCGCCGGCGGACAGATCGTGAATATAGACACGTATGGAGCCGGTACGCCCAATAACGCTATCGACAGCCTTGGTAACTGGAACAGGGCTCTTAGCCGCGCCCGCAGCAGAGAGATGAATTCAACGCTGCAGGCCGATCTGACCGGAAAATTCCGGACGGGAGGGATCAACCACCAGGTGCTGATAGGAACAAGCTATGTCCGCATCAAAACACAGAGCGATGCATTCAGGCTCACCAGCAGCACGGGTGTCGTAGGTACCGCTTATGACAAGATCAATATTCTCGACATGAGTAAGTACGTTCAACGTACGGATGTCCCCGATGCATTGGACACAGGCAGGACCGTATCGCCCAATTTCAATCTGGGCTATTATGTACAGGACCTTATCTCCATCACTTCGAAACTAAAGATACTGGCCGGACTGCGCTGGTCGTACCTGGAAACAAAGGCGCCTGTCACGTATAATTATATCAAGGATACTAAGACGCTGGGCGCCAATGCCTATAACAATGCCTTCTCTCCAAAAGGCGCGATCATCTATGAGCCGATGCAGAATATGTCCGTGTATGCGGCTTATGCCAACAGCTTCACGGTCAACACCGGCACGGATATCTACAACAATCCCCTAAAGCCTTCCATCATCGACGACTACGAGGCGGGTTGGAAAGGCATCTTCTTCCAGGGTAGGATAGGCGCCAACTTCAGCATATACAGGATCCGAAACAGCAACCTGGCTCAGATGGCCGTCACCCTGGCGGATGGCAGCCCCAATTCCAATACAAATATTAAAGAGCTTACGGGCGAGACTACCAGCGACGGCTTCGATGTTGACATCAGCGGAACCTTGTCCAGCAACTTATACTTCATAGCTGGATATGCGTATAACAATGCCCGCTACACACATTCACCCGGCGGCAAGGGAACAGTTGTAGAAGGAGAGAAACTGAATAACAGCCCGCAGAATACTATAAATACTACGCTGTTTTATACTTTTACCAACAAGGCCTTGAAGGGATTGAAGCTGGGTATCTCTGCATTCTACACCGGCAAACGGTTTGGCGGCAATCAAAATACGGTGGGACAAACACCGGCGTTCAACAGGCAGATAGCATTGAGCGACTTTACGACGGTGGATCTTTCCGCCGGGTATAGTTTCCGCCGGCTGAGCATTCTTGCCAAGCTGTCCAATCTGACAAATACATTGAATTACCTGGTACACGACCGGTACAGTATCAATCCCATTGCGCCAAGGTCGTTGCTGGCTACAATATCTTATAAGCTCTAAGGAAGAGCCCGCTTACGCGGGCTCATTCAAACATAACCAAGGTAGGATTAAAACCTGTAGAATACCCCTGCCTGGAACGTGCGGTTGAAGGCCTTAGCCGACGGCTCGCCATCCTCGCCTTTTGCCAGCTTGGTAAGTCCGAAGTTGTAGCGGACATCGATACCAAAGGAAGTTGCAGGAATAACATAGCCTACACCCAGGGTCCAGCCAAGATTGATCTTGTTGAACGATTCCTTCACATCTTCAGATACGCCACTCATTTTTACTTTGGCGGAGAGCAGGTAGCCTATCTGAGGACCTGTCACGGCAAAGGCGCCGCTGGCGTGCTGGTATTGCAGCAGCACGGGGAGGTTCAGGTAGTTGAGATGGGTCTTGGCAGTGCCTTCGATGATCTCGTCGCCGTCGCCTTGCATTTCCACCTTCATTTTGGTCCCTTCAGCGGAGTAAAAGAGTTCGGGCTGGAGGGTAAAGCTGCCCGCCAGAGGAATGTTCGTTTGTACGCCCCCGTGAAAACCAACCAGGGTGCTGGTGCCTTCGACATCCTTTCCTTTTACGCTGGCCAGGTTCAGGCCGCCTTTGACGCCATAGCTGATATGGTCGATGCCAACCTGTGCATTGGTGAAATACGAAATTCCGGCAAGGGCAGCTGAGAGTAAGATCTTTTTCATAACAGTTTCTTGATTTTTTTTCGCAAAGATGATAGATAGCGCGTGGCGGGGAAAGGGAGGGGTGTATGAAGTTGCAGTTTTGGTGGATGAATTGAAGGATTGGCTGTATTGTAGGACCAGCTATCATAAATGGACTGGTGCTCTTAGGATTTGCCAGGCTGCACCTAATGTAAGGTGCTAAACAAACTTTAGCGAGAGCCGCCACGATCATAGACATTATCTTTGGTTCCTAACGAGTGACTATGAAAAGAGTCTATTTTGGCTGCTTATTGGCGCTGGCCTGCATGTCGGTACTCCTCGCATGGAGACGGGTGACAAAACCTGCTCCTCCCCGCCGGCCTAATATCATTGTGATCCTGGCAGATGATATGGGTTTTTCTGACGCCGGCTGTTATGGCAGCGAGATCCATACACCCAATCTCGATTACCTGGCTGAGCAAGGCATACGTTACACGCAGTTCTATAACACCTCCCGATGCTGTCCCACGCGGGCTTCGCTGCTCACGGGACTATACAACCAGCAGGCGGGCATCGGGAAAATGACTGATGCAGAAGATGAACCCGGCTACCTGGGACATATCACGCAAAATGCCGTGACCCTGGCCGAGGTGCTGAAGACGGCAGGCTATCATACCGCCATGTCCGGCAAGTGGCATGTATCCAATACCAACGGGTTGAAAGACCCGCAGGCACAGCTGGACTGGTTGAACCATCACACCGGGCATGACAGCTTTTCACCCCTGGAGCAATATCCTACCAACAGGGGATTTGACAAATATTTCGGGACCATCTGGGGAGTGGTGGATTATTATGACCCCTTTAGTCTCGTCAGCGGCACTACGCCCATCACGTCCGTTCCTAAAGACTATTATCACACCGATGCCATCAACGATACAGCTGTAGCTTATATCAAAGGCTATGCGCATTCGGATGCGCCTTTCTTTTTATATGTTGCGGAGAATGCACCACACTGGCCGCTAATGGCGCTGCCGGAGGATATTGCAAAATACAAGGACACCTACAAGGCGGGCTGGGATGCTATTCGAAAGGCACGGTATGAGAAGATGGTGAAGATAGGGCTTATCGATCCGGGGAAAGTCAGGCTTTCGCACCGCTGGAATGACAAGCTGAGCTGGGAGAACAACCCCGACAAGGAATGGGATGCACTGGCGATGGCCGTACATGCCGCCATGATCGACAGGATGGATCAGGGCATAGGGCGTATCATCAAGGCTTTGAAAGAAACGGGGCAGCTGGACAATACCCTGATCCTCTTCCTTTCGGACAACGGAGCCAGCCCGGAGAACTGCGCCGCCTATGGACCCGGCTTTGACAGGCCCAATGAAACGAGGGATGGGCGGAAGATCGTTTATGCGACAAAGAAAGAGGCATTGCCTGGGCCCGAGACCACTTATGCTTCTATTGGCCAGCGGTGGGCAAATGTTGCCAATACGCCTTATCAATTCTGGAAAGCCGAGAGCTACGAAGGCGGCGTTCATACTCCGTTGATCGCGTTCTGGCCTGCGGGGATAAAGGCAAAGAAAGGAAGCTTTAATGCGTATGTGGGTCATGTAATGGACTTTATGAACACCTTTGTAGAGCTGGCGGGCGCTACATATCCCAGCAAGTACAAGGGACATCCGATACTGCCGACAACAGGTATCAGCCTTGTGCCCAGTTTTTCGGGACAGGCGACACGAGGTCATGAGGAATTGTTCAATGAGCACTTCGGAGCCCGTTATGCGCGGGAAGGTGACTGGAAGATCGTTTCCATGGCCGGAAGGGACAGTGTCTGGAGATTGTTCGACCTGTCGGAGGATGGGTCGGAAACCATGGACCTGGCCGCAAAGTACCCGGAGAAAGTGCGGCGCCTGGACAGCCTGTGGCGCGGATGGGCCAACACACACTATGTATATCCTAAACCGGAGCGGCGCCCATAGGGTGCTTAAAGAGAGAAAGTTTAGATATTTGTAAGGACCCGGCCTTGTTGTGCTACTAATATTATAAAGCATCCAACAGGTGACAGCACAAGAACAAGAGTATGTTTTCAGAGATTGGCTGGATCAGTATAAAGGTCTGTTCTTCAAGATTGTGAGGACCTATGCCATCACAGCCATGGACATGGACGACCTGTTCCAGGAGATAGTGATCCAGGTATGGCGATCCATTCCCGTCTGGAGGAAAGACTGCGCCGTCTCCACCTGGATCTACCGTATAGCCATCAACACCGCGCTTAGCTGGACACGTAAGGAAAAAAGACACCGTCACACCGAAGACCTGGAGGCTGCCCAGGTATTGCTGATGGAGCCCGGCGCTGCGGCAGACGAGCGGCTGGCATGGCTGTATGAAGAGATACATCAGATGGATGTCATCGACAGATCGCTGGCCCTGCTGTTGCTGGAAGGCTTTAGCTATAAGGAAATGGCCGTCATCATGGGGATCACGGAATCGAATGTCGGTGTAAAGATCAATCGTATCAAAAAGAAGCTTATTGTCAGATCTCAAAAACAGGACCTTTATGGAATTGGAGGAAGTGCAAAATATCTGGAGCAACCAGAATAAGCAGATGCCGTATAGTATCGATACGGCCGAGCTGCATCGCCGGATATTGTCGAGAAAGGCGAAGGCGGTGTATATCACGAACTTCACGGAGTGGCTGAACATCGTGGTGGGCCTGGGTGCAGGTGCGTTCACACTATGGACAAATACTACCAGTAAGCATCAGAGCTTTTTTATCTACTGCTATTCCGCATGGATATTCATTGTTACAATATTGGTGGTGGCCGCCCGCATGCGGCGAAGAGCGGCAGGCAGGCGATTCGAAAGGAGCATACAGGGTGAGCTGCAACATGGAATGGCTATCGCGGACTACCAGGTAAAGTTTTCCCAGCTCATGCGGTGGAATATCTTTGTCGTTGGAGGTCTTGTTCTTTTTGGCTTGTGGGAGATGGCAAAACCCTGGTGGCCGTGGGCTACTTTGGGAATCATAGTGGTCATGTCGATGGGCTGGTATGTCAGCGGCTTTGAGAAAAGGTACTACCGACGGCAGAAAAAGAGACTGGAGGAATTAAGGGACCTGCTCAACACATGAGCTGCTACAATTTAATCTCCTTTTAAGCGGGTATATTAGGGTTTGGCTAAAAAACGATTTAAATTTAATGGAGACTTGACCCCACGTTGTTAACCTAAATCATTTTTATGAGAACGCTGTTGCTGGCATGCATTCCGCTGCTGCTGTGCATGGAGGCGGGAGCGCAAAGCCACTCCAACGAATACGGCGTACTTTCCCTGGATGTGGGTACTTTTTTTGCCCACCGCCCCGGACATGATATCGCCACCTCTTTTCCCTATACCGTAACTTCTCTTACCTCGGGCGGCAGTACACAGAACAATTTTGACGGATCGCTGCAAGGCAAGTTCACCAGCCCTGCCTATCTGGCGGGTCTAAAATTTGACTATGGATGGCGGAGGAGCCTTGTTGACATTGGGGCTGGACTTTTCCGGGCAGATGGCGGCGATCATGGTATCTACCTCAAAGCCGGCTATGGGTACAATCTTTATCTGGGCGGACTGGCGATAAGACCCGCTGTAGACTTTTACTACCTGATGGGTAAGGACAAGATGGGCACCATCGACAACAGCCAGAAGCAGATAGGCCTGCTGGGATTTATAGCCTATGAACAGTACACCGTCTCACAGGACGATGGCAATGGCGGCTCGTATAATGAGACCTATGATGCGGACCACCTGGATGTGAACTACAGACGATTCACCCTATTGGGTAATCCAAAGATCATTCTATCGACCCCGTCATTGGGCAGACTGGTGGTCAGCCTGGAGATGGGCTGGCTGGTGCAGATCTACCAACGCTGCGACATTCAGTTAGAACAGACCAATACATCGCATGACGCGACCCATACCGTCGGTAAGGTCATGCTGGACATGAATGGATCATTGGGTGGCGCTTTCGCCGCTATTAATATTGGAGTGAGATTGTAGGGTCATCGCTTTGATGTGACCGATCCCAGTCTTGGATCATCCGCCGATATCGCCGGCAGCCAGGTGTCGCCAATTCTTTCGCGTGTCCACCACCAATGCTCTTTATTCCCCGGCGTCGCAAACTTATAACGATAGAGGATGGCACGTATATACCGTGGCGGTCTGCCGGGAAATGGATTGTCCGCAAAGAGGCCGGCAGCACCGGCATCGTTATGCAGCAGCTTGCCAACCAATGTTAACGTCCATGGATATTCGTCGGGTGTGGACATGGCGGCAAACCACATCTCCCAGTCCAGGCGCAGCTGATAAGGAGCTATCTGCGGTGAGGACTTATCAAGCGCCACGGGCAGGCCTTTGTATGGATAAGCTTTCCAGTTGGCCTTGTCATCGGGGATACTGTCCATCGTTCCTTCGAATACTACATTTAGCCGTTCCTTCCCTACGGACCCGAATGCGCCATAGGTGTTGACCAGGTTCAGGGGGTCGAAGGAGGTATTCATGATCTGCTGCGACGACAGCATGTTGACGGCGGGCTGGATACTAAGGAATCCGATGATGCCAGTGATGACCCATGCGGTAATCTCCATCGGCCGGTAAGGCTCGGCATTTTCTATCGCAGACATGGCGCGCCGGACCAGCGCCTGGGGTAGCACTTTCGACAGGGCGCCGTCGTCAAAGCAGGCCAGCGCGGGAACAATGGTCAGCCAGTTGAGAAAGGAAAGATTGCCGCTGAGGATAAGGATGACCTGCAGGAAAATGATAATAACTCCCGCGACGTGACGGGCCATCCTCGGACCGAAGACAAACCATGGCGCGATGAGCTCCGCCAGCCAATTGTACCATACGCCCGACCGCAATATCCAGCGGGGCAGAAAATGGAACCATCTGCTGAGAGGGCCGGGTATCGGCTGTGTCTCGAAATGATAATAGAGGGCGGTGGAGTTACGCCACACCTCGTCGCCGCGAAGCTTGATCAATCCCGCGCCGAGCATGATGCGAAAGATAAGCCAGCGAAAGAGCACGATGATCTGTATTGGGGGCGGTCGCCGTGAAAAAGGACGCGCGTCCAGCAGAGGGCATAGGAATGCAGCGAGGAAGCCCGTCTCCAGCAATTGTATCTCCCATCCATACGAATACCATTCCTGTCCCACATTGACAAAGGACATATAAAGGAACCAAAGCGCCAGGAGCATGATCGCATTGGCATAGCCCGCGATGACGACACAGGAAAGTATCAATCCTATCCATGCGGCCATCAGCAGTGCGGCGTCGGAATGCCCCATCCAAAAAACAGAGGGCAGGCGTATAAAACCCGTGGTCGGACCGAGGGCGTCACTTATACGTTGGAGATAGGCGCCTACCGGAAGCAGTCCGTCTGCACCTATGAGGGGGATCACCTGGTTGATGGTTACAAGAAAGGCCACGGCATATACCACACCAAGACATCTCAGTATGAGCCAGCGGGTGAGCCAGTATGTAGGGCGGTGGTCCATGCAAATGACTGATAAGCAAATGTAGGACCCCCTTGCTTATTTTCCCGACGGATAGTCTTTGCTGGCGCCCTCTTCCCTGGTCTTTATGGGACGGACCTCTATGCGAGCGCCCTTGATAAAGGCAAATTCCGGATTGCCTTTGGCGATGTCGATGGCCTCGTCGATGTCTTTTGCCAGTATGTGATAATAGCCTACGATGATCTCTTTGCTCTCGTTGTAGGGTCCGTCCTTAAAGGCGCCCGGTGTGCCGGAGATCGTTCTTCCCTCGCGGATAAGAGGCTGTGCGCCTTTGAGGTTCCCTTTCTTTATAAGGTCTTCGATATAGACCATGCAGGCATTGATGAATTGCTGCTGCTGTTCGGGAGAAAGGCTGGCTTTACCGTCGCCTTCGTTGCGGATGAGTAACATGAATTCTTTCATTTGTCGTAGTTTTTATGTCCGGAAAACGGGTTTTTGAAAAGGTAACCCCTTTTCCGGAATGATTTAATGTCTGTCCTTCGGACAACGAACCTGTGGTTCGTTCTGAATGACTATTACCTCTTTCGAAAAGGTACATGGATCCTGCAGAAAATTTTTTTGTTGAGTATCAGGTGGATGTCAGTCGGGAGAGGCGTTTGGTCAATAACTCCTTTATAGAGGACAAGGGGGCCAGCCGGATGGCCTCTTCGAGGGCTGTGGCAGCCGCGGTATGTTCACCCGCCTGGGTAAGGAACTCGGCCCGGGTGGCATGGAACAGATAATATTTGTCGATGGCCGGATTGCTGCTGATCGTTTCCAGCTCGGCCAGGGCTTCCCCGGGACCTTTGACCCTGGCGACGGCGATGGATCGATTGAGACGGGTAAGTGGCGAACTGTCCAGGGTGATCAGGATGTCATAGAGGGAAAGGATGCTGTTCCAGTCTGTGGAGGCATAGTCGGGGGCCATGCTGTGTTGGGCGGAGATGGTCGCCAGGATATGATAGATGCTGAGGCTGCTGTTCCGGGAAGCTTCGTGGAGATGGTAGAGCCCGATGGCCCTCAGCTGTCCGTCCCATAATCCACGGTCCTGTTCTTCCATGGTGAGGAGGCCGCCTTCGCTGTCCTGTCTTGCCGAAAAGCGGGAGGCGTTCAGGAACATCAATGCCAGCAGCGCTTCTACATTTTCCTTTTGTTGGATGGTCTTTTCTGCGGCTACTATCTGCGCCAGCCGGATGGCTTCTTCACAAAGTTCATAACGGATGAGGTCATTGCCTTGCGAGGCGCTGTAGCCTTCGTTGAAAAGAAGGTAGATCGTTTCGAGAACGGCGTCCAGTCTTTTATCCAGCTCCTTTCCACTGGGAATGTCGAAGGGGATGGATGCTTCGCGTATGGATTGTCTTGCTCTTTTGAGCCGTTGGTTGATATTATCCACTGTGGTGAGAAAGGCCCTTGCTATCTCGGGAATGCTGAATCCACACAGTGTTTTTAGCGCCAGGGCGATCTGCGAGTCGGGTGAGAGGGAGGGATGACAGCAGGTGAAGATCATGCGGAGCTGGTCGTCCTGTATCTCCTCTTCGGAAAAGAGATGGTTGAGGGCGGGCTCGGCGGTGAGTTCGGATCTAAGCAGATGCACGACAGAGGATATATATTTCCTCTTATGATCTTCCCGGCTGATGATAGTGAGGGCTTTGTTCTTTGCCACCCGGAAGAGCCAGGCAGAGGGGTTGTCGGGTATGCCTTTGTATTCCCAGTGGGTCATGGCTTCTACGAGGGAGTCCTGTACGACATCCTCGGCCAGGTCGAGGTTCTCTATTCCAAAGATCCGGGTCAGGACGGATACCAGTTTCCCGGATTCGTGCCGGAACAGGTGATCGACCAGCCGGGGAATATTGTTTTTTTCCGTCATCTGGGGGGAGTAAGGTTTAAAAGGTAATTTTTTTATGACAGACAGACAAATTTGTATATTTAGCTATGCCTTACAGTGAAAAACTAGCCGACCGAATACGCATCGCCCTGATGGAGGTACCCAAGGTCGAAGAAAAGAAAATGTTTCGCGGAGTGACGTTTATGGTTGATGACAAGATGTGCATCTGCGTCAGCGGGTACAACCTCATGTGCAGGGTCGATCCTGAAAAGCATGATCAGCTGCTGGAGGAGAAGCCCTGCCGTACGATGGTCATGAAAGGGAGGGAGTATAAGGGGTATATACTCGTGAATGAGGAGGATGTGGCCAGGCGGGCGGAACTGGATTTTTGGATCCGGCAGTGTTTGGATTTTAATGGGAGGGCCAAGTCATCGAAGAAGCCCTCAAAGAAGGTGGCGTCGAAGAAGAAGGCTGCGCCGGCGAAGAAGGCTGTTCCGACCAAAAAGACTTCGACAGCGCGGAAGAAAAAGAAATGAATCTCCCTCAGAGCATAAAGGAAATATTTTTTCAAACACTTTACGGTAGCAAGAACATCTTGGAGTTTGAGGCATGGCTTTATTTGGATAAGCAACTTGAGGACATTTTGTCTCCTGAAAGCTACCTGGATCTGATCTCTTTTGGTTACAAGGGTGAAGCTGCTAAAAATGAGTTATACAGGCTCCTGGAAAATCTTATAGACAAAGGCGAATACGATCGTTATGAATATATTGATAATCGCCCCTTATCCACCCAATAGCCCAACAACACAAATATCCACTGATACTGAGCGGCCCAGCCAATTGCATGTCCCGAAGACGGCATGGGCGAGACGGCGCCGGCCACCTGGTTTACGACCAGCAATACAACCAACAGCCACAGCCCCCAGTTACCTGACTTCTTCGTCGCGCGGGTGGTCCTGAGATAGAAGATCAGACCTATGATAAAGATAGCAGCCTCGATGAGAGTGGCCAGCAGCGGATAGTTCCAGAGCCCCAATCCTACTTTGTCCGAATCATCCGGGAAGAGGGGCAGATCGGGACGATGAACAAGAAGATCGAGCACCCAATGGCTTACCACACAAATACCCAGTACGATGGCGCTCCGCACATTCTTTTTCACCAGCCAGTACAACAGCCCAAAACAAAAACCCCAGAACATCCCCATCAGGAGGCTGTGTGTGATGGGATAATAGGTGAAGTCCAGCGGAAATTTTGGATTCCCTTTTTGTACTTCTACATGCTCGACATTCAGCAATAACAACACCGGCCAGAGCAGGTCGGCCCATTGTACGGCGATAAACAGCGTCCCCAGTGATATCTTTGGCGCGAATCTTTTTGCCCCAAATCCTACTCCAAAATGTCCTATGACCATTGATTTAAGTATTTTTCCGCCTCAAAATTATCGTGGCCCGCAAGAGGTTTTCTTGATAAATGATAAGAATTTTGCTATCATGACCGAGCTGGAGCAATACTTACGTTCATATATGGGCGTATCCGACGAAGATATGGCTAATCTCGTCTCCTATTTTCATCCCACCTCCCTGGATAAAGGCGACTATTTTCTACGGGCGGGCAGGGTATGTGACAAGCTGAGCTTTCATCGCAGCGGGCTTTTGAGGGTATATGCCACGCACGAGGAGAAGGAGGTGACGCAATGGATATCTTTTAAAGGAACGATGATCACGCACCTGGAAGGACTCATCTGTGACGTAGCATCACCCTATAATTTTCAGGCGCTGACCTCCTGTGAGTTTTATACGGTATATAAAAAAGATTATCTCAATATATCCCAGACAGTGCCCAGATGGCCGTCATTGGAAAGGATGCTGATCACGAAATGCTTTGGCTTTCTGGAGACCCGGATATTCTCCCTCTTGTCTATGTCCGGGGACGAGCGTTACCGCTATCTCCAAAACACGAACCCCGATCTTTTTGACCAGGTGCCGCTGAAATATCTCGCCTCTATGATGGGAATGACGCCGGAATCCCTCAGCCGGATCAGGAAAAAGAATACCATCAAGGCTAAGGAGTAGCTTAACCAGCCAGTCTATGAGCGGCATGATAAGATCAGGATCAGGAAGCCGGTGCGTTCGGTGCGTGCTTTTGAACCAGCTTCTGCAAGAGGCCGGGAACTGCCGCAGCAATGGCTCCTGTTATGGCGGGAGACAAGCCGAACTTACTGCTTAATGCTCCCACCAAACCTCCGGCAACGGCGCTGGTACCGATGCCTCCTGATGCCAGGCTGCTTTCGATGTTAGAGAGGAATCCACTGGCCATATTGCCCAGGCTGCCCAAGCCCAGTCCTGCGGGAGCGCCTGCCTCTTCGGCTGGCGCCTGACTTTGCATGTTCTCATGAATATGGCTGGCAATCTCCTGGTGGATAGCGTCCGCGTGTTCGGCGGGGATTGCTGCGGCTAATTCGGGGTTGTTGCCGAGATGGTCTTTTACTGACTGTAGGATTTGCTCGAACATATAATGGAATTTTAGTGGATGATAAATGTACGGGGCATTTATGGATCAGCCCATTATCAAATTAATATGTAAATTTTAACAGACTTAATGTAAAGTATACTTTACATTTTGAAAAGTATGCTTTACCTTAGTTGGAAATTTACAAATGATATGAAAACAAGATTTCTATTCCCCCACAAATACAGGCTTGTCGGATGGGTGCTGGCCATACCCTCCTGCGTATTAATGTTGCTGGTCCTCCATGCGGAGTTCGAGTTGAAATTTCTCTATTTTGGCAAGGGGCACAGCATATTCACATCCGATGGCGCAGACTTTCTTTTCAATATACACAGGCACAACTTTACAGATGAGGTCGGCAGCCTGTTGTTGATCGCCGGACTGTTGATGATAGCTTTTTCCCGGGAGAAGGAGGAGGACGAACGGACCATTAAGCTCCGCCTGGAGTCCCTTTTATGGGCCGTCTATGTCAATTCAGCGTGGATGATGTTCTCCATCATCTTTTTTTATGATACACTTTTCGCCAATATCATGACTTATAATATTTGTACCCCGTTGATCCTGTTCATTGCGCGATTCAATTTCGTGATGTACAAAGAGCGAAAGAACCTTAAAAATGCTGGCTTATGAAAAACACTATCCGTGTCGAGCGAGCCATCCTGAACATCACACAGGCGGAGCTGGCCGAAAAAGTAAATGTATCGCGACAGACAATCAATGCTATAGAAAGCAATAAGTATATCCCTTCCACTGTCCTGGCGTTGAAGATCGCGCGTGTGTTCCAAAAACAGGTAGGGGAGATATTTATCCTGGAGGAGGGCGATTAATTGGCCGGTGAATGGCCGGCCGGCATGGCCATGACCTCATGGAGAATAGACCCGTCCTTTTGGGAAAAAGATACAGCCGATGGTTCAATGATAAAAAGAGCCATCGGTTTTGTTATTTACTTTGCGGAAGAAAATATTATTTAGACGGGGCAGGTTTTCAATCCAAGGGGTCTTTGAGAGTGAGACCCCTCTTTTATTTGCGCTCGTTCCAGGTGGCCGGCAACTGACCCGGTGGGCTGGCCGGCCGCTACTGACAATACTTGCTTATCGCCGCCGCCGCATTCTTGTAACCCAGATCCTGGGCCTTTTTGAGGTCCTTGCATGCGGCATCTTTCATGCCTGTCTCAGATTCACACAACCCCAAGAAATAATAAGCCCCCGCCATATAGTCGGCTTTGTTTAATGAAATGGTCTTATTAAGGTCGGCAATGGCTGCTGTATAATCCTTTTTGCCGAACTCTGTCAATCCTTTGAGATAGTAGGCGGCTGCATAATCCTGTCTCATGGAGATAGCCTTATCCAGGTCCTTGATAGCTCCGTCAAAGTCCTGCATTTCCATTTTAGAATCTCCCCTGTAGAAATAGGCTTCCACATAATTTGGATTGATCCCGATGCTCTTATCCAGTTCGGTGATGGCTGCTGCATAGTCGGACTGGCGGAATTTTAACATCCCCCTATAGCTATAGGCTTTGTAATGATCCGGCTTCAAGGCTATCACTTTTGTAAAATCCGAGTAAGCAGATGTGTCCTTAAGCATGAATTTTGACAAACCACGGAAAAACCATGCATCCGTATAGTCGGGTTTTGCATCCGTGGCCTTGACAAATTCGGCAAAGGCTTCTGTATAATTTTTAGTATTGAATAGCACCAGGCCTTTTTTATAATATTCTTCGGGTGTCTGGGCTTTTATGGCGGCTGTGATCAGACATGCGGCCAGGGTTAGGGTGATCAGCTTTCTCATGAGCCCAAGATAAATGAATTATTTCAAAAATACTAGCGGCCCATTATTGACAGCCAGCACCAGCACTTTCGACCCATCTGCCCTGTTGATCCACTTTGCATCGCGCACCTCACCGGGCGCCACAGGTACCTGGGACAGGTATGGAAGTCCACCGGATGACGGGTCATAGCCAAATAACGTAGGGTTCATGGCGTCATAGCGTCCTTCATAGGGCTGCACCCCATAGAAATTCCCTGCTGCCAGGTAGAATTTTTTATTGTCCCCGGGGGTGGGTGAGAGGTTGCCTGCGGCGGTGGGTGAGGAGTTGTTCACGGAGATGGGTGGCAAGTTGCCCGCGGAGAAAGCCGCGAAGGCAAAAACAGGAGCCAGCTGCAGCTCATCCGGCAAAACATGCGCGACAAATTTTCCTTTGCCGTCATTGATAAAACAGGTGGAACTAAGTGTCACTGCATTCAGCGTACGTATACTATCCAGCCGGCTGCCGAAAAGATAGTCGACGGTCTGGCCCGCCACCTCATCATAGGTGAGATGTTCCTTTTTTAACACCGGTAACGCCAGCTCCAGCTGATCCTTGCCGAGAAAAGAATATTCCTTACCGCCGATGGTATAGGTCATCACCTGCTCCACCGAACCATTGTTGTCAAAATCCTTTACATATAATTTCAGCGGCCCATCTTTGCCCGCATATAATTTGGAGTTATGTCCCCAGTTCCCCGCCAGGATGTCTGGATAACCATCTCCATTGATATCCGTGACGTAGAGACGCTGCCAGACACCACTGGAATTGCCAATGTCCGACTCCCGGAAAACACCCTTGTGATTGATGAAGATCTTCAAGGACATCCATTCCCCTGCTACGATCAGGTCCGGCCATCCGTCGTTATTGACATCGGCAAAAGCACAGGAAGTGACGATCCCCAGCTCATGTAGCTGGATCACCGATGTGTCAGCGAATGTAAAATGACCTTTGCCGTCATTCAGTAACAGATAGGAGGGAGAGGGATAGCCATATCGTTTCGCATCGGTGAGACCTCCTACAAAAAGATCCTGACTGCCATCTTTGTTGATGTCGGCGGCAGCCACGCAGGATTTGTTCGTCAGCATTGCGGGCAAGGCTCCCGTGGGTTCGGTAAAATGGCCTTTGCCATCGTTGATATACAGATGATCGGCAAGGTCCGGATGCCCGTCTGGATATTCATTACCGCCGCTGACTACATACAGGTCTGGGCTGCCGTCATTGTTGGCATCGAAGAAGACGGCGTCGACACCTTCCGCGCCGGCGTTCCGCAAGAAAGGGTCCATACCGGCAGGGTTAAAATTCCCATTCTTCCCCTGGATCAGCAGGGCGCCGGGCTGCCCCCTGGCTCCGCAGACGAACAGATCATCCAGTCCATCCTTGTCTACATCGGCTACGGCCATCCGCGGTCCCCGGGTCGACTCCATATGAGGGATCAGGTATTGGGTGTTGAAGTCGATGAAGGCATCTTCTCTATGCCGCCATCCTGTTTGGATCTTTTGGGAAATATCTGTCAGGGCTGGCTGATTGTTGGGGAGATGGACTAATCGGCCGGGCCGGGCTTCCTTCTGTCGCAACACCAACTGTTGATCTGCCCGGATATTTCTGAGCAACTGGTATTGCTGATCCGGCCAGACTACCAACAGACTATCGACCATCTGAAGACTATCCAATCCAAAATGCAGACGTGGATCAGAGGAGGACTGGAATCCCCGCGTAGGCATCAGCTGCTGGTATTGCATCGTTCCTTTTGCAAAGACCCAAACCTTTGTCCCGATGCCGGCAGTATTAGCGGCATCTCCCTTACAGGTGAGGGAAAGATAGTGTTTGCCTGGAGTATTGTTCTTCAATACGGCGGCCGGCGCATTCAGGCAGTTGATCACCACGTCCAGCCGACCGTCATTATCCATATCCGCATAGGCGGCTCCGTTGAAACAGCCCGACAGGTCCGCCATTCCCCACGATGTGCTGACATCGGTGAAGTGCATATGACCATCCCCCTGGAAAAGGTAGGGATGACCATATCCCCGTGGCATTTTATCCAGCAGGGTCTTTTCCAACTGCTCGGGACTGCCGTATTGCCGCGGATCGCGGATATTCGAGAAGAACTGTATAAAATCCAGGTCAAGGGGCCGGCGTTCGATGCCGCTGGAAATAAAAAGATCCTTTTTACCATCATTGTCAAAGTCGGCCATGAGCGGACTCCAGCTCCAATCCGTGGCAGCGATGCCACTGATCAGTCCTATGTCACTAAAACTTTCACCATTCCCATTGTTGACCTGCAGACAGTTCCTGGAGTACTGATCCTGGTATCCGTTACGGATTATCTTTTGCGTATAGGTATCCAGGTGCTCGCCGTTGCCATAGGTCTTGAGGGTCTTTTCTTCGGATGGCAGCATATCCACGGTGACAATGTCGGGCTGGCCATCGTTGTTGAAATCCGCAATGTCATTGCCCATGCTGTACCGGCTGTAATGCCTGAAGTGACCGGCGCCACTCTCGACAAAGCTGCCGTCACCCTTGTTGACATAATAGTAATCATTCTCATGGAAGTCATTGCCGATGTATATATCATCCCATCCATCGTTGTTGAGGTCCGCAATGCCAAGCCCTAATCCGTACCCCAGGCTGCTCTGGTAAATGCCGGCCTGTGAAGTAACGTCAGTGAACTTCGAAGATCCATTCACCCTATCATTCCTGAACAGCCTTCCTCCGGAATAGGGGTCGGGCTTGCGGCGATTGGAGGTATCCACGATGTGCTGATTCGGGTGTTCGGATTGGTTCAGTATAAAACAATCCAGGTCGCCGTCGTGATCATAGTCGAAAAAAGCGGCCTGGGTGGAAAAACCCGAGAACGCCAGCCCATACACGCCGGAGCTTTCCGTAAATGTGCCGTTGCCATTGTTGATGAAGAGTTCATTATGACCCTGCAACCCATGGGTATTGGCCACCGCACATACATAGATACCCAGGAAACCGTCGCCATTTACATCGGCCATCGTCACCCCTGTGCACCAGTCTGCGGTACCGGCTACGCCTGCCCGTTCGGTGATATCCTCAAATTGAAATCCGCCTTTGTTCAGGTATAGTTTATTATGCCCCTTGCTGTTGGCGGTAAAGTAAATATCCGGCAGACCGTCGTTATTGATGTCGCCGACCGCCACCCCTCCACCATTGTAATAATAGATATACTCGAGGATGCCAAGACCTGGTCTCGATACAGGGGTATTCACAAATTCGATGTTTGTGTGCGATGCAGGAAGGGTGAGGAACATCGTATCCTGCTGGTGACAACCAGCAATAGCTATGAGGGGAAGGAGCAGCCACCTCATCTGACCCCTCCTGCAAGCGCTTTGACAATACGGAACACCGACTCCGGATTGTCCTCGTAGTCGATGAGCTGTCCTTTCGGCGAATACAACATCATAGCAGGATACCGGCGGGGCTTGAATCGTACTATGAACTGATTCAGATTATCCTGCAAAAGCAACACGTTCTTCTGTCCCTTCAACGCCCCGCCGTATTTATCCATGAATGAGCCAAGCTTTTCCCGCGTGTCCAGGCTGATCACGTACACCGCTGCCTTCCTGAAAGCTTTGTATTGTTCTCCGATGGTATGCACGGCACGCTGGCAATGTTCGCAGTCCGGATCTACAAAAAGAAAGAACAGCGGCCGGCCTGTTGCCAGGTCTTTGTTGGTAAAAGCCTGGTTGTTAGCGCCCAAAAAATTGAAGGCAGGGAGAGTTTGGGCAGGCACTTGTGCCTGCCCTCCCAGCATAAAAGAAAGAAGTAGGTAAATCACTTCGAAAGGTCCCATATCTTTATTGATTGTATGGATGCATCTCCTCCATTGGAAAAAAGATAGATGGAATTGGCATCCTCATCCGGGAATATTTGTGTCGACAAGGCATACAACCCATGATCGGCAAACACTTCCAGAGAAGACCTGTCGACCAGTATCTCCAGATGGAGGGTTTTCCCGGCAGGCTCCATGCTGATGGTTTGCACCTCGCGTCCTGTTTTTATCTTCCCGCCACCCGCATGGCTGCGATCCACGAACAGTTGGTGATGTGCTGCGTCATACCCGATCCGCGTACCGGTGATGCTGTCTTTTGCTGCCAGCAGGAAGCCGGCATCTGCACCGGCCTCCACGGTAATGTCGGCCTCGATCCAATACGCATTGCCGGGCATTGCTTTCCATTTTTGCGCCGCCTGAACAGCGATGTTTTTACCTTCCGTCACCCGGTGATGTGCAAGATTATCAAGGTTCTTCCGGATGAGAGCGGCCGGTGTCTGTACCAGGCGGAGACCCTGGGGTGTTTCTCTCAATGACAGATCCCTTGCAATGGACATCTGACCCGTCCAGGGATACGTTGCCTGCGGACCCGGCGTAAGCCATCCTATATAGGTCTTAGCCTTGCCCGGCGTACCATTCCAGGGGATGGCCGCATAAAGACAGTCCCCATAGTCCACCGTCAACACAGTGTCAGCGGGGTTGTCATTCGTAAAGGTCCGGCCGTCAAATCCGCCTGTGAAGTATTGCATATAGGTGCCTTTTTCAGCGCCACCGGCGGACACCACCAGGACCCATTTTTCATTGCCCTTCCCCTCAACAGTCAGCGGCACGAGGAAGGGGCATTCCCATGGAGCTCCGGCATATCCTCCCGGACCGAACTCACTAAGCAGCTCCCAGTTGCGCAGATTGGAAGAAGCGTAGAACCGTACTTTGTATTCCCGGGGCAAGGCTACTACCATCAGCCATTTATTCAATTGTGTGCTCCAGGTTACATTCGGGTCCCGGAAATCCCTCTTCTGCAGGTCGATCACCGGATTGTTGGCATAATTGGAAAAGGTCCTCCCGCGATCATTACTGTAGGCAATGAATTGCGATTCTTTTTTCAGATTAGGCTGGTCGGCCGTATAGACAGCCACCAAACAGCCGCCTGGATTACAAAGACCGCTGCTGTTGTTCTTATCCCAAACCGCGCTGCCGGAGAACCGCCAGGTGGTGTCCTTATCGATGGTCTCGGGCATGGCCAGCGGCAGATGTTCCCAGTGCACCAGGTCGGTGCTGGTGGCATGCCCCCAGCTCATATGCCCCCATCTGATGCCATAT